>Ga0316191_10002678_pt1 | contig 13014 bp, 12 predicted proteins | sample Eddworburr2cm_MG_FD_204928 | JGI IMG/M metagenome (GOLD analysis project Ga0316191, IMG submission 204928) | Coastal sediment microbial communities from Maine, United States - Eddy worm burrow 2 cm | ecosystem: Environmental > Aquatic > Marine > Coastal > Sediment | place: USA: Maine...
TTCTGCGGATTGGGCAACTTCACTTTGCCGATCGCGCGAAGCGGGGCCGTGGTCGTCGGTATTGAGGGTGACGAAACTCTGGTCGAGAGGGCCCGCAAGAATGCTGCTGGCAACGCTGTCGGCGGGGTCGAATTTCATGTGGCCAATCTGTTTGCAGACTGCGAGGATCTGGAGTGGGCAAACAGGAAGTATGACGCAGTGCTGCTCGATCCACCGCGCGCGGGGGCGCGGGAGATACTGCCTGTCATCGCGCGCTCCGAGGCACGTCGTGTAGTGTATGTCTCGTGCAATCCCGGCACATTGGCCAGGGATGTGGGCATCCTGGTGGACCAGTATGGATTTCAGCTTGAGGGTGCGGGAGTGATGGACATGTTTCCCCATACCGCCCATATCGAATCCATCGCCCTGTTGACGAGACACTGACCCGTGGGTACCGAGATAGAGCGAAAGTTCCTGATCGCCTCCGACGACTGGCGGGCTGAGGCAACCGACTCTGTCGAGATGACTCAGGGCTATATCGCGGAGACCGGCTCGTGCTCGATCCGGGTAAGGATCGCGGGTGATCGGGCCTGGTTGAATCTCAAGGAGATAAGGCTCGGGGCGCGACGCGGGGAATTCGAGTATGAGGTACCGGCTGAAGAAGGTCGCGACATGTTGCGTCTTTTTTGCGATGGTGACCTGATCGAGAAAACCCGTCACCGGGTGCGGCATGGGGATCATTTGTGGGAGATCGATGAGTTTGCCGGGTTGAATCTGGGCCTGATTGTGGCTGAGGTCGAGTTGGGATCGGAGGACGAGAGTGTTGACCTCCCTGCCTGGGTCGGTGAAGAAGTCACGGATGACTCGCGTTACTACAATATCAAGCTTGTAGAATCTCCCTATTCAGGGTGGTGACGTGACCGACAGGAAAGCCTCCTGGCTGCGCATCGGACTGCAATCTCAACGGCTGGAATTTGGCCGGGGCAAGACAGTCGTTTGCGAGTATCAGGTCTCCACTGCCCGCCGTGGTGCCGGTGAGGAGAACGGTAGTCAGATGACGCCGCGAGGGATGCATGTTGTCAGGGCCCGGATCGGAGCCGGACTCCCGCTCGGCGCGGTGCTGGTCGGGCGGCGTCCGACCGGTGAGATATGGAGCCCGCAGTTGATGAAAAGTCAGCCCGACCGGGACTGGATCCTGTCGAGGATCCTCTGGCTTAGCGGCACCGAGATCGGCCGCAATCGTTTGGGACGGGTCGATTCAATGCGCCGATACATTTATATCCACGGCACTCCTGATATCGAGCCCATGGGCCAGGCTGCGTCGCACGGCTGCATCAGGATGCGTAATCAGGATGTCATCGATCTGTTCGATCGGGTGGTCGTGGGTACTCCGGTGAATATCCTGGAGGAGGCGTGACTCTCGGGCCGTTGATGCTGGATCTGGAGGGTCTGGAGATTACACCGGAGGAGCGTGAGATCCTGCGGCATCCGCTGGTTGGCGGGGTGATCCTGTTCGCAAGAAACTATGCATCTCCTCAGCAGGTGTCTCACCTGACAACACAGATACACGAGTTGCGCAAGCCGCCCCTGCTGGTGGCCGTGGATCAGGAGGGTGGACGGGTTCAGAGATTCCGCGACGGTTTCACTCAGCTGCCGCCTGCTCATCTCATCGGTCGGCAGCATGATCTTGATGCTCAAGGCGCGCGCGCAGCCGCCGCGACCCTGGGTTGGTTGATGGCCGCCGAACTACGCGCTGTCGGGGTGGATCTCAGTTTTGCACCCGTGCTTGATCTGGACTGGGGAGTGAGCGAGGTCATAGGTGATCGTGCATTCCATCGGTCGCCGGAGGTGGTTGCTTCACTGGCAGGGCACTACATGCGCGGCATGGCGCATGCCGGAATGATCGCGACCGGCAAACACTTTCCTGGTCACGGTGCGGTCACGGCAGACTCACACAAGGCGCTTCCCGAAGACCGGCGATCCTACGCCGACATCACGGAGGATATGCAACCGTACGCATCCCTTATCCCGCAGGGTTTGAACGCCGTCATGGCGGGCCATGTCGCCTACCAGCAGGTCGATCCGCTACCGGCCAGTTTCTCTCGCTGGTGGTTGACCAACGAGCTACGCGAGCGCCTCGGGTTCCGCGGAGCGATCTTTTCGGACGACCTGGTGATGGTGGCAGCCGAATCGATCGGAGATATCGAATCCAGGGCAAGGGCGGCACTGGAAGCCGGCTGTGACATGATCATCGTCTGCAACGATCGCGCCGCCGTCGTCCGGGTCATCGACGACGTCGGTGGTTACGAGGAGCCGGCCAGCCAGGTGAGACTGGCTCGGCTGCACGGGAGGAAGCCCGTCGAGAGGCGCGACTTGCTTGCGTCTGCAGACTGGGACAGCGCGCGCGAGCGGGTCCGACACCTGACTGATCCGCCACCGCTGGAACTCGACGGCTAGGCGGACGCACATTGCCAGCAGCAGGGAGATGCAGTTGATACATGACGATGTATCCAGACCACCCGATTCAATACTGGCTGGGGCGGAGGTGATCCACACGGAGGACGCGGTGCACAGCGCCATGGATCGCATGGCGGAGCAGGTCACGGCGGTACTCCAACATGAGAATCCGATCGTCCTGGCGGTGATGACCGGTGGCATGGTACCGGCGGTATGGTTGTGTTCAAGACTGAAGTTCCCACATCAGATCGACTACGTACACGCGACACGCTACATCGGCACAACGCGCGGTGGTGAACTCCAATGGCGTGTCGAACCGCGTCTGCAGATGTCCGGCAGGAGTGTGCTGATCGTTGACGACATTCTGGATGAGGGCATTACACTGGATGCGGTCGCACAGCATTGTCGCGCACTCGGCGCGGCCGAAGTGCGCGTTGCGGTTCTGGTCCGCAAGCAGCACGCGCGTAATCGAACAGACATGCGGCCCGACTTCGTCGGTCTTGAAGTTCCGGATCGGTATGTTTTCGGTTGTGGGATGGACTACGAAGAGTACTTCCGCAATATGCCGGCCATCTATGCACTGGCCGCAGAGGAGAGCGAAAACGGATGAGCGCTACCGATATCGGCGTCATTGGCGGTACCGGCATCGGCCGGCTGGCAGATATGCAGGTCACCGGGCGACGGGTCGTGGCAACGCCCTTCGGCGAACCGTCTGCGCCGGTCCTGCGGGCGCATTTCGGTGGTCGGGAGGCGTATTTCCTCGCCCGTCATGGCAGTGGGCACACTATCCTCCCGCACCTGGTGAACTATCGAGCTAATCTCTGGGCGTTGAAACATCTCGGCGCCCGGCGCGTCGTAGCGATCAGCAGTGTCGGGGCAATCAGCGACGATCTTCCCCCGGGTGCGATGGCGGTGCCGGATCAGATTATCGACTACACCTGGGGCCGGCACAGCACTTTCTTCGACAGCATCGAGGACCCTGTGGTGCATGTCGAGTTCACCGAGCCGTACACCGGCTCGCTCAGGAGTCTTCTCCTGCAGGCGGCGGCCGGCGCGGGTCTGCAAGTCCGGGACGGTGGCGTCTATGCGGCGACCCAGGGGCCAAGGCTGGAGACGCTCGCAGAAATCGAGCGCTTGTCTCGTGACGGCTGCCACATGGTTGGCATGACCGGTATGCCGGAGGCCGTGCTGGCACGCGAACTGGAACTGGAGTACGCCAGTTTTGCCGTCGTGATCAACTGGGCAGCCGGCCGCGGAGAGGGCGATATCCATGGGGAGATCGAACGCCACGTAGCAGATTCCATGGACAAGGTACGGGCGCTGCTGGCAGTCTTGCTTGGCGATTGAAATCGAGTCGGAGGAGATTCTGCTGGCGGCGCGTATGAAAAACAGTCTGCTTGAGGCGATCATCCGCTCGACCCGCGACGGCATCGTCGTGGTGGACGCTGCGCGTGACGATCTGCGTGTCCTGTTCGCCAATCCTGCCTTCGAGGCTATGACCGGGTACTCAATCAAGGAGCTGCGGGAGCATGGTCTCGGCACGCTTCAGGGCGATAGCAGGGATCAACAACCGGTCAGGGAGATGGCCGAATCGATTCGTCGTGGCGAGTCATGCGAAGTCCTTGTACAGAACTATCGGAAGGACGGCACAAAGTTCTGGAACCAGTTGCGGCTGGTGCCGGTAGAGGAAAAGGGGCAGCTCGCCTGGTGGATCGGGATCGCGCGGGATGTTGGCGAAATCCGCAAGTTGGAGGATCGCCTGAAGAGCAGACGCGAGCAGCTGAAGGAAGCGCGCAGCCTGGCACCCGACGACCGGCTGACCGGACTGCGAAGCCGCACGTTCTTCGACGAATTGTTGAAGAGAGAGTGGAGCGTCTGCAAACGAGAGGAAAGGAGCATTACGCTGTTTCTCTTCGACATGGACTTTTTTGCCGCCTACAACGAGACATTCGGCCGTAAGGCGGGCGACTCGTGTTTGCGGTTGGCGGGTCAGGCGGTGCGTGCGGCTTTCCGGCGCGGCAGCGACGTCGTCGCGCGATACGAAGGCCAGAGGTTTGCCTGCATGGGCAGTGGCATGGAGCAGGGGCCGGCGCTCGAGTTCGCCGGACGGATTTGCGCCCGGGTCCGTGAACTGAGTCTGCCGCATCCTCGTTCGCCGGGCGGGCGATTCGTGACGGTTGGCGGCGGCGTCGTCACCCGGGTCCCCGGGGAAGGGGACACTCTGGAGGGGTTCGTCGAGGATTGCCTGGCGGCGTTGGCGAGAGCCAAGATGGCGGGAGGCAACCAGGCCTCGGAGTGACTAGGGTAATGGGTCCTGCTGCGCGGTCGCATCGCCGACCTCGTTGGGCTCCCAGCGGACTACGATGGCGATTGCGCCAATACGGGGCGAGTCGAAGTAGTGCATCTCCCCGATCCGCATCCTGCGGCTCTCGACCATCTTGACCGTGCGGCCGCCGGTCTCCAGGCCGGCATCCATATCCAGATGCAGATAGCGGCCGACCCAGAGAGTTCCGGTTGCGTGCCAGTCAGACGGGCTGGGGTTCTCGCGATCCGCTAACTCCTTTCTAAGCCGCAACCTCCCGACTGTCTCGAGACTCACTGACGGGGCGCTGTCGCGAGGGAAACCAGCCTGTATCCAACTCTCATGCGCCAGAACACGGTAGCCGGGCCGACGTCCCAGGGCGCGCGCAATACCGTTGAGATCCTCACGTTCCGCCGGGCCAAACAGCAGGCTGACCGGTTCCACGACGTCCGGCGGTTGCTGTTCAGCACTGTCCTGATGGGATCCGCCCGCCATCAGGCTCTCACCAGGCCCGGATTCGCTGCCGTGCAGGTCCAGGTTAGCTGGGTCAGGAGGCTCGGGAGGCGCGGGGATGGGGCCGGGATCCTCGTTCCTCGCGCTCGCCTGGAGGTTCTCGAACAGGACGACCTCGATCTTGTACTCCGGCGGCGGGGAGAGCGTCTCGGGCGTCTGTGCCCGGGTTGCTGTCGTTGCCGTGAACAGCAACAGGATCATCCACAGCCGCACCCCCGGGCATGCATGCGACCGGCGACCAGCGTCGAGACTACTGTCGTTCTCTGCCATCGAGATGGTCCAGGATGGAGTGGACATATTTGAAGCGTTTCTCCGCGTCGCTCAGATCGAGCCTGAATCGTAACTTATGTTGGCCATCCAGGCTGAATCTGCGGGAGTTCTCCTGGATCAGGCGTATGAGAGCCTGCGGTTCGACGCGGGTGTCATCCCCGAACAGAAGGTGACCGCCGGCCGGCCCGGCTTCGACTCGCTTGATCGCAAGTCCCGACGCCTTCAGCTTGATCTCGGTGGCCCTGAAGAGCGTCTTCGCCGCGTCCGGCAGAAGTCCGAAACGGTCTATCAACTCGACCTGCATCTCTCTGAGGGCATCGAAATCTTCTGCTGACGCGATCCGCTTGTAAAGCACAAGACGCATGTGGACATCGGGAACGTAGTCCTCGGGGAGCAGGGCGGTGACACCCAGATCGACTTCGGTGCCGTCGTGCAGCGGCCGCAGCAGGTTCGGCTCCTTGCCTGACTTCAAGGCGCGCACAGCGCGTTCCAGCATCTCTGTGTAGAGAGCAAATCCGACTTCGTGGATCTGACCGCTCTGATCCTCACCGAGTAATTCTCCCGCGCCCCGGATCTCCAGATCATGGGTTGCGAGCAGGAAACCCGCGCCCAGTTCCTCCAGCGATTCGATGGCTTCCAGTCGCTTGACCGCGTCCGGGGTCATGGCCGGCTTCGGCGGGACGATAAGGTAGGCATAGGCCCGGTGATGGGAGCGTCCTACCCGGCCGCGCAGCTGGTGAAGCTGGGCCAGGCCGAGGCGATCAGCGCGGTCGATAATGATGGTGTTCGCGGTCGGGACGTCCAGACCACTCTCGATGATGGTGGTACAGACGAGTATGTTGAATCGCCGATGGTAGAAGTCGAGCATCACCTGCTCGAGTTCCCGTTCACCCAGCTGGCCATGCGCCACCCGGATTCGCGCCTCTGGCACCAGTTCCTCGATCCTGTTGGCGGCTTGGGCGATGGTCTCGACGCGATTGTGCAGGAAGTAGATCTGCCCGCCACGGCGAATCTCCCGCAGACAGGCCTCGCGCAGGAGCGGGTCTTTCCACTGTGTGACGAAGGTCTTTACCGCGAGTCTTTCCGAGGGTGGCGTAGTGATCAACGACAGATCACGGACACCGCCCATGGCCATGTGCAAGGTGCGTGGGATGGGTGTCGCCGTCAGAGTCAGTACATCAACCTCCGCCCGAAGCTGTTTCAGCCGCTCCTTGTGACGGACGCCGAAGCGATGCTCTTCGTCGATAATCACAAGTTCCAGCTTGTCGAAACTGACATCCTTCTGCAGCAGTCGATGGGTCCCGATGAGGATGTCCACACCGCCTTCCTTCACCGCTGCGAGAGTCTTCTCAGCCTGTTTGCCGGTGCGGAACCGGGAAAGCGCCTCGATCCTCACTGGCCAATCGGCGAAGCGATCGGCAAAATTCTGCAGGTGCTGCTGTGCCAGCAGCGTGGTCGGCACGAGCACGGCGACCTGACCACCCCCCTGGACCGCCGCGAATGCGGCTCGCAGGGCGACTTCGGTTTTGCCGAACCCAACATCGCCGCAGACGACACGGTCCATGGGATGGTCGGTCCTGAGGTCAGCCATGACCTCATCGATCGCTTCGGCCTGGTCCGGAGTCTCCTCGAAGGGAAAACCTTCGCAGAATGCGCGGAACTCGCGCTCATCAAAACTGTGGCGTATTCCCCGTTGAGCCGCCCTTCGGGCATAGATATCAAGCAACTCGGCTGCTACGTCGCGGACCCGTTTTGCGGCCTTCCGGCGAGCCCGATCCCACTGGTCGCTACCCAGGCGGTGGAGCGGGGCAGTCTCGGGTGAGGCGCCGGTGTAGCGGGTGATCCGCTCGAGCGACTGAACGGGCACGTAGAGCTTGTCACCGCCCGCATACTCCAGCGCGAGGAATTCGCCGTTGTGGCCGCCCGCGATCACCGATTCGAGACCAAGGAAGCGGCCTACGCCATGTTCCTCGTGCACCACCGGAGCGCCGGCGGACAGATCGGACAGTTGATTGATGATGACTTCCGGGTCTTTGTCACGCCGTCGTCTGCGGCGTTGTCTGCCGCGTTCGCCGAAGAGTTCCGACTCCGGCAGGATGGCGAGGCCGGCCGGGGCAAGCCTGAAGCCCTGCTCAAGAGGGGCGACAGTCAGTCCCAGCGGGATATCCGATTCCAGAAAGTCATGCCAGCTGTCAACGATGGCGGCGGACAAGTCGTGATCCCGCAGTACCTGGCTGAGCATTTCGCGGCGGCCCGGTGACTCCGCAGTGAACAGGATCCGGCCTGGAAATTCCGCGACGAAATTCTCGAGCATGCGGTCCGGTGTCCCCGGTCGTATCGCGATCCGTACTGGCGGCAAGCGCGCGCTGCCGGCATTCCATCCTTCGGTGGCTGTCTCGAAACTTTCCAGCCGCGCAGTGGGATGATCCGTCAGATGATCCTGCAGCTGGTCGGGGTCGATGTAGAGCGTATCTGGCGACAAGCGTGGCTGTTCCAGGTCGTGACGGAGTTGCTCGTAGCGCGCCTGCACGTCCTGCCAGACCTGCTGGGCGCCGGCCTTGAGGTCTGTCGCTGCGATCACCCGGGTATCGTCTGGAAGATAGTCCGGCAAGGTCTCGAGGCAATCGAAGAAAAGTGGCAGGTAGAACTCCACCCCTCCAGGTGCGATGCCGTCGGAAACATCTCGATAGACACCGACGCGGCTGAGATCGATGGGAAAACGCTGGCGGAACCGCTCGCGGAAAGCCTGAATGGCCTCATCAGTGAATGGAAACTCCCTGGCCGGCAGGACGCTCACGCTCTCCAAACGATCGGTCGAGCGCTGATTGTCCGGGTCGAAGGCACGTATGGACTCGATTTCGTCATCGAATAGATCAATGCGGAAGGGCTGATCCGAGCCCATAGGGAAGATGTCGATGATGGAGCCGCGTGTCGCGAACTCACCATGCTCGCTGACCTGGGTGACGGCCCGGTAGCCGCCGGCGTCCAGACGGGTCCGGAATGCCGCTCCGTCCAGTCGTCGTCCTACCGACAAATCGAGACTGCTGCCCAGTATCCAGGAACTGGGCGGCAGTCGTTGCATCAGGGTCGGCAGGGCGACGACGACCACGCCGCTGCGAAGGGCAGGAAGCCGCGCCAGTGTCTGCAAACGCTGGGAAGTAATGTCCGGATGCGGAGAAAACGCGTCGTAGGGCAGTGCTTCGCTATCCGGAAAGTGCAGGACCTCGAGATCAGGTGGCGCAAAAAAGCGAATCTCGTCCCGCATCCGGTCCGCCGATTGGGGATCGGCGGTGATGATGATGACCGGGCCCGGACTGCGTTCGGCCAGCGAGGCGATCGCCAGAGCCCCGGCGCAGCCGTAGAGTTGGCCCCAGGTCGTGGAACCTTCGGCGGGAATCTCGGGGATACTAAAGGGGACTCGGGTCAGCGGCATGGATCGAGGCACACGCAAAGCGGAAATTATCGCATAGCCTGTGCCATCGACGCCGCGGGCGAGGGGTAGTTGTGGTGGCGCCTGCAGGGAATGTGAAACACCCGCCTCCACAAGGAGGCGGGTGCAATTTATTCTTCTCGCTCAGTAAGTTACTGAGGCGGGATCGGTCAGCCTTCGCTCCGGACAGGCTTGTCTACTGCGTGCAGCACCCGGTCGTACTCGAAAAACACGGTGAAATCCGCATACTCCCAACTCGAAATCGGTGGATCTCCGACCGCGCCACGGCGACTCATCGGGGCCCCGAATTTCGTTTCGACACGGGCCATCGTCATGCCGCGACCCGGCCGATCGGCCCTGACAGCCGCGGTCGTGTCCAGCTTGTCGATAAGCAGTGTGTCCGCATGCACCGCACCGCACCCTAAAAGCGCAACTATAACTAAAGCGGCTAACTTCATGTTCATACAGAAATTCTCCGTCAACTACCGGGCCGACTATAACAACCTCGGACCGGGTTTGTCAGCCTACTGGTTCTCCTTTTTGTACTCAGCTCCCGATCAGGGCCGACAGAGCGCCCCATGATCTTCTCCCAACCTCTGCAGGCCGGACGGTTGTTGAGGCGTTACAAGCGTTTCCTGGCCGACGTCGAACTCGAATCCGGTGAAGTCATCACGGCCCATTGCCCGAACACCGGCGCGATGCTGGGTTGTGACCACCCCGGGGCGCGGGTCTGGTTGTCGACTTCGGACAATCCGAAGCGTCGCTGTCGACATACCTGGGAGATGGTCGAGACTCGAACCGGGGTCATCGTCGGTATTCATACAGGACGCAGCAACGCTATCGTCCTGGAGGCGTTGAACAGCGGATTGCTGCCGGAACTGGGCCCGTGGGACAACATAAGGCGGGAGGTCGCGGTCAAGGATCTTGGCGCACGCGTCGATTTCAAGCTGGAGTCTGATGATCGGCCGGCCCTCTTTCTGGAGGTCAAGAATGTTACGGCTGCGGTCAGCGACGGGATCGCGTTGTTCCCTGACGCCGTGAGCGAGAGGGCAGTTCGGCACCTGAGGACGCTGGTGACGCTGGTCGAGCGCGGATTTGATGCCGCTCTGTGTTACTGCGTGCAGCGGGATGATGTCTGCATGGTCCGTCCGGCCGTTGAGATCCACCCTGAGTACGCCACAGCTCTTGCGCAGGCATGCGCGGCCGGCGTACTCGTCACCGCGGTCGGATGTTGTGTCTCGCCCGCCTCGATCGTGCCCCAAGGGCGGGTCGGCGTCGAGGTGGATGTGGTTTAATTACCGGACATGTTCCGGCCTCTGGAAATCTTCATCGGGCTCAGATATCTGCGGGCCCGGCGCCGCAACCGATTCGTCTCATTCATCTCGCTCATGTCGCTGATCGGGGTGGCCGTGGGCGTAGCGGCGTTGATTGTTGTCATATCGGTCATGAACGGGTTCGAGAATGAACTGAGGCAGCGCCTTCTTTCCATGACATCGCACGCGACGATTCAGGGGCGGGGAGGCCGGCTGGACGACTGGCCGGTGATTGCGGATCGCGTTTCGTCGATAGCGGATATCGTTGCGGCGGCGCCATTCGTGGAAATCCAGGGCATGCTGGGTAACGGGACGCGACTCAAATCAGCGCTGGTACGCGGCGTGTCTCCGCGGCAAGAGCCATCTGTTTCGAGGATCGACGAACACCTCTTGATCGGATCACTGGAATTGCTGCAGCCAGGATCCCACAGTGTCATCCTGGGGCGATTGCTGGCGGCCCAGCTCGGGGTCGTCGTCGGTGACCCGGTGACGCTCATGGTTCCGCGGGGTCAGTCTGCGGGCCTCGTGCCACTGCTCCGGCGATTTACCGTTGCTGGCGTGTTCGAAGTCGGCATGCAGGAGCACGACGGTGTGCTGGCGCTGATCAATCTCCGTGACGCGGCGGATATTCTCGGATTCGGTGACAGTGTTAGCGGGTTGCGGCTGGAGTTGGACAACATGTTCTCGGCACCATCGGTAGCCGCGCAGGTCGCCGATTCGCTGGGCACCGGTTACGAGGCGAGGGACTGGACACAAGAGAATGCCAGTTATTTCCGGGCGGTCAGAATCGAGAAGACCATGATGACCATCATCCTGTTCCTCGTGGTCGCGGTCGCGGCATTCAATATCGTTGCGACTCTGGTCATGGTGGTGAGCGACAAGAGGAGTGAGATCGCGATACTGCGCACCCTCGGCCTGTCCGCGGCCGGAGTCCTGCGGACGTTCCTGGTGCAGGGGGTGGCGATCGGTCTCGCGGGTACCCTGCTGGGCGCCTTGCTCGGCATCCCACTGGCGATCAACGTCGAGACGATCGCTGCTGCGCTGGAGCGTGCCATCGGTCTCGAATTCATGCCTGCGGACGTCTATTACATAGCCAAACTGCCTTCAGATCTGCGCATCCCTGATGTGGTCCGCATCCTTTCCCTCGCGTTCTTGCTGTGCGCCGGTTCCACGCTCTACCCAGCCTACAGAGCAGCCAGGACCGAACCTGCCGAGGCCTTGCGTTATGACCGCTAGGCAGCGAACGGAACGGATTCGCGGGCCCGCGCGGTTCGAGACATTCCTCGGACTCAGGTACATATGGAGTCGCAGTGGTAACGGCTTCGTCTCGTTTATCTCCATCATCTCAATGTCGGGAATCGCGGTGGGTGTGGCGGTGCTCATCGTCGTACTGTCCGTGGTCAATGGCTTCGAAACAGAGCTGCGTTCTCGGATTCTCAGCATGACATCCCACGCCTCGATCACCGGTTACGAGTCCGGACTTGGCGAGTGGCAACAGGCGAGCATCAAGGCACTACAGAACCCGCATGTGCTCGCCACAGCGCCGTTCGTGGAAGGCGAGGGCATGCTGGTAAACGGTGACCTCATCAGCGGTGTCGCGGTGCGTGGCGTGCTGCCTGACGAGGAGCTCGAGGTCTCTGGAATCGGCGACAAGATGACGGCGGGTCAGCTGATTGAGCTTCGCCCAGGGGACTTCGGCATCGTGCTGGGCGCCGCGCTGGCCGATGCAATCGACTCCAAGGTGGGCGACCGGGTCATTCTCGCGATCAATCAGGGTACGATCACGCCCGCGGGAATCATGCCCCGCTTGCGGCGCTTCACGGTCGTCGGCATTTTCCAGGCAGGCATGTACGAGTACGATCGCGGTGTGGCATTTATCCATATGAATGATGCCCTGAGACTCTACCGGCTCGGTGACCAGGTGACCGGGCTCAGGTTACGCATCGATGATCTGTTTCAGGCTCCCGCCGTGGTGCGTGAGGTCGCCGGCGAACTCGGTGGCGACTTCTACGTCACCGACTGGACGCGGCAGCACCGCAATTTCTTCCGCTCGATTGCCCTAAGCAAACGCATGTTATTCACGGTGTTGCTTCTGGTAGTAGCCGTTGCCGCGTTCAATATCGTGTCGACGCTCGTCATGGTGGTGAAAGACAAGCAGTCCGACATCGCCATACTGCGAACGATCGGAGTCAGCCCGCGCAGTATTATGGCCATATTCACCGTTCAGGGGACGCTCATCGGTGTCCTGGGCATCCTCGCGGGGGTTGCCCTGGGAGTCGGCATCGGCGTAAATACCGAGACGCTTGTGCATGCCCTGGAGGCACTCCTGGACACCCGCTTCCTCGCGCCAGATGTCTACTTTATAAGCGACCTGCCGTCAGAGATTCGTCTTGCCGACATCACGACGGTCTGCGTTACGGCAGTTATCCTGTGCGTGCTGTCGACAATCTATCCGGCGTGGCGGGCGGCGCGGACCCAGCCGGCAGAGGCGCTGAGATATGAGTGAAGTCTGGACAGACCCAGCTGCCGGCCCGGTTCTCGAGTGCCGGAATCTCGGCAAGACGTTCACCGAGGGCGGCGCCAATCTCCGGGTACTCGATAAGGTCGATCTGTGTGTTGAGCGAGGAGAGCGCCTGGCTATCGTGGGGGCGTCCGGATCCGGCAAGACCACACTGCTGCAGTTACTCGGCGGACTGGATACACCGACTGAGGGATCAGTCCTGGTGCTGGGACAAAATGTGGCAGAACTC
>Ga0316191_10002679_pt1 | contig 13012 bp, 12 predicted proteins | sample Eddworburr2cm_MG_FD_204928 | JGI IMG/M metagenome (GOLD analysis project Ga0316191, IMG submission 204928) | Coastal sediment microbial communities from Maine, United States - Eddy worm burrow 2 cm | ecosystem: Environmental > Aquatic > Marine > Coastal > Sediment | place: USA: Maine...
TTTATATTCAATCCATTCAGTCAGATCTGACAATTGCTATCTCCTCTTTTTAGATTTGTTACGAATCACAGAGGAGTGACTTTTTCTTTAAGACGTGACTTTCAGATCCCGATGAGTCATCTTATACACTGCTTTATAATGCTTATATACAGCTTGTTAATAAATATTCTTAAAATCTTCTGGTGAATGAAAGAATCACAATATGGAAAGCAAGTTACCTTGTTGTGACCTCGTGAATTTGCTGAATAGCCCCCCCTTGTCATGCCAGATTCCTAAAAAACTGGGCAGACAATTACTAAAGACCTGTCTGCAATTGACTTATGATACACCTACTTTTGAGCCTCTCACGGGACTCGAATCCCTGACCCGCTCATTACGATGAGCTGCTCTATGCTGAGCTAATATGGTTTGTTTACCATATATAAATCATTAGAAAGCGAAATGAAAATTACAGAAAAGACTTATGTCTCCGCCATATTAAATGAATATGGGGATATTGCTGAAATTATGGAGATCTTTGGTGTTAAACGAGTTGGGGGATATGGAATACGTAGATTCATCACCAAATTTATCACGGTTAAAACAGCTGCAGTTGTTCACCGTGTTCCCTTAGACAACTTTATTGGAATGCTGGAGTCAGCAATTGAAGTTAGAGAGAAGAACTAAAGCGTCAGCTTTAGACTATTAAACTCCCAAACATTTGCTCGAAATGCAAATTGATTTATGCTGCAATGATGCCATATATTGAGGATTCTTCCTCTTTTTCTATTGCCCAACTCACATTACCATAATCAAAATGCCAGTACTCCTTTAAATCTACTGCAAAATCTTCATCTTCAAACAGACCGATGAGTAATTTTCTGTTTTCCTTTGCAATAGACGGGATATGTGGATGGTACGGATAGCATTTATCATTCAGTTCAATTTTGAGCCCGTCATTGGTTCCGAAATTCATAACGCAATCATTTTTCAAATCATAGATTAAGGCATCTACAGACCCTCCGGTGGCATGCAGGGATTTAGTGGGAGGGGCAATGAAATAGGAAACATTTTCCTGAATTTCATCCAATTCTTTATCCGGAAATTTATCCTGCATAAAATCCACCTTTTCTTCCCACAATTGTCGTTGATGTTCAAAAGATCTCCATGCGGAACGGATGATCAATCTTTTATCCTGCTGGTCAAGAATTTTGCTTATCCTTCCTATTTTTTCATAAACCGCCTCCCTAACCAAATATTGATAGTCTTTCTTAATAGATGGTTCGAGGACTAAGTTAAATCCGGATTTCTTCAGACTGATTAGAGGAGTATTATCTTCATTGATAGGGATAGTTGAAAGAAGTTGCAGATGCCGGCGGTATTTTTTCTCAACCAATTCGCAATATTCTTGTGCGTTCATTCGATCACTTTTTTTCTTATGTATATAAGGAGAGGTCATTGCCGAGAGCAGAGCCCCGTAATTCAAATCAAACTCCAATTCGTCTCCAATTTCTATTGCTATCTTCTTAGTATTAAGGATGAGGTGATCACTACTTGCCCCAAGGATTTCAATATCCAATCTTGGTGTAAGTCCGGACACCTGAACATCCTGTAATCCGACATTAAGAATAGCTCTATTAATTAGTCCGCGGTCCTGAAATTCGGGCACATTTCCAAAGGCATCCTGACAGACCTCCCCACTAGGTTTAGAGGGCTTTATTTTAGATTCAATAACTTCTGCAATAAGTGTAAATGCATCTGTAAATAGTCCTGGTATTGGTTTCTTAAGGAGGGTCTCATTCCCTAATAGGATTGATTCTCCCAGTCGCAGATTATTCACTCTTCCGATATCACTGGTGGACATAAACCAGCTATAATTGGCAGAGTTGCCACCAGAAACATAGCTTAATGTCAGCCCGAACTTTCCCTCAATATCGATAGCAAGGCCTGACAAATGCCGCATTTTCTCCTCATCTGGTTTGATTGCTCCAAAGCAGGCCAGGTTGCATCCTATTCCGACAAGCTTGATCCCATCCAGACCTACGACTTCTTTAATGGTGTTATCTAATTCCGATGGCATTATTCCCTCCCTTAAATCTCCCAACTCCACCATCAATATGATTTTGTGAATGATATGATTCTCAATCGCACATTCAGAGAGTCTTTTGATGACCGAAAGCTCTGAATTCAGGCTGAAATCAGCATATTTTACAACTTCTTCAGCCAGGCTTAAGGAAGGTGTTCTAAGCAGAAGAAACTGTGCCTGGATGCCTGCACTGCGCATCCTTTTGATATTATCGATTCTTGAATCGGCAAGTGTATTTATTCCACTCTTCACAAAAATTTCGGCGATAGCAGGATCTCCGCATACCGCCTTTGTAACACCGATAACTTCAATACCTTTCGCTCCATAGAGTTCCTTGAGGACTTTGGCATTGTGGGCAATCTTCTCAAGATTTATCTGGATTCTTGGGCTTGCCATTTCAGTTTCACTCCTTCTTGTAGTTTTGGGAACAATATAAATAACTCATCTATTATTTTTCGACACCCGTATTTTAAGACATCCGTGGTGGGTAGTTCATATTTGAATTCATATTCAAGGATGGTCTTCTCAACATCTTCGTCTGTCATATCTTCATGATTGATGGTAATTGCCACTACACGGGATTTCGAAAAAGTCTCCAGGAGTTCGATCTCACTTTTAAGCGTGGGCATAGGGATGAGAGGGAAATCGCAATGGTTTGTTCTGTTTGGCGGATGCTGGAGGATGATTGCATCGGGCATAGCGCCTCTTAGTATGGCACTTGAGGATGTAAAGGCGGGATGGCTTAATGCACCCTGACCTTCAACAACAATGATGTCGGGATGCTCTTTCTGGTAAGCAGTGACTACCGCATTTTCAACCTCGCCTGTGGCAAAGCCGGAACTTAACACATCGACTGCGATACCATATTTTGCTCCCTGAAGTACTCCGGTTTGTCCCGTTGCAATAAATACGGCATTCAGCCCTTCCTTTCTCAAGTCCTCGATTAGTTTTACCGTTGTTGTTCTCTTCCCAACTGCACAATCGGTACCAGCTACCGTAACCACCGGGCAATCCACATCAAATATGCGTCCGGTAAAATTGTGTAAATCCTTTCTCAAGGGTGCTTTTCTGATGTCGTAAATACGAACATTATGCTTACTAGCCATTTCTACAAATTCCTCATCCTCGGTGAAGAATTCAGGCAGACCATTTACAATATTCATTCCTATATTCATGGCACTGACAATGATCTCTCTTTGTTCCTTGTCTAAAAAAGAAGCTAGTGGTGCAATACCGTATATGAAATAGTCGGGAACAAACATCAAGGTCCCAATTGCATCACCCATATTTTGAAATACGGGAATTCCATTTCTTATTCCATCAAGATATTCTCCCGCATCCTGACCTGCTTTTGTGCTATCAATAATGCCAAGAATCTCATATTTTTCTGAGTGCCTGGCAAGTCCATTAGCCACCTTTCCATCTATCTTTCCAAATTCATTTTCGCTGTAAACGATTGCTTTCAATTTCATCAATCAGTATTTAAATTAATATATCCATTATTGAATATATTCACCGTGGGTGATTTACCTGCCGAACATGATATTGTAGGGGGTACAGGTAAGGATCTGGAATTCGATCGATTTCAGATAAAGGAAACACACCTTAACAAACTACCTTAAACCACTTATAAAAATGGTTGATAGCATTAAGGCGCAGGGTTTATTGGATTTATCTAATAAATCACGAGCCAAAGGTGGAACCTTATAAGCCCGAAAGCATTACACAATTATGTAAAAAACTTACATCTATCACATGTTTTCAAGATTATACCTGCGTTTTTTCTTCAATTGCTTGAAATAGGAGGGAGAAAGGCTGGTAACCTTCTTAAATTGATTGGATAAATGAGCAAGGCTACTGTAGTGTAATTTGCGGGAAACATCGGAAGATGGATGGGTATGTTGCTTCTACTGAAAGAGACAAAGGGGATTATTCTTTTCCTTTCGTCTTTGGCCGTTCATGCTCTGCCTTGTGGTTTAATTCCACAATTCACTGCGATTTGCCCAGAGGTAAATTCATTCTCTGCATTATTTCAATGTAGCGTGGTTCTTCATGATAAGGTCTTAAATTTGGAATTACGCCGATGTATGGATTTGCAGGATCTCTCCTGATATAAGCTTTCTCCAGCCAATACAGCGCCTTATCAGCATTGCCTCCATAAGCATACAACATGATTGCATGTTGAGCTGAGGCAAAATTTGGACGCTCCACCCATTCATCTGCTGCAGCAATTAATGCTCTTCTGAATCCCTCATTTTTGTATTCTTCATCTAAGATTTTAATTACCCTATCATCAGCTATCTGATTGAATACCTTTTTCAATTCATTTATTGCCAGGCCATATTCACCAGTTTCAGTAAAACATTGAAAAAGGACCAACATAAGTAATGGATTGTTTGGCATCATTGTTTGAAGTTGACGGGCTTTTAGAATGCACTCTTCATATTTTGCGTCAATCATCATTTCAACAGTTGCCAACACTTGAATTAAAGGATTTTTAGGATCGTTTTCCAGAGCTAGCTGCATTTGCTTTCTCATATCTTCAGGCCTTTTTAAAAGCATCATCAAATGAGAATAATAGGCTCTGGCTTCTGAAAAATTCGGATTTATTTTAAGGCACTCTATAAATGATTTTTCTCCCGCCTCCCAGTCAAAATCAGACCATATTTTTTTGATTCCGTCAAAATAATACACTTCTGCATTGTGATTATCCAATAGAATGGCGGTTGCCAAATATTCTTCCATTTTTGGAGTGGCTTCATCAGGTGAGACATAATCCATTTGTTTCAGAAAGCCCCAAACTCCAGCCATTCCTCCATAGGGCGGTGCATACTCCGGATCCGTTTCAGTGGCCTTCTCAAAATAATTCAGTGCAGTTAGTTGACTTTCCTTTGTTAGAAATCCCATGTGAAATTTCCCATTCAGATATAATTCATAAGCATCTGGATTTACAGGTTTATTTATTGCAAGTTGAGCTAGTTGTTCTGGAGCAAGCACCAATTGTATTTCATCAGCAATATCCATTATTACCCAATTATATAGGTTCAGGATATTTCTCATATCTGTTTCATAAGTATTGGACCAGAGCAATTGTTCATCAGGATATGCACCTATGAGCTTAAACTGGACACAAATGCTATCACCCAGACACATGACATTCGATTCCAACAATGCTTCAACCTTCAATTCTGAGGCAATCTCAGGCACTGACATTTCCTTATCTTTGTATGTATTGGATGTTTTTTGAGAAATTATCCGCAATCCGTTTATCTTACCCATTTCCCCTATCAGCGATGAATGCATACCAGACACTAAGTAATCTAGCTCTTCATCGCCGGTAAAATTATCAAATGGTAATAGCATCAATGATTGAATTGAGCCTTTCTGAACTCTACTGAAACCACCCGCAAGATTGAAGATGATTAATCCAATAATAACAACAACACTCACATAGGTAGCTATTTTCCACCCAAAGGCAACAACAGGTTTTTCCCCTGCTTCGACCTCACTAATAGCTTTGGTTTTTTCAACTCCCCCAGGTGCCAAATCATAAATCCATGAAACAATAATGGTAATTACTGCTCCCAGGATCAGGAGATATAGCACAATATCAATGGACCAATCCGGGAGTCCCCACCTTGGAAAGATGATGTCTGCAGCTTCAAGAATAATAAATGCTGTTCCTGCATAAATCGCAAGAGACCTTAGAACGTTTCGTCTCGTAAGCTCTTTCCAAAATTGGGATAGTTTTCTTATTTCTCGAGGCATTTAGGATATGTGGTTAATTGTTTCCGGATTAGAAGAGGAAATGTTTGTAATTACAATAAGAAACAACATATTTAATACGATTGTTCAGCTACATATTTGATTAAAAGGCAATTTCACAATTTATAATTTGTCGCATCGCATGTATATGAGTCAAATATGGCTGTGCAATCGAAGTTTTATTCTATCCTCAATTGACTGAGAACATCCGATTGAGGCTTGCTTTTATCTAAAGGTATTTCTTGAACCCTAAGTGATTTTCTGTTTAAACTATAGAAATCTGTAAATTGCGATAGTGCACTGTTTTTTCTGATCAATCAAAGTCCATTCGTATGAAATCCAGACTAATTATTCTTTTACTTGCTGTGTTGTTCATTTCCTGCGTGAATTCAGGACAAAAGCCACAAAGCCTTTTCAACGGATCAGATTTATCCGGATGGCACATCGACATCCCGGCTATGGATTTAAATCCGGATACCCTGAATCCCTTCATTGTCAGGGATGGATTGCTGGTAAGCCTGGGCAGTCCAGGAGGGCATTTAATCACAGACGAGCTTTTTCAGAATTATCGCCTGAATGTGGATTACCGTTTCGCGGGAACACCCGGGAATTGTGGTGTATTGATCCACGCAAGTGAACCCCGTGCCCTTTACGGCATGTTTCCAAAATCCCTGGAGGTGCAAATGCAACATGAGAATGCAGGGGATTTCTGGTGCATTGTGGAAGATATAACAGTCCCCGATATGGAAAGTCGGCGAGGTCCGAAAGAAAACTGGGGCATCACAGAAGGGAAAGGTAGAAATATCAAGAACCTGACGGACGATTCCGAGAATCCGGTGGGTGAATGGAATACAATGGTTATCGAATCTGTCGGCTATGAGGTAAAGGTATGGGTAAACGGGGTGATGGTTAACCATGGTTTTAACTGCACAACTGACAAGGGGCAAATCGCCATACAGGCTGAGGGTTCGGAAGTGGAATTCAGAAAAATTGAATTGAAGGTGATCACGAAGATTAGCGAGTGAAACTCTTCAAAATACTTAATCCCCCGGTAAGGGCAGGTCCATTTTTTTCAGGAGTTCAATATACCTTGGATTGTCCCTTAACTGTTCATAGTTTCTCCCTGCACCGCCTATATATGGCATATTCGGATGGTGGATTTCATATCCTTTTTCAAAACAATCCATTGCCTTGTCATAATTGCTTATTTCCAGATATCGAAATCCCTGGGTATTGATATCTATATATCTTTCATTGGCCTCCTCCTCATCAATCTTAATTGTCATTTCAACGGCTGCAAGATATCCTTGTTCTTGAAAGACAGAATCTACAGATGCAACTGTCTTTTCGTCGTGCCACCCCAGTTTTTTAAAATATTCAAACCATTTTTCATAGTCCCCAATTTGTCTGTATGTCACACTTAAACTAAAAATAGCAAAGTGGTGAGTTGGATCAATGGATAATGCTTTTTCACAAAGTGCAATTGCAGATTTGACATCACCCGTAGCTCCCATTACAGAACCGCCTAATCCCAAAATAAATGGCCTCAAGGGATCCAGTTTCATTGCCAGTTCAGCCTGGTGGATGGCTTCGTTGGGCCTTTGAAGAATCCCCAGTAAATGTGCGTAGAACATCCTGCACAATGCATTGCTAGGATTCAGTTCAAGTGATTTTAAGAATTCTTCTTCGCCTTTCTCCCAGTTCCATTCCGTCCAGACTGCTATAACGGCATTGATATAGTGAGCGTTGGAAGAATTGGGGTCCAGTTCAAGAGCCTTGTTAAGGTTGTCATAAATTTTTGGAATGGCGAGCGATGGGGGCAAAAAGCTCATTTGCATCTGGTAGCCTGCGACTTCTGCCAGGCCTGCAAAAGGGGGAGCCCAATTGGGTTCAATTTTGATAGCTATGTTGAAATATTCTTCAGCTTTTTGCAGGCTATTCCTATTGATCTCAAACAGATGGGGCAGGCCTTTCAAATAAGCACCAACGGCTTCAGGATCAACCGTTCTGGATTCTGACAGTATACTAACTTGCTTGGCCGTTAATTCGATCTTCAGCTCAGCCGCAATTTGCTTTGTGATCCGGTTATGGATGTTTGGTAACTGGCTTTTCGACTCACTGTATTCAGTGTTCCAGAGTTGCTCCTCATCAGGAGTGTTCATCGCTGACTGGAAACATATAGTGTCTCCAGCACACATGACACCGGTCTCTATAATTGCATCCACCCCTAGTTCTGAAGCAATCTGCGACAATGTCTTATCTGAATCTTTGTAAACATCGGAGGTGGTTTTGGAAACGACTGTTATGATTCGTCCCACATCAATGATTAGCGCAGAGTGCATACCTGAAATGATTGCATCAAGCCGGTCATCGCCCGTATAATTTTGGTATGGAAGTATCAGAACTCTTTGAATTTCATCAGGACGCAATCCTCTTGTACCTCCTACAATATTGATAGTCACCAATCCGATAATTACTATAAAACTAATCAGTGTAGCTATCCTCCACACATTGGGGACCGCCCTTGTATGCTCTTCAGGAAGCTCATCGATGGGCTTGGTTTTCTCGATACCTTCCCTGGTCAGATCATACAGCCAGGAAAAAACAATAGCGAGGGGGAAACCCACAGCCAGTATTATGATCACAATAGTAGCCAGGTTGGGAGGTAGGTTCAGGGGCTCGGTCAAGTTGTTGACCAGCTCGATAAGGACAAAAGCAGCAGAGGCATAGACAGTGATTACATGTATAACCCTGCGTCTCTTTAATTCCTTCCAGAATTGTGATAGTTTTCTTAATTCGCCAGGCATCTGGAATTTGTGGTTAATTGTTTCTGGATTAGAAAATTACATGCTTATAGTTACAATAAGAAACAAAATATTTGATACGATTGTTCAGCTACATATATGGCTTAAAGTCAATTTTACAATTATTCATTTGGCGCATTGCCTGTAGATGAGTCGTATTTGGCTATGCTATCCAAGTTTTATTCTTTCCTCAGAATGACTAAGATCATCTGTAACAAACAGGGGACAAAAAAAAGCCCCAGCCGTTTGGCTGAGGCCTGAGCCTTCCACGGGACTCGAACCCGCGACCTGTTCATTACGAATGAACTGCTCTGCCAGCTGAGCTAAGAAGGCAAAGAATTAAGAGATCCACTCCGATACCTGCTCTATAGTAACCGTCTCGATCTCCAATTTGTTTTTTTTGCGGTAGCCCATCATCTCTTGGTGGAGTTTTCCGGGTTTTTCCAGGGCTTTGATTTTGTCAACGGTATCATAGCCCAGGGCTTTCAGGGGCTCCACCCATTCTTCAGGTACTCCCAGGGCCAGGTAATCATCCTTCCCACTTTCTACTTTTGGCTTTTGACTCGCTTCGGGTTTCATTTGCGGGAAACATGAGATGATGTATGGGTATCAGATCATTATTGAGTGAATTTGGAGAGGAAATTGACAGAGGCCAAGACAGAATAGGGACAATTGGTACCATCTGATCACATAGCAGCTATTGTATCTTCCAATGATTTGCTAATAGTCATGTACTGAATGCCTAGTTCCCTTGTGACTTTACTGCAATCCGCAGAGAATCCATTTTTCATTGTACGCATTTGATCACTAGACATTCCAAGCATCGGTCGAAATTTGAATATATCAGCCAGAAATGTGAGAAACGCACCATTCATCATAGCCATCCAGGCTGGCATCTTAATGCGCGGCAAAGACACTCCAGAAGCATTTGAAATATGTTTATTGAATTCGGCAAATGAAAGCATCTCTGCACCGGCAAAGTATTTCTCTCCGATGTTGCCTTCTTTCTCAAGTGCACGCACTATTACCTCTGCGACATCACGCACATCCACCCAGGTTAGAACACTGTTCAGAAAAACCTGTGCAGGCATTTTTCCTTTGACCATATTATATACATAACGCCCACTTGGTTTATTGTCGCCAGGTCCTGTAACAGCCGATGGGTACACCATAACTAAAGGAAGATCCTTCTCCGTATGAAGATTCCAGGCAAGCTTACTACCCTGATATTTTGTCTCAAAGTATAAACTGGTTCTTTTTTCAGCAGGAGAACTTTCTTCAGTAAATGGTTTTTCGTCCGGGACACCATATGCTCCCAAGGTGCAGACATGTATTACCTTGCTAATTTTTGCATCAAGAGATTCTTCTAAAACATTTCTTGTTCCTTCAACATTCACGGCATGGAAATCCCTTTTATGAGGAATCCAGAACTCATAAATATTGGCTAAATGGATCACAGCATCCATTCCGGAAACAGCTTGCTTTACAGATGCACGGTCTGTTACGTCCCCGGTAATGAGTTCAGCACCTACTTTTTCAGGAATCGTAGTATCACTTGTTTTTCGGACTAAACACCTGATTGAATGCTCTGTTTTTTTGAGTCTTAATAGAACATGTTTTCCAATGAAACCAGTTCCTCCGGTTAAAAGTACTTTCATAGTTTTAAGTTAATTAGTCTAGATTTAGCTTCCTTATCGCATCTATGGCAGTTACTCCAATAAGTCAATTAAATGTAGTTGACTTCAGAAGGAAAAACAGATATTTCAAATTTAAGATTTTCAGTAATTTTTGTATACTCGATTGAAAGTATTAGTGATTAATAATGAACAAGTTACAATCTTACAGTGCACAAGTCAAGGAAATCTAGAATAAGTGACAACCCGGGGGACAAAAAAGCCCCAACCGGATGATTGAGGCTCCTTAAATCATATCAATAAATACTTTATACAAGCGACACAAACAAGCCTTCTTCGGTTTTCTCCACCCTGGCAAGTTTGTTTTTGGTAAGTCCTTTTATGGCCTTGTCCCACTTCTTGTTGCTGAGGCCGGTTTGGTTTTTTAACTCATTTAGGTCCATGGGAGATTTGGCTTTCAGAAGATTCAGAACCGCCTTTTCATCCTCGGTGAGCTGAACAGCTTTTGTTTCAGGTTTCATTTGCGGGAAACATGAGATGATCCTGTAGGAACTCAAATATTATGATTGAGTTGGAATATGCTTATCTGCCGGTCAGGGACAGGTCAGAGACAAATCGTAGGAATTAGTGGTTCACTTTGGTCCAGAAATCGTGGTTCAGTTTAACCGGAATTTGCACCTACACCCATTCCATCAGGTAAGACAAACCAATAAAAACTATTATACTTGTTAGTACTATTCCAATAATAATCAAAACACCTACTGTAGTTTTATGTGCATGGATTGAACCGGCTACGCTGTGCTCTAATGAATTGCTATTCCATTTAATAGATCTTAGTTCTTTTGTTGTTTTATCTTTCAATCCATTAAATTTATTGCTAAGAGATAGATCGCTTTTAAGTTTTTTTCGCTTATTTGAGTAAAATAGAAAGTACAACAATGTTACTAGAAATAAAGGCGGGATTATTATACTAATTAAAGAGAGCAACATAATATTTTTTGCGTCCCTTGTGTAACGGTTGAGTTCATTTTCCAAATTAGCTGAATCCTGGTCCATATTTAATCTTCTTTCATAAATTATTATTGAGTCGCCTATACAAGTTACAACAATATAATCCTGGATACAAACAATGTAATTTGAGTGACAAACAAGGGACAAAAAAGCCCCAACCGGATGGTTGAGGCCATTTAGATCACATCTATAAATTGAGGTCTTTACACCGCCGAAACCCACAAACCCTCTTCGTTCTTCTCCACCTTAGCCAGTTTGTTTTTGGTAAGTCCTTTTATGGCTTTATCCCACTTCTTGTTACTCAGTCCAGCCTGGCCTTTTAATTCATTCAGGTCAATGGGGGAGTTGTCCTTCAGGATATTCATGACTACCTCTTCGTCCTCGCTAAGCTCGACGGCCTTCTTTTCCGGTTTTTCTTTTTAGCAACCAGTATAATAAGTATAGAATTGAAGGAACCAGAGGAATAAGAAGTAAAGACATATAACGGGAACCTTCAACAGGACTAGCGGCAGCAAGAAGGTTAAAAACAATAAAACTTATAAACGCAATGATCCCTCCTAAGCCTTCCTTCCACCATGCCAAGATAAGTGCAGTAAATCCTATGCCCAAAACGGCAAATACTATTATATTATAAGTCTCAAGACCTAAACCCTGGTTATGAGAGTCCTCAATCATACTGCCAATAAAAAAGATAAGACTGAATACGACGAGCAATGTCCCAAATATTCGCGCTGCCCAACGAATGATATTCATAAATGCTGTGTTTTTCATTTATCGAGGTTTTAAGGATTAATAAAGAACAAGTTACTGTCAAATCTAACTCAAGTCAAATGTTCCAAGGAATACCTAAAAAACACCTATTTATTAGTGACAACCAGGTGACAAAAAGAAAGCCCCAACCAGGTGGTTGAGTCCATTAGCATCAGAAAGCATATGCAAAATGCACACCTAAGCTAATGTGATATTCACTGAATGTCGTTGCAAATTCCAGGGCAGGACCTATGTGAAAGTCCCCAATTTCAAATTCATACACCAGCTCCGTGTGCAGCGCAAATCTGATTCCGGGATTCTCCTCTGTACCAAAAAGCATTCCGGGAGCCAGTGACAGGACCAGATGAGTTACTGGCCTGAAAGTTCCGATGAAGGCCAGGGATCTGTGCCTGTGCTCATCGAAGATTTGTTCGTAGCCAATGCCTGCCCCGAACCGGGATTCCTTAAAGGCCCTCAGGTAATGTATATGCAAACTATAGGCGAATTCATTTTCTCCAGCGAGGTAGGACAGATAGTTCCCTACCCCAATTTCATTCTGTGGATGCTCATAATGGTGAGAGCCATGATCATGCTGGTGCGCACCATGTTCTTGATGTTGAGCGAAAATCCCATTTTGTGAGATCCCGGTGATTAGCAGGATAAAACTTATTCTTCTGATGCTTATGGGCATATATGTTATTGGAGCGAAACAAAAAGGCCAGCATCGGTTTTTTCAACCCTGGCAAGTTTGTTTTTGGTAAGACTTTTTATGGCTTTATCCCACTTCTTGTTACTTAGTCCGGTTTGTTCTTTTAATTCATTCAGGTCCATGGGAGAGTTGTCTTTCAGGATACTCAAAACCGCCTTTTCATCATCGGTCAGCTCCTTAGCTTTTTTCTCAGGTTTCATTTGCGGGAAGAAGAGTACTTCCTGGATGGAGCTTTGGTTGGTCATCAACATGGCCAGACGATCCATACCCATGC
>Ga0316191_10002680_pt1 | contig 13010 bp, 11 predicted proteins | sample Eddworburr2cm_MG_FD_204928 | JGI IMG/M metagenome (GOLD analysis project Ga0316191, IMG submission 204928) | Coastal sediment microbial communities from Maine, United States - Eddy worm burrow 2 cm | ecosystem: Environmental > Aquatic > Marine > Coastal > Sediment | place: USA: Maine...
GTTTCCGGGCCTGGGTTCGACGGTCGACGAGGCACGAATACTTGCCGCCGATCGTGAGCCGGGTGGCTGGCTCACTCATGGCCGTAACTATGCGGAGACCCGGGAAAGCCCGTTGACGGGGATCAATCGCGACAACGTCGATCGCCTCGGTCTGGCCTGGACCTACGACCTCGGCACCCGCCGGGGCCTCGAGGCCACCCCGCTGGTGATCGACGGCACGCTCTACACCACAGGCACCTGGAGCCGGGTTTACGCGCTCGATGCCGTGACGGGCGAGCTGCGCTGGAGCCACGACCCTCAGGTGCCCCGGGCCTGGGGATTGAATGCCTGCTGCGACGTGGTGAATCGGGGTGTTGCCGCCTGGGGCGAGCGCATTTTCGTGGGCACCATCGATGGTCGTCTGGTGGCGCTCGACCGGCAGACGGGCGAGGTGGTCTGGGAAACACTCACCATCGATCCGGAGAAGCCTTACACCATCACCGGCGCACCGCGTGTCGTGAAGGGCAATGTGATCATCGGCAATGGCGGATCGGAATACGGCGTGCGTGGCTATGTCAGCGCGTACGATGCCGATACCGGTGCGCTCAACTGGCGCTTCTTTACCGTGCCCGGCAATCCCGACGAACCTTTCGAGCACCCGGCGATGGCCATGGCGGCTCGCACCTGGTCCGGCGATCTCTGGTGGGAAGTGGGCGGCGGCGGCACCGTTTGGGATTCCATGGCGTATGACCCGGATCTGGATCTGCTCTACGTCGGCGTTGGCAACGGCGCGCCCTGGAACCGGCACGTGCGCAGCCCGGGTGGCGGCGACAACCTCTTTCTGTCTTCCATCGTGGCCCTCAGGCCGGAGACGGGTGAGTACGTCTGGCACTATCAGACCACGCCCGGTGATTCCTGGGACTACACGGCCACCCAGCACATGATTCTGGCTGACATCCTGGTCGGCGGGATCACCCGCAAGGTGCTGATGCAGGCGCCGAAGAACGGGTTCTTCTATGTGATCGACCGGGAGACGGGCGAGCTGCTGTCGGCGGAGAAATACGTGGAAGCCAGCTGGGCGAGTCACGTGGATCTGGAATCCGGCCGGCCGGTGGAAACGGAGAACGCCGATCACCGATCCGAAGCGAAGATGACCCGCCCGGCACCTTTCGGTGGGCACAGCTGGCATCCCATGGCGTTCAACACCGGAACAGGCCTTGTCTATATCCCGGCCATGGAAAACCAGGCGGAGTACAGCACGGCGGAAGCCTTCGAGTACCTGCCCGGCGGTCACTGGAACATGGGTCAGGCCAAGGCCGCCATGGCGCCACCGATGAGTGAGTCGCTCATCCGTGGCGTCGTGAAGCGGATGATGAAAGGCCACCTGCTGGCCTGGGATCCGAGTGCTCAGAAAGCCGTCTGGCGAGTGCCGCAGAGCAGCATGTGGAACGGCGGCGTACTCACTACGGCGGGTGGGCTCGTCTTCCAGGGCTCCGGTGACGGCAACTTCTATGCCTACAGTGCCGAGACCGGTGAGCGACTCTGGACGTCCTGGGCGGGCTCCGGTGTGGTGGCTGCGCCGGTGACCTACGAGATCAACGGCGAGCAGTACGTGGCGGTGATGGCGGGCTGGGGTGGCGCTGCGCCGCTCACCTTCGATTTGCCGGATACGGCCCGGGGCCAGCCGGGCCGATTGCTGGTGTTCAAGCTGGACGGCCAGGCGGAATTGCCGGCGCCCGTAGCCATGCCGGATCCAATCGAGCCGCCGCCCCGACAGGGGACCGACGAGATGGTCGAGCGCGGCGAGCAGCTCTATGCCCAGCACTGCGGACGCTGTCATGGCGGCGCGTTGATGAGCAGTGCGGTGGTGCCGGATCTCCGGGCGCTGTCAGTTGCGAAGCACGCTGTTTTTCGCAACATCGTGCTGAACGGCATTCTCCAGGGCACCGGCATGGCAGGATTTGCCGACGTGCTCGATGCGGAGGATGCGGATGCCATCCAGGCCTATGTGCTGGATGTGGCGAACGATCAGTGGGAAGAGGCGCAGCTGCCCGGCTGGTGGCGCGAGCTGAAAGCCTGGGTGCTGGATCTGGTGGCGGCGGTCGTGGTCTGGTTCTTGGCCCCGTAGCGGTTTACCGGGCCTCTTTCTTCTGCACGGAAAAGATGGATTTGTACTCGCCGGGTTTGAAGTCGGGCGGCATCGGGCAGGGCTCGCCTTCGTGCACGGCGTCCATCTCATCGCCCCGCACCATCAGATTCGCCAGCCGCACGCCGTCCATCAGGCCGGTAATCGTATGTGCGTGTGCCGGCGCGTAGGTGTGCAGCAACAGGGGCCGAATTCGATCCGAGATGTTAGGCCTGGAGCCGTGGACACTGCGGCAGGAGTGCACGGTCACCGAGCCGCGCGGGCCGGTGAGCCAGGCAACATCGTCCAGGTCCAGGCGGGCGAGATCGGTGGCATTGATCGAGCCTGTCCATTGACCCTCCTCATCGGCGAGATTGAAAAGCTCGCCCTTGTGACTTTTCGGCACGATACCCATGGGGCCCATATCGTCCGTCACATCTGTGAGGTAGACGCCGATGGTGATCGGGCCGTAGTTGGTGTGCGGCCAGAACTGGATATCCTGGTGCCAGTCCACTGCCTCACCGCCGCTGTGCCATTTGAAGTTGAGCTTCGAGTGATGGAAACGGATGTTCGGGCCGAGCAGGTCTTCGGCCAGATCCAGCAGAGGTCCACGCAGGCCGAATGCTTCGAAGTCGGGATGGGCACCCACGGTGTGGGGGATCCTCCGCAGCCGCGGCGCCTCTGGTGAATGAGCCGGCTCGACCAGGATCCTTGCACTCGAGTCGGTGAGCGTTCGGCTCTGGTCGATGAACTCGGTCATGGCGGCGTTCAGCTTCTCCAGCCACTCGTCACCGATGAAACCTGGGAGAAGCAGATAGCCTTCGGATTCGAAGTAGGCCTTCTGTTGTTCTGACAGTACTTTCATTACTTCATTCGTTCCCGTAACACCGCTGAAGCAGCGAGCCTGATCACAGCAGAGCTCAGGCGGTCGCACTCGGTCGTGCAGAAACCCGAGCGTGCCAGTCCCAGAGATGCGTCAGATTTTCCGCGGGCGGCAGACCCACCAGTTCTCTGGCGAAATCTACGCCGCTGAGCGCGGTGATATCCGCGACTGTGTAGCGTTCGCTCGCCATGTATTCGCGCTCTGCCAACTCGCGGTCCAGTCGCTCGTAGAATGCGTGCACGTTCCTGTCACTCGTCTCCTTGGCGGCCGGGTTCTGTTTGAATCGGCCGGCAGCGATCTTTGCCACCACCGGACCATTCACCCAGCTGGTGCCGATCTGTGTCCAGAACTCCAGCTCCAGAATCCGATTGTGCATCTCGATCCGACCGAGCTCATAGGGTGTGGCGCCGAACAGGTTCGGTTGTGGATGCAGAGCTTCCAGGTAGCGGCAGATAGCCACGCTTTCGCCGATGAACTGGCCATCGTCTGTTTCCAGGGCGGGGATTTTCCCGCTCGGGTGCTTCTTTAGAAACTCGGGTGTCTTGTGCTCGCCTTTGCTCATGTCCACCGGCACGAGTTCCAGGTCTATGTCTTTCTCAGCAGCGAAGATTCGGACACGCCGGGGATTCGGGGCGCCAGTGAAATCGTAGAGCTTCAAGTTGTCAGCTTCCTGGGTGATCGGTTGGTGCCAGTCTACCTCAGGTACACTTTGCCGCTGGATCGGTTGGTTAGGGAATTCTGCGATGAGTGAGATAGAGGTGGTCAGCCCGGAGAGCGTGGGCCTGTCGTCGGCGCGGTTGGAACGGGTGAGCCAGTGGCTCGGTGAGCAGGTGACGAGCGAGCGGCTGGCGGGTTTGAGCGTGCTGATCGGGCGCCGCGGACGGATTGCGTTCTTCGAGGCCCGGGGCCTGGCGGATCGGGATTCGGGTGAGTCCTTCGATCAGGACACCATTGTGCGGATCTACTCCATGACCAAACCGGTTACCACCGTCGCTGCCATGATGCTCTATGAGGAGGGCTGCTTTCAGCTGGATGACCCGGTTGCCAACTATCTGCCGGCGTTCGCAGAGACCGAGGTCTGGGCGGGCGGGGACGCACCAGTTACGGAAACCGTCCCCGTAACCAACCCCATGACCATCCAGCATCTCATGACGCACACTTCCGGGCTCACCTACGGCTTCATGCAGGCCAATGCGGTGGACGCGGCCTATCGACAGGAGAAGCTCGATTTTCCGGGCGGCTCCGGTGACCTGGCAAGCCAGGTGGAGCGGCTGGCGAAGATCCCGCTCATCTGTCAGCCCGGCAGTCAGTGGAACTACAGCGTCTCCATCGACGTGCTGGGCCGGCTGGTGGAGGTCTGGTCGGGCATGAGCCTGGCGGAGTTTTTCCAGAGTCGTCTTTTCGATCCCCTGGACATGCGGGACGCGGGTTTTCACGTTGACGAGTCGAACCAGGATCGTTTTGCGTCCTGCTACGCCCCGGCGAGCGGTGGCGATCTCTCCAGCATCGGCCGTACGCCGACAGCGGCTGAGGCGGCGGCCCGAGGTGGGCTCAAGCTTCAGGATGCAGCGGCCGGCTCCGGATTCCTGAAACCTGCCGGTGTCTACGCCGGCGGCGGCGGGCTCACTGCCAGCATGCGTGACTACGCCCGGTTCTGTCAGATGCTGATGAACGGCGGCGAGCTCGACGGGGCTCGGCTGCTGGGCAGGAAGACGATCGAATACATGCGCCGGAATCATCTGCCGGATAACCGGGACATGGCCGGGATGGGTCAGCCGGTCTGGTCCGAGACCAGCTACGACGGGATCGGCTTCGGGCTCGGCTGGGCCGTGGTCATCGATCCGGTCAAAGCGCAGTTTGTGACGTCGGTTGGCGAGCACCACTGGGGCGGGGCGGCCAGCACCTTTTTCTGGCTGGACCCGGAGGAAGAACTCTTCGTCGTTCTGCTCACGCAGCTGATGCCATCGTCCACTTACCCGATCCGCCGTGAGCTTCGGCAACGGGTCTATCAGGCAATCGTGGACTAGCAGATGAAGCTTTATACCTTTCCGCCTGCCCCCAATCCCGCCAGAGTGGGCTTCTATCTGCGGGAGAAGGGCATAGAGGTCGATACGGTCCTTTTGGACTTCACGAAAGGCGAGCAGAATTCACCCGAGCACCTGGCCAGAAACCCGGCTGGTGCTGTGCCCGTACTGGAGCTTGATGACGGCACCTTTCTCACCGAGTCCCTCGCCATCATCGAATATCTGGAAGAGCTTTATCCGGAGCCGCCCATGATCGGCACGGATCCCTTGCGCCGGGCCCGTACCCGGGAAGCAGAGCGGGACATCGAATTCTGCGTGATGCTGCGCATCATCCGCTACGTGCACGCCCACAAATCGCCTCTCGGGTTGCCGCCGAATCCGGCCGTGGCGGAACAGGAACTTACCCGGCTTCCGAACGGGCTGAACCGGGTAGAGACACGCCTCGAGGGCAACGAGTTCGTGATGGGTGCAGCGCCGAGCATTGCTGATTGCACGCTGCTCGCCGCGCTGAACTTCGGTCGTTTCGCCGACCTGGATCCAGGCAGTGAATACCCGAACATCGGCGCCTGGTTCGAGCGCTACGCACTCAGGCACCTCTGAGACCGGCGCAACTCGTCGGGTTAATCAGGGGGCTGGTACGGGTCCGGGGTACCGGCCGCGATCGCAGGGTGCGCCTTTAACGAAGCGACGTGGGCTTCCAGCTGAGGCAAGACGGCTTTCGGAACCCACGTGTGCGGAAACAACACTTTGTCACGCTCCTGTGGATCGCTGATCAGATTGTAGACGCGGGGCATTGTGTAGTTGCGCAGAACGCCGTTCCAGCCCGTCTGTTCCTTGAAGTGGAGCTTCCAGTCGCGCCACTTCACACCAAACACCTCATTGCCCATATAGACGATGAAACCTTCCCGCCCGGACGACTGCCTGCTGCCGAACAGGAAATCGGTCATGTCCATGCCATCGATGACTCTGTCGTCGGGAACGGTGCCCCCGGCAATCTTCGCCAGCGTCGGAAAGAGGTCCATCGCATGCACGATTTCGTCGCTCACCCGACCGGCTTCGATTCTGTCAGGCCAACGGATGGCAAAGGGCACTCGAAGAGCGCCTTCGTAGCCGGTGAAGAGGGTGGACCGCCAGGGCCCAGCGGAACCATGCATGGCCGTCTCCGCCGTCAGAGAGGTTTCGCCGGCGCTGAGCGCCTCAGGACCGTTGTCTGCGGTGAAGATGAATATCGTTTTGTCGGCCACGCATGAACTGGATGGCCCGGTCGGTGAGATCCCGATCGATGATCGGCCGATAGTCGAGGCGGTAAGGCCGGACAGGTTTCGGGGTGCTGCCTTTCCTGCCTTCCATCACGAAGGTCTCTGCGAGCCCGCTTTCCGAAAATCCCGGCGCGGAAGAGTAGACGGATTCATCGGTCGAGTTCGGTACGCCGGACCACTCGTCGAATCCCTGATCTGTTGGAAAACGCCTTCCGTGCGGCCGAGGTGCCACTTGCCGAACATGCCGGTGACATAGCCGGCCTCCGCGAGCATTTCCGCCATGGTGACTTCCCACTGCACCAGACCGTAAACACCTTCGCCCAGCGGTACGGTCCCATTGCCGCTGCGTATGGCGTAGCGCCCTGTCATCAGAGCCGAACGGGAGGGCGTGCACTGCACCTCCACGTTGAAGTTGGTCAGTCGTAGTCCCTCCGCGGCGATCTGGTCCATCCTGGGCGTTGCCGCGCCGCGGATTATGCCGCCACCGCTGAAGCCGGGTTCGCCTCAGCCGAAGTTGTCCAGAAAGACGAGAACGATGTTCGGTTTATCGGCCGACCAGGCAGAAGGCGCGGAACAAGCAGCGGCGATGAGCAGGCAGGTGAGGAGTATCCGCATCCTTTGTGGCTCCACTTTTTACGCTGACGCTATCATGGCGATAGCGGGCGAGCGGCCGGGCCTGTCGGTGCTACCAGCTCGAGACATGCGTGAAATCGACAGTGGGTCAATTCAGCCAGCTCTGCAGGGTGGATCATATAACTGTATATATATACAGTACATCTATGTCTCTGATTCTCTGCCGGAAACTCAATCACCGCAACATCGAGCTGCATGACAGCACGCGCGGCGAAGCCGTGGGTGTGCTCAGGCGAAGTGGTGAGTATGGCTATGTGCCCTGGCTCGGCTTCATCGATCGGAGCAAGGCCGCGCGCACCGGCCGACCCGTAAAGCTGCAGATCGCCCGGGTCGGTCGGCTGGATGGGGTGCGCACCTGCTGGCGTGATCTGAAGCCCGGCGAGCACGTGCAGGGTTGCCTGACCCGGGAAGGGGCGTATGCGGTCATGGATCTGGACGTCCGGGTGGTTTGAGCGGCAAGTATCTCGAGGCGGCTGGTGTGGGCAATCGCGTGGTGGCGGCGTTCGCCGCCGACGGTCGCATTGCCGGTGTCGGTGAGGCGCAATCGTGTGGTTGATCGATTTGATCACCGGCTCATCGCCATCGGCGACTTCGATGAGCAGGGCACCCTGCGCTGGCTTGATTGTGCGGGCGTCATGCAGGTGGGGTCGCGCCGACTTTGAGCGCTTCAGCGCTCCGTTTGGCCGCCTCCTTTGTTCATAATGGGCCATGTCCGTTCTGCTGAGCTGCCGCAACCTCTCCCATACCGCCGGAACCAAGTCTCTGTTCCGGGAACTGTCTCTGTCCGTTTCCCGGGGCGACAAGGTCGGCCTGAATGGGCACAACGGCTGTGGCAAGTCGACGCTGCTGAAAATCCTTGCCGGGAATTCGCATCCGGATGGGATTGCAGCGGACGACGGCGAGATCAGCCGTCGGCAGGGACTGCGCATTGCCATGGTCGAGCAGTTCCTGCCGCCCGCCGAAGCGAATCTCTCCATGCATGACTCGGTGCTGGCGCGCATACCGGCTTCGGAGCGCGATACCGAGGGCTACCGGGCGGCATTGACCCTTTCGAGCCTGGGATTCTCAGAGGATCAGCATGCGCTGAAAGCACGCGATCTCTCGGGCGGTCAGCTGAACCGTTTGATGCTCGCCCGGGTACTGGTGAGCGAGCCCGACCTCGTGCTGCTCGATGAGCCAAGCAACCACATGGATCTGGCGACCCTGGCCATGCTCGAGCGCTACCTGGCCGAGGAGATTCCCTGTGCCTTTGTGCTCGTCTCGCACGACCGGGCGCTGTTGGATGCCGTCACGAACCGGACCATCATCCTCCGTGACGAACGAGCCTACGCGTTCGATCTGCCTTACTCCGCAGCCCGCATGGCGCTGACGGAGATGGACATCGCTGCTGCCGCTGCCAGGGCGGACGAAGAAAAGAAAATCGAGAAGCTGCGCGCCAGCGCCAAGCGCCTGGCGATCTGGGGCAAGGTCTACGACAACGAAAAGCTGGCCCGAAAGGCCAAGTCCATGCAGAAACGGGTCGCAAGACTCGAGCAGGAGAAGACCTTCGTCAGCAGAGGTTCCGGGTTGTCACTGAGTCTGGACAGTCGGGAGACCCGTTCGAACCGGTTGCTGCGAGTTGCTGAAACGACGGTGACACCGCCGGGTGCGTCGGACGTCGAGTTGTTTGATATCGAAGAACTGATCATCCGACCCGGTGATCGGCTCGCGCTGCTTGGTCTGAACGGCTGCGGCAAAACGTCGCTGCTGACCATGATCATGAATGCCTACCGGCGGGAGCGGGAGGCTGATGCGCCGTCTGCCGCGTTCGCCTTCTCGCCCCAGGCGGAGCTGGGCTACTACGATCAGGAGCTGAACGAGGTGACCGGCGAGGGCGGGCAGACCATGCTCGACTTTTTACGTGCGCACACTCACGTGCAGGAAACGACGCTTCGCAACGGCCTGATCAACGCAGGGTTCGCCTATCAGGATCACGAACGGCGGCTGAGCGTGCTGAGCGGCGGCGAGCGGGCGCGGCTGATGTTCCTGACCCTGCGGCTCAATCGCCCGAGCTTCATGATCATGGACGAGCCCACGAACCACATCGATATCGATGGCCGGGAGGAGCTGGAGGCGCAGCTTGCGGAGTCTGGTGCGACGCTGTTGATGACGTCCCACGATCGTCGCTTCATCGACAACGTGGCGAACCGGTTCGTGCTGGTGGAGGGCAGGCACCTGAGGGAGGTAGCGGATCCGGATGAGTTCTATCAGCTGGCGGCGCTGGGTGAGAGTAGCCCAGCGCCCAGCCGGGCTAAAAACGAGCTTCCTCCGGAATCGGTTCCGGTCAGGCAGGGCACCCCGCCAGCGCAGACTGATGAGGATGAGGGGCTGCTCGAGCGGATCGTCGAGCTGGAGGCTCTGCTCGAAGCGGATCGGGCACGCAAACCGAAGTTCCAGAAGCCGAAGCTGCAGGCGGCCTGGACAGCGGAGCTCGCCGAGCTGAACGGGCACCTCGAGACGCCCTGAGTTTCAGTCGGTCGCGGCTTTGCCGCTGGTGCCCGCCACGTACAACAACCCCGCCATGATCGCCATGTTTTTAATAAAGTTCTGGGTTTCGTGCCCCTGATCCGTCCCTTCGTAGACATTCCAGAAATCATGCATGAAAAGGCTGATTGCCAGAGTCAGCCCGGCGAGCAGGAAAGCCATGAGCCGAGTTCTGAAGCCGATGGCCAGACAGGCGCCGCCGCCGATCTGGAGAATGGTGGTGAGTCCGAGCAGCACCGGAATCAGCGGCACACCGTGCTGGTCCATGTACGCCGACATGGCAGCCCAGCCGGTGATTTTGGTGATGCCGGGGATGATGAAGTAGAGGCCGAGCAGCACGCGGCCGGTGATGAGCATTGCGCGCTGAGCGCTGGCCAGTCTGGGGTCGTCGGTGATTGCGTTCATTGGTATGTTATTCCGCCGTAGTTGTTGACGAGCGCGCTTGGCGTGGCGCTCAGAAGTCCGTTGATCAAACGCTGTATGAGTCGCGTCGGTAACGCAGCATCTGACCGGTGCCGATACCGGTGTGCCCGCCGTTCTGTGTGGGATCCGGGCGTTCATAGGCAACCGACCCGTTCACCAGCACCAGTCGGATGCCGTCCGGTTCGGTCTGCGGCGCATCGTAGGTGGCGCCATCGATGATGGTATCCGGGTCGAACAGCACCAGATCCGCCCAGTAGCCTTCCTTGATCTGGCCGCGCTCGACCATGCCGAAGGTCCTGGCTGAAAGTGACGTCATTCGGCGTACGGCTTCCGGCAGGGCCAGAATGCCGCGCTCGCGCACGTAGTGGCCGAGTACTCTGGGAAACGTGCCAAACAGGCGCGGGTGTGGCTTGCCGCGCAGATCCGGGATGCCGTCCGAGCCCACCATCATGTCCGCATGGGCGAGGTTCGTTTCCACGTCCGCTTCGTCGATGATGAACTGGATGCAGATGGTTCGATCGCCTTTCGGCGCCGTGAGGATCTTGCGCACCACCTCAGTCACGTCCAGGCCTTCTTCGGCGGCAATGTCCACGACCATCCGTCCTTCGTACTCGCGGAAGGCGGGGCAGCTGGCGATGCGGATCACCTCGGCCAGGTCGCGGCTGATCCGATCCAGGTTGAAGTACTCGATCATCCGGCCGCTGCCGGCGGTGTAGGGGTAGACGTCCAGGGTCACCCGCTGACCGGCGGCCAGGGCTTCGTCCACCTTGGCCAGCGATTCGCGGATCCTGCCCCAGTTCTGCTTGCCGGCGGACTTGTGGTGGGAAATGTGGGCATGCACGCCCGCTTCCCGGCCGATGAGCAGCGTTTCGTCCACCGCCTCGAGCAGATGATCGGCTTCGTTGCGCATATGTGTGGTGTACAGCGCATCCAGGGTTTTCGCTTCAGTTGCCAGCTCGATCACCTCGTCGGTCTCGGACCAGCGCCCCGGGCGATAGATCAGGCCGGTGGAGAAGCCGCAGGCGCCCTGCTCCAGTGCCCGGGCGACGTGGCCCCGCATGGTGATGAGCTCCGCCGGGGTCGGCCCGCGTTGTTCCATCCCCATCACAAGGGTGCGAACGGTGTTGTGGCCGACCAGCATCATGTTGTTGATGGCGGGCTGGCGATCCAGGGCTGCCTGAAAGTAACCGTCCAGATCGGTGAACTCGCCATCGAGCCCGGCCAGGATCCCGCCGCTGGCGGCAACGCTGTCCTGGGCCGGATCGGCGGGGATGGCGGAAAACCCGCAGTTGCCGCTGACCACTGTAGTCACGCCCTGGGCGAGCTTGAACTCCATGCCCGGATGGCGGAAGAAAGCCCCATCATCGTGGGCGTGGGTGTCGATGAAACCGGGCGCCAGGGTGAGCCCCCGGCCGTCGACCTCTGTGGCCGCCGGCATGCCGCTCAGGTTCCTGTCCACGGCGCTGATCCGGCCGCCTTCGACGAGCACGTCGGCCGGAAAGGCGTCGCTGCCGGTGCCGTCCAATACGGAGACGTTTCTGATGCTGATGTCCGCCATGTGGGGTTCCTTGTCTGTCAGAGGCCGTAGCGGCCAGGTTCCGTGCGCAGCCACTCGCCGACCATCTCGCCTACCAGGATGGAGGAGAGGTTCGTATTCGCTCTCGGTACGAATGGCAGGATGGACGCATCCGCGACCACGAGGCCATCCTGAAAGTGGCAGCAGCCACGCTGATCGACCACGGCCATGGGATCGCTGGCCGGGCCCATCTTCACGGTGCAGGAAGGGTGGTAGCCGCTGCCGGACAACTTCCGGGTCAGAGCCTTGAGCGAATCGTCGTCATCGGGTCTGGCCGGATCCGGAAAGGTGACGGCTTCGATCATGTCCGCGAGGGGTCCGGTGCGGGTAAAGGCCAGCGCGTCCCGCAGACAGCCCACCAGCCTGTCCGCGTCCCGGTCGTCTTCGCAGAAACGGTTGTCGATGATGGGCAGCGCATGCGGGTCGGCAGAAGCCAGTCGCAGCTCGCCGCGGCCGTACTGATACTCGATCACGGCGGCGATCCCGAATAGAGCCGGGCCGCCGCGCCGACCGGCGAAGCTGAACTGCTCGATCTGCAGATCGTTCCGCTTGTCGGAGCCCGCCGCCGTATAGCGCAGGATGGTCTGGATGATGGGGGCGTCGAAATCGATGATTGCGCCGTCCTTCACCTGGCAGACCACGGACAGAGCCGGGTGATCACAGAGGTTCTGGCCGACACCGGGCGTGTTCGCCACGACCTCGATGCCGTGCCGGCTGAGCTCGTCCGCGGGTCCGATCCCGGAGCGCATGAGAATGGTCGGCGACAATATCGCGCCGGCCGAAACCACCACCAACTCGCCGCGGATCTCGCTGATCTCGCCCTCGCGCTCCACCACGACGCCGGTGCAGCGGCCGTTTTCCGTGATCAGCCGGTGCACCAGGCTGTCCGCCTGGATGGTCAGGTTCGGCCGGATACGGGCTGGTGCCAGGTAGCCCACGGCACAGGAAACCCGCAGCCGACCGAGTTTGTTCATGGGCTGGGGGCCGCTGCCCCAGGAATCCGGCGCGTTGGCGTCCGGGCAGTCCGGATAGCCCAGCTCGCGGGCGGACTCCAGAAAGGCCTGATGTTGCGGCAGCAATTCTGCGGGTGGATAGCGGCGGATCGTGATCGGGCCCGCATCGCCGTGGTACGGCGCATCGCCATAGTCCAGGTCCCGCTCCATGCGATTGTAGGCCGGCAGCACCTTGTCCCAGGCCCAGTCCGTGTTACCGGCAGCCGCCCACTCTTCGTGATCCTCCGGCAGGCTGCGCAGGGCGATGGTGGTGTTCACCGCGCTGGAACCGCCCACGACCCGACCGCGGGGAAAGGCGACCTGGCGGCCGCGCACCGGCTCGTAGTCGAGCGACCAGTCGTGCTCGGTGTAGGAGTTGTTGTGGCTGTTGACCAGATCGAAAGGCGTGGCGGCGATGTCCGGGTAGTCAGGCCCGGCTTCGAGCAGCAGAACCCGCCGGTTCGGATCTTCGCTGGCCCGGGCGGCAATGGCGCAACCGGCGCTGCCGGCGCCGACGATGATGATGTCCCAGTCGCTCATTCGTTTGTTCGTTTGTTTCCCTGTTATTCCTGCGGTCGCTACTTCGTGATCAG
>Ga0316191_10002681_pt1 | contig 13009 bp, 14 predicted proteins | sample Eddworburr2cm_MG_FD_204928 | JGI IMG/M metagenome (GOLD analysis project Ga0316191, IMG submission 204928) | Coastal sediment microbial communities from Maine, United States - Eddy worm burrow 2 cm | ecosystem: Environmental > Aquatic > Marine > Coastal > Sediment | place: USA: Maine...
ACCCGCGCGGTGTCAGTTTAAGCCAGGGCACACTGACACTCTCCAGTATCTACGACTGGTACGACAGCGATTTTGGTGCGGATCAGGCGGGCTTGATCGATCATCTGGCAAAGTATGCGGAGCCGCAACTGGCAGTGCAGCTAAAGACTCATAAAGGCCGTGTTGACTACGACTACAATTGGCAGCTCAATGAGCTCTCGGCTCGTTAGCTTCTGACCTAATGCCTTTTGTGCGGCATGCTTAATCAGTGCCCGAACGCAAAAAATCGCTACTTGATCGTGCGAATTTTGCTTCTTCTTATATTCCAGACTGAATCCATAGCCCTGAGCGTTCCGAATACATATTTGAACAAGCAGTATGCAAAGAGCTTTATTTGATCGTTCACTAATCAGGAGAAGACTAGAATGGATATCATCATCTCAGTACTAGCGGTACTAGTGGCTTTTAGCTGCCTGGCAGCTGTTCTTTTTAGCGACATCAAAGACAGGCGCGCACGCATTGCAGCAGATCGTAAATCGACTGTTCTCCGCGGGCAGGCTGAAAGGTCGCAAGATATCTGATGACCGGCCGGCACATCGTCGTATCAGACCGGATGCAGACCGGCGATGCCTATACACTTACAGAGCCTGCCGGAAAAAACTTTCATCCCGATTTTCAGCCGCAACTGACCCCTAAGCAAATGCTGGAATTGGGCGTGTTTGGTGGCAAGTACATGACTGACTGTGCAGCGGAGTTCCCACGGTCCTGGTTTCTGAAGGCCAAACTCAGTCCCGACAAGCATGATGCATCGCTAAACTTTTTTTGCGTTACAGCCTCAAAGCCATTGGCCTACTGGCAAGAGAAAGGCTGGATAGCATCCATAGACCCGCGCGGCTGGTTTCAGTGGTACTGCCGCTACTACATGGGTCGCCGCAGTCCAGACGATGAGCGTCAGATCAAGCGCTGGAAAGCCATGCGGCGCCATGTTGCTCAACTTCGGAAAAACTGCGAGCCATGGGATCACAGCTGTCGACCAAAGCAGCGCCAGGCATTGTTGCAGTGGGCTTACGACTCCCGCGATATGTGAACTCAACGAGTTAGTCAGTATTTCTGCAGGGGATGACGGCTACACGCACCGCGCTATCTTCTAATAGGTTAAGCTAGGATTTGACATTGCAGTTCATGTAAATGGGGTTTTGGCATGACCAGATCTATCAGCGACTGGGTCGGCAACATCGCCGTGTTTATCGTAGTCATCGTGGTCAACGGTCTTGCCAACGGCTTACCTCTGGGGGGGCAGACCACCGGTGAAATTTCTGCAAAGTATCCTTCTTTGTTTACTCCCGCGGGATTTACTTTTTCCATATGGGGCCTGATCTATTTAGGCCTGGTGGCCTTTGTTATCTATCAGGCCTTGCCGGCGCAGCGCGACAACAAAACAATCGCGCGGATCAGCCAGTTGTTTGCTGCGAGTTGTGTGGCCAACGCTTCCTGGATATTTTTTTGGCACTACGATCAGCTCGGGCTATCGCTGATTATGATGGTGGCAATGCTACTTGCTCTGATAGGCATCTACCGGTATCTCGCCGCCGATGAGGAGGCATCCCTCGGTCAGCGATTATTTGTTCACCTTCCATTCAGTGTCTACACGGCATGGATTACGGTGGCATCCATCGCCAATATCAGTGCGGTGCAAACCAGCATGGGGCTGGATGACTGGGGTATGCCGGCGATGGACTGGACCTTGCTCAAGCTGGCCGTCGCGGGCGCTATCGGTGCTACCGTCGTTTTGCGTAAGGGTGATGTCGCGTACATCCTGGTGGTCGCATGGGCGGCTTTTGGCATCATGAGCAAGCAGGCCGACACACCGCTGGTCGCCGGTGGCGCAGCGACCGTGGCGCTTGTAGGTGTATTGCTTGCAGCAATCGAAATCATCAGAAAACTACGTCCCGGGACGCCCGCAGGCTGAAGTTGTCAGGTGGTTTCTAATTAGAGAAATCCCTGTTAACGGCCAGCACCACACCTTCCGAAGTCCGTTGCCCCGCCAACTGCAGCTGCTTCAGGTCATCTGAAGGTGTGGCATTATCTGGTGAGTTCTGTCATACCGGTGGTAGCCCCAGCAAAAACTCTTTACGCGTATCGGAATTGGTTTTAAACCGGCCGCCGAGCGAGTTAGTGGTGGTGGTGCTGTTGGCATCCATTACGCCCCGCGCTTTAACGCAGAAGTGGGTTGCGGTGATGCTGACGGCAACGTCATCCGTTTCCAGGAGCGTTTGCAGTGCCACCAATACCTGTTCATTAAGGCGTTCCTGAACCTGCGGACGCTGAGCGAAAAAACGGACCATTCGATTGATCTTGGACAGTCCGATTACTTTCTCATTGGGTATGTAGGCTACAGAGGCTTTGCCATCGATCGTAATAAAATGATGCTCACAGGTGGAAGACAGGTCGATATTCTGAACCTTTACCATTTCATCAACCTGCATTTTATTTTCTATTACCGTGAGTTTCGGGAAATTCTCGTAATTAAGGCCCGAGAATATCTCGTTTACATACATTTTTGCGATTCGTCGCGGTGTGTCGCATAAGCTGTCATCGCTAAGGTCGAGGCCAAGAATTTCAAGGATTTCTACAAAATGCTCCCTGATCCGGGCCTGCTTTTGCTGATCGTCATAGCCCGTCTCGAACATGGGTGTCTCCAGCCCGCGCTTCATTAAAGCGTGCCTGACGAGAATGGCTTCCGGTCGCAGATTTCTGTCCTGCGCCAGTTGCTCGTTCTGGGGGTATATTTCCGGCAGTTCTGAAGGTGATTGTGGTTGTACAGCTAGTCCGGTAATCGGGCTCATAAAGCTCTCCTTGGGCGGTTTACATGAACCGCTGGCAGGCTAGAAGCACTGGCAGCGAGAATAGATACGTTCCTGAGCGAAAATCAGATGCCTATTCCGTGTGTTTCCGGTGTGAATCCAATTGGCCAATTGCCACGAACCCTTTACCAACACATCTGCGGACGGTTTATCTGGATTACCGAACCGATCGCGAGAATGACCTTTAGTCCTTAGAACTTTATTGGAGATTTACAATGGGGCCAGCCAGACATGTATTACGCTTTGCACGCTTAGTAATAGCGGGTTTCTTGATAGTGGGCATTACCGCAAATGTTGCAGCAGTAGCAGGGGGCCACAAGAGCGCCCCGGCGCCAGCTCAGGAGACTGGCACGATCGTTGATGTGGCAGTTGGGGCCGGTTCATTTACGACCTTGGTAGCGGCTTTACAGGCAGCTGAACTAGTAGGTGCCCTTCAGGATGAAGGACCCTTTACGGTATTCGCGCCAACTGATGCTGCGTTCGCCGCGTTGCCGGAAGGCACGCTGGACATGCTGCTTAAGCCTGAAAATAAGGCTCAGTTGCAGGCTATCTTGCTCTACCACGTGGTGCCCGGGAAAGTAATGTGGGCCGACCTGAGTGGAACAATTAATGCCGAAACCCTTCAGGGTCAAACGGTAGAGATTGTGAGAGGTGAGGGCTGGTCCAAGGCGCAGACTAAGGTTACCGTCAATGGAACGCTTGTGAGCGCCCCAGATGTGGAAGCCAGCAACGGGGTGATTCATGTGATTGATGCGGTATTGCTCCCACCTGAAGGCTGAGCATAACCGGTCTCCCTGGTTATTTTCTGGATAGTTTTACTGGGTCTGTTTTCAATCCCCCGAAGCGGGCCCAACACCTGAAGCAGCCGATGAATTATCGGCTGCTTTTTTTTTCCAAAAAACTGCGAAAACGACGCTGCGTTGCGTATCATTCGCTGCATGTTGCAGTTTGCCCCCTTCAGCCTGGCCGGCTTCGTCTACACTACAGCCGTCCTAAGCCTTTTTATTGTGTTGCGCTACTTTGCAATAGCGGGCTTTTTCTACTGGGCGCTATGGAAGCGGCCCGGAAACCTGCTTGGAGCAAGGCAGTTGACTGAAATCAGGCCTTCGGCTCGCGTAGTGCGGCACGAGATACGCTGGTCCGTTATCTCATCAGTCATCTACGCGATAGCCGGCGCCATCGTTATTGATGCCTGGCGGAGTGGATATACGCATATCTATACGGATGTATCGGATTTTGGCTGGTTGTACCTGCTGCTCAGTGTGCCACTTTATCTTTTCTTGCATGACACCTGGTTTTACTGGACGCATCGGATCATGCATCACCGCAAACTTTTTCGTGTTATGCATAAAGTGCATCATGAATCTCGACAACCGACACCATGGGCGGGCTTTTCATTTCATCCCTGGGAGTCGTTGGTTGGCGCTTTCATACTTCCGCTGCTGGTCTTTCTAATTCCGATACACATCGGGGTGCTGATCTTTTTGCTGATAGTGATGACGGTCGTGGGCGTAACCAATCATGCGGGTTACGAAATACTCCCTGATCGATGGGTGCGAGGTTTCGTTGGGCGCCATTGGATCTCGGCAACCCATCACAATCTTCACCATCTTAATTACCGAAATAATTTTGCGCTGTACTTCCGTTTCTGGGATCGTGTTATGGACACGGACGAGATGGAAGAAGCTTATGAATTTCTGCAGTCTGACCAGGTTAGGGAAAATACCTGAGTTCTATTCCCTGGGCGTTTAGTGCCGGCCGTTTGCTGGTGGGCTCGGGTTCCTGCGTAAGTAGTGTGACGTATTGAAAGCAGGCAAGGGCAGGCCATGTTTGTCACGCCATTTTATTAGGAAAGACTATCCGCGTAATATTCGCGATGTGTTAATTGTTGTTCATGCGTTCACGCGCTAAGTGAAGTCCACATGCCAGAACCAGTACTGCAAATCGTAGGCGCCCGACGCCGTTTTGCCCAACGCAAAGCATTGCAAGGGGTAAGCGTGACTGTCGCACCAGGAGAAATTCTGGCGTTGCTGGGTCCCAATGGCGCGGGTAAAACCACTTTAATGCGTGCGGCTGCCGGTCGTTTGCGCCTGGAAGAGGGGACTGTGCGGGTTGTCGGCAGTGATCCCGCGCAGGATCCTGCTGCACGCCGTGCGCTAGGCATCGTGCCGCAGACGATCGCTTTGTATCCCCATCTGACCGCACGCGAGAATCTTGATGTGTTTGCCCGTCTTATGGGTATAAAGGGCAAGGCTTTGGCGCAGACGGTTAATGAGGGTCTGCAACGAGCTGGGTTGGCTAGCCGCGGGGATGATACGCTGGTTGATCTTTCCGGCGGCATGCAGCGGCGGCTAAATATTGTGGCCGGCACCTTGCACCAGCCGCAGTTACTGTTGCTGGACGAACCGACTGTTGGTGTCGATCTTACTGCGCGAGAGGCCATCCACGCGCTGTTGCATGACTTACGTGATACAGGCATGGGTATGTTACTAACGACCCATGATTTCGAGCAGGCCGCGAGTATCGCTGACAGAGTGGCTTTCATGCTTGACGGGCGCATCCTGGTGGAGGGCTCCGTGGCTGAATTGGTCAACCAGGTCTTTGGCGGGGCCAAGGAACTGGTTGTTTCGCTCGATCGCCCGGCCGATAAGGTAGGCGCGTCTATACTTGAGTTTTTCAGCCTGCGCCCGACGCGCGATCAGCGCTTGTGGAGCGGGCCTTTGACCGGTGGGTATGACGAGTTACCCAAAATCGAACAGCAACTCGAAGAATCAGGTTTGCACGTTGCCGAGATTCGCTTGCGCGACCCGGGTTTGAACGGTGTGTTCCTGCACCTGGCCGGCCAGGAGGTTGATGTATGACCGTGGCAATGTTTCGAGCCATGCTTCTGAGCCTGCTCAATGACCGCGGTGCGCTGGCCATGGCGTTTGTGCTGCCTATTATCTTCTTCTTGTTGCTGGCTGAAATTTTCAGTGGTGCGGCCGGCGCAGAAATGCAGCTCAATGTTGCTATTGCCGATGAGATCGATAATGAACTGTCGCACCGTTTGGTGGGCGCTCTCGTAACAAGTGACGCAATTAATCAGGTCGATACAGGCGGCACCGAGTTAACACGCGGGCAAGTCCAGATTCTGGTGCGCAAGGGTACGGCCGATGTTGGGCTTGTGTTGCGTGCCGATGCGCTGCCGCTTGATGATGTAGGTGGCTTTGGCAATGCGCCACTGTTGATCATCAGCGACCCGGCTCGTGGTGTCGCCGCCCCGATGCTGAGCGGGCAAATACAGAAGGCCTGGTTTGCTGCTCTTCCGGACATCGCTCTCGGTGGCGTCATCCAGATGATCGGCGATCAGTACGTCGAGTTTGATGCGGGGCAAAGCGCTGATCTTGCAGCGGGCCTTGCAGAGATGCGGCTGGACGCGATGGCGGGCGAGCCGACTGGCTGGTCATTCGGTGAAATGCTCGACCGTCAGGATGTGGCGGGGCAGTCGGCGGCCACTAATCATGTTGCTTACTATGCGGGTGCTGTGGCATTTTTGTTTTTGTTGTTCGCCAGCATGCAGGGAGCGATCTCGCTGGCAGAAGAGCAGGAGTCCGGCATCCTCGATCGCATCATGGCAGGGCCTGGTGGTATCGCTGTGCTGGTGAATGGCAAATTCCTGTTTTTGGTCGCGCAGGGTTTTGTGCAGATGCTGCTAATTTTCTTCGTGGCGTGGCAGGTCTATGGTGTAGATTTGCCGGGCCACTACGTTCCGTGGCTGGTAGTTACCTTCATAGCCTGTATCGCTGCGGCCGGGTTCAGCCTGCTCATTGCCGCGGCCTGTCGCACGCGCATGCAGGCGCAGAATCTGGCTACTATTTTGATTCTCATCCTGTCGGTGGTTGGTGGCAGCATGGTGCCGCGCTTTTTCATGCCTGAATGGCTCCGCGAACTTGGTTGGCTGACGCCCAATACCTGGGTGCTCGAAGCGTATTCTGGCATCTTCTGGCGCGGTGAGGGGCTTGTCGATATAGCGTTCCCGTGCGCACTGTTGGTGGCATTTGGACTGCTCAGCCTGGGCGGTGCACAGTGGCTGGCCGCACGGCGGGCACGAATTTAGGGGCATGGCCTGAATAGCGGTTTGACGCAGTGACGTACCTGCACACATTGCTTTAAACTTCCCGGATGTCTGATATGTTAATCAATATGTTGCTGCTAATCGGCACCTTTGCTGCGATGGAAGGTGTGGCCGTTTTTAGTCATAAATACGTAATGCACGGCTTCCTGTGGTGCTGGCATGAATCACATCATTTGCCGCGTGAAGGAATCTTCGAAAAGAACGATTTGTTTGCGGCCATTTTCGCAGTGCCGTCGATGGTGTGTATTTATCTTGGTACCGTGGGAAATCCGCGAATGTTGTGGGTTGGTATAGGCATTGCCCTATATGGGCTTATGTACTTCGTCTTTCATGATGTGATCGTGCACAGGCGGATACGCACGGGGTACAAGGCAAAAAATGCCTATATGCGACGTATCGTCGAGGCCCATTGGGTGCATCATTCAACGAATGGCAAAGCCGGTGCGGTGTCGTTCGGATTCCTGTACTCGCCGCCGGTGGATCAGCTTGTGTCGGAGCGGGACCGGTTGCAGCGAGGACTGGCGGCGAATTAGCCGCGCGATTGCGTCGGGAATTCTGAGGCAGTCCAGAGGTCAGCATCGCGCGGAGCCGGAAGTACATGTCGATCCAGGATCGATGCCCGGGCTGCATCCAACATGCCCTCTACGATACCCATTACCTTGCGTGTGTCATCGACGATGACGCGCTCTTCCCAGGCGGATGCGCCACGCGCTTTAACAGCATCGCCAATGGCACGATACACGCCGCGCGCTGCAGCCACAGCCCACGCGGAGCGAAAGCTCAGCGCACGGAGGCCCTCGTTGGCTGAAGCGTAGTATCTGTCAGCTTCAGTTAGCAAGCGTTTTACAACACCCGCCAATGCGCTGGCATGTTGTGGCTCGATAATCTGGTCGGCTGGAATTCCAGCCTCCGTCAGCCAGTCACCAGGCAGGTAAATACGTCCAACTTCCGCATCTTCCCGCACGTCGCGCGCGATATTGGTTAGCTGAAAGGCAATGCCCAGGTCCGTTGCCCGATGCAGTGCGGACGGTTCACGCGTGCCCATGACATAGGCCATCATCACGCCAACGACGCCAGCAACGTAGTAGCAATACTGTAGCGTATCTGCGAGAGAGCGATACTCGTGTGCAGTTGCGTCCATCGCGAAGCCTTCCAGCAACTCCAGTGGATAGCGCCCGGGGATTTCATTGCGCTTCAGGACATAGCGCAGACCTTCAAAAATCGGATCAGCGGATGGCTGGTCATCAATGGCTGCCTGCGTTTGCGTCCGCAATTCCTCCAGTATGCTTTGGGTGATATCTGCAGACTGGGGCTGACTGTTAAAACCGAGTTCCTGATTATCGATGCGGTCGTCGCAGTGCCGACACCAGGCATACAGCATATATGCGTTCTCGCGGGTTTCTTCGTCAAACAATATGGATGCAGCTGCAAAACTCTTTGAGCCACGCTGAATAATCACCCGACTGCTGTCAACGATGGTTGCGTGCGTAAGTTTTGAATCGGCTTCACTAGTCATGCATTGCTCCACTCATCCTGCATTAGGGCCGCCGTTGCGCGAGCTGAATTTATTACACCCGGTATTCCTGCGCCTGGATGTGTGCCGGCCCCTACAAAATACAGCCCGCCAATGCGTTTGTCCCTATTGTGCACCCTAAACCATGCGCTTTGTAAGAGGGTTGGCTGCAATGAAAAGGCTGATCCTTGCCAGGCATTTAGTTGTTGTTCGAAATCCGGCGGAGAAAAAATGCGCGATGTGACGATATTTGACCGCAAGTTAGGCATGCAGCGCTCTTCCAGCCTGTCCAGAATGCGGTCCCGGAGCTGCGGTCCGGCAGTCGACCAGTCCACATTGCCTTTACCCATATGTGGTACTGGTGCCAGTGCATAGTGGGTGGAGTGGCCAGCTGGAGCGAGACTGCTATCGGTCCCCGAGGGGGAATGCAGGTAAAGCGAGAAATCATCGGCGAGTAGGCCGCGATCAAAAATATCGGTTAGCAACTCTTTGTAACGTGGCCCAAACAGGATCGTGTGGTGAGCCAGGTCAGCGTACTCCCCGCGCACACCAAAATAGACCAGAAACAGTGACATGGAATGATCGCTGCGCTCGAGCTTACGCGTAACCTTCTGCGCCGGTGGACTTTTGCGCAGCAAATGCCTGTATGTGTGGACGACGTCTGCATTGCTGGCTACATAGGTGGCCGGGATCGTCTCGCCATTTTTCAGCCGCACGCCGTTAACACGATCCCCTTCAACCAGTATTTCATCAACGGCTGCATTCAATCGCAGTTCACCGCCGAGGTCTGTAAATAACCTGACCAGTGCTGCTACCAGCGCGCCGGTGCCGCCCCGTGGAAAGTGCACGCCCCATTTAAGTTCAAGTGCATGAATAAGGGCGTATATGGCGGAGGTGGAAAAAGGATTGCCCCCTACCAGAAGCGTGTGATAGCTAAAAGCCTGCCGGAGTTTTTCGTCTTTGATAAAGCGGGCAACGATACTGTATACCGAACGATAGCTCTGCAGCTTTACCAGATTCGGCGCTGCTCGGACCATGCTCCAGATGTCCAGGAAGGGTACATGGGCCAGCTTCTCATAGCCTTCTGCGAAGACCTTGGCAGAGTATTCGCGAAACCTGCGGTACCCGTCAATGTCGTTCGGGCTGAATTGCTCAATCGCAGCTTCGAGCCGGTCTTCGTCTCCCACGTAGTCAAACTGGGTGCCATCGTCCCAAAGCAACCGATAAAACGGGTCGAGTGATTCAAACTCGATATAGTCAGCGCGGTTCTTGCCGCCAGCTGCAAAAAGGTCGTCTATCACGCCAGGGGCTGTCAGTACTGTCGGTCCCGCATCAAAGCGAAATCCATCCTGTTCATAGACATAGGCGCGACCACCGGGTTTATCGCGTGCTTCAACTATGAGTGTTGGTATGCCTGCCGCCTGCAGCCGTATAGCAAGAGCAAGCCCGCCAAAGCCGCTACCAATAACGATCACACGCTGATTAGTGGAAATAGGGTTCACAAAGTTTTGTCCGATTACGCCTGCGAACAATGGCGGCGCCGTTATTCGGTATACGTATTGATTCGTTTATGCAGTTGAGATTGGATGCATAGTAATGCGAATCGCCATCATGATGCGACAATTGCCTGATGGTTATAGCTGAATACGCTCTGGAATGCGGGCTTTATGGCTACGGGTGGCTTGCCCGCCAGTATTCGGGCCTTATCGAGCAGCGTATTGTTCCCAGCGTAGAAGCGGGCAATAAGTTCTTCGTCCAGACCGTAAAAGCGTTGCATTACCTGACGGCGCTGTGCTGGCTCAGCCGCCAGGAACAACATCCGGTTCAATACCCTATAGAAAGCAGTTTCGCGCCAAAGAGCCGCACTGGACTGCCGGGTGCAGTTATAGACAGACTCGGCGGACCAGTCATCCAGCATAGCCAGCTTGTCGGCCAGAGCGACGGCATTGGGTAACGAGTAGCCTGTGCCCGGATGAAACAGCGCAGCCCGCAGGCCTGAACGGGCAACCGGCGCAGGTTCTTCATCCCAGAAAGCTTCGATATTGCCGCCCAGTGTGATCGGCAGGACACCTTGTTCTGTGCGCAGCAGGTCCATAATGCGCCAGCCTTCACTGGCCGCATAACGCAGGATTTCATCACCGTATTTTTCAGAGGAGATGGACGGACCGTCGCTGTAATGCGTCTCTTCGATTAACAAGATGTTTTCCGCGAAGGGTAGCGTATAAAAAAAGCGGTAGCCGTCATCCTGCATGATGGTTGCATCCATGATGACCGGCTCAGTTAGCCCGTGCGGAGACTCCAGTTCTACTATCCAGCCTACAAACTTCTGGAATCGAACGTCTATATTAGCGCTGGGTTTTGCACCGGTGCCGTCAATAACGGCCCCGGCAGACATATTTGTGCCATCAGCAAGCGTGACGCCGTCCGGGCGCGTATCGAAAACGCTTGTGTCACACCAGATGCGGTCGCCAATCCTGTCGTCTGCGACCTGTGCGAGCTGTTCAGATGTGATGCTGTGATATGAGCCCGGCAAAGTTCGGGTCAGTTTTGGGAAGCGCACACAGGTATTTTCCCAGTTATAGGTAATGAGTGGTTTTATCCATTCATGTTGTGCCGGCGTCAGGTCAGAACCGTGAAACGACCAGGTATGATGGCCGCCAATATCTGCATCTTGCTCAAGCATGACGACGTTAAGAGAAGGTTGTGTTTCTGCGAGACGAAGTGCAATCAGGGTATTGGCGAGTCCGCCACCAACCAGGATCAGGTCCGGATTACTCATGGTATTCCATCCGTACTAGCGACAGTGTCGGGTACTACGCGGGCTATCGCGGCGCTAACTTCGGCGAGTCGGGTTTTGTTGGCGCGGCCGCGAAACTGCGCCATAACATTGCCTTGAGTATCGAATAAAAGCAGGCAGGGCTCATTAGTATCCAGTGAATATTCTGTTGCCCAAATGTTCTGCAGGTCGATGATGATGCTGACACTTTCGGGCGCACGCTTGCGAAGCTTTTTAGCAACCTGGTCGTATGTAGGGGTTGGGTCATCTGTGATATCCGCAACGCGTAATGAAACCAGTTGAGGAAAATCTTTTCGCAAGCCTTCTTCCCAACCCTTGATATGGCGGAGCTTGCGTCCGGATGCAACGATGGCAAGTACCGGTTGCCCTGCGTAGTCACTCAGACTGCCACTTTGTCCGTACTGATCTGTCAGCGCGGGCGGTTGCGCCCATACGCTAATTGAAAACAGACTAAACAGGATGAGAAGTGATCTGGCAATCATGGGGTTATTATCAACTGAAATGGCTCCAGACTCTAATGCTTGTCGGCAGCGTTGCCGGGCCTGGCTTTGGGGCTGAGGCTGTCGGGTGGCATTGGTGCGCTCAAACAATTGCTGTACTTAACATTGCGGTTAAACTGGTCATTAGCGCGGGGCCTTAAAACCTGTGTCCCAAAGGACACGTCTTGCGTGGTTAGACCACTTAAGTTAAACCAAGACCGGATAATTACGTTAACCATATGATTTGGGTCATTCTCATTTTGCTGCTGATCGCTTGCATTGCCTTGCCTGGAGTGTGGGTAAGGCGAGTGCTGAATAAATATAGCGAACCTGCGGACCGCTACCTTGACAAGGGGAGCGGCGCGGAACTTGCTCGTCATCTGCTAGACCGCTTTGAATTGTCAGATATTAAGGTTGAAGAAACCAATGCTGGCGATCATTACGACCCTGATGCAAAAGCAGTCCGATTGTCACCCGGAAACTATAGTGGACACTCGCTGACCGCAATAACCGTAGCTGCACATGAAGTAGGTCATGCAATTCAGGATGCGCGTAAAGAACTCCTGTTTAGTTCGCGGCAGCGGTTGGTTCGTGCAGCCATCAAAGGCGAGCGTATAGGTAGTATCCTGCTTATAGGTGCACCGATAGTAATGCTGGCAACCCGAATACCACAGGCCGGTTTCCTCATGTTGTTAATTGCGGTGGGATCAATGGCGCTAGGCACACTTGTGCATCTGGTGACGCTGCCGGTCGAACTCGATGCCAGTTATGGCAAGGCACTGCCCCTGCTGGAAGAGACTGGTGTGCTTTACGATGGTGATCAGGTGCATGCCAGGCGGATCCTGAAAGCTGCTGCTTTAACGTATGTCGCAGGCTCGTTGGCCAGTCTGTTGAACCTGGGGCGCTGGCTGATGGTTTTAAGGCGTTAAACCGCTGTATCCACTTGTCTGTGGTGTACAGGTATCTTTTGATTTTTCCATTAACTATTTTTCAGCCGTTTTCTGCACTAATTAACCTCGTCACCGCTCTGCGGAAACAGCCATTGTCATGCGTGATCCGTTACCGGATTGCGCGCTATGCTCTCGCAGCATAGATCCCAGTCATCATGATGTAGTGCGGAGTTCATATGTTTTCTATCGGGTACCTGATTATCGCCGTTGTGGATGTGGGCGTCCTCGTCTGGGCGCTGCGGCTGCGCAAGGAGTTTCCTAGTACCGCTTTAATGTTGGCAACCATACCGCTGTATTTATTGTGGTTTGACAA
>Ga0316191_10002682_pt1 | contig 13008 bp, 10 predicted proteins | sample Eddworburr2cm_MG_FD_204928 | JGI IMG/M metagenome (GOLD analysis project Ga0316191, IMG submission 204928) | Coastal sediment microbial communities from Maine, United States - Eddy worm burrow 2 cm | ecosystem: Environmental > Aquatic > Marine > Coastal > Sediment | place: USA: Maine...
GGTGGCGCCTGGGCCACCAATACTCACAGCAATCGCCACACCGGCAATATTTCCAAGGCCTACTGTTGCGGAGAGGGCCGTTGTCAGAGCCTGAAAGGGAGTTACCTCACCTCTATCATCTGCAGAATGGTATTTTCCTCGAATAATCTGGAAGGCATGACCCATCATTCTGAGGTTAATAAAGCCAAATCTGAATGTGAGGTAGACCGCACCAATGATCAGCCATGCCACAATGAATGGCATGTTCCCCTCACCCGGCATTACATCGAAAAAGAGGACCGTGGCAAGATAACCGTTAATGGTACCGAACATGGCATCTGGACCATATTCAGAAGCCATGGCCGCCTGAGGTATTAACATGATAAAAAGAGAAGATAAAATAGACCTTATAAATTTCATCGAGCGCCCTCCGCAAAGCATCACGCCATCCTGCCGAAGCACTATCGACTTACAACCTTTCATCCATCATAGTCCAGAAGGAATAAGCCTGTTGACAATGGGGTTTACTACTTCATTATCTGCTAATATCATTATTGAGGTGCAACATGAGACATTCCACGAAACTGACTACATCTCTTTTCATGGTTGGACTACTTGCACTGTTTAGCCTCACAGGATGTGGAGGCTCCAGTGAACCGACCGGTCCTGCCGCAGTAAATCTCGCCAAAGGCAAAGCCTTCATGGAACAAAACAGCAAAAGAGAGGGCGTGATAACGCTGGATAACGGTCTCCAATATGAGGTCATCACCAAAGGCAGTGGTAAAACCCCTAAAATCACTGATGTGGTTGTGGTTCATCAGCGCGGCAAACATCTTGATGGCACTATCTTTACCGATAGTTATGAAAATGGAGAACCTGAAGAGGTACTGGTAAAATACACTATTCCAGGCTGGAAGAAGATTCTTCCGTTGATGAGTGAGGGTGACAAGTGGATCGTCTACCTACCGCCACATATGGCCTATAGCAATCGTGGTGAACAGGGCATCATCGAACCGAATGAAACGATCATTTACGAGATCGAACTACTCAGCGTTAAGTGGTAACCCTTTAGTAACACACCAACCTCATCTTTCGACTGAAGGATGAGACTTAAACCTTCAATCCATTTTTCTCGACTTATAGACATTGATCAGCCCGTTAGTCGAGCTGTCATGGGTCGTCACCTCACCATCCAGCATCAGTTCAGGAAGAATCTTTCTGGCCAACTGTTTACCCAGTTCAACACCCCACTGGTCAAAGGCATTTAGATTCCAGACCACGCTCTGCACATAAATCTTGTGCTCATACATCGCAATCAAGGCTCCCAGGGTTTCCGGAAATAGTTTCTGAAACAGGATCGAATTCGAAGGCTTGTTACCGGGGAAAACCTTATGCGGCAACAGTGTCTCAAGCACATCACCACTCAACCCCTCGGCTTCGAGTTCTGTCCGCACCTCATCTTCGGTTTTACCAAGCATCAACGCTTCGGCCTGCGCAAAGAAGTTGGATAGAAGCAGCATATGGTGCTGGCCGATTGGATTCTTGGTGTCTACCGGCGCTAAAAAGTCAGTGGGGACAAGTTTCGTGCCCTGATGAATCAGCTGATAGAAGGCGTGCTGGCCATTGGTGCCCGGTTCACCCCAGATGATCGGACCTGTCGAGTAGTCCACCGGCTCACCATCACGCGTTACCCTTTTCCCATTACTCTCCATATCTCCCTGCTGAAAATAGGCTGGAAAGCGGTGCATATACTGATCATAGGGAAGAATCGCATGGGAGTCGGCATCGAAGAAGTTGTTATACCAGACACCCAGAAGCGCTAGAATAACAGGCATATTCTCTTCAAAAGGAGCTGTCCGGAAGTGCTCATCCATATCGTGGGCACCTGCGAGAAGCTTTTCGAAGTTATCCATGCCGATATAGAGAGCGATGGAGAGGCCAACGGCACTCCAGAGTGAATAACGCCCCCCTACCCAATCCCAGAACTCAAACATGTGATCGGTATCGATACCGAAATTCTCAACCGCTTTGGCATTAGTAGAGACGGCAACAAAGTGTTTAGACACTGCTGACTTGGTACCTCCGCGGGTGAGGAACCAGTCGCGTGCTGTCTTGGCATTGGCGATCGTCTCCTGCGTTGTAAATGTCTTTGATGCAATCACAAACAGGGTGGTCTCGCGCGAGAGACCTTTCAGGGTCTCGACAATCTGGGTGCCATCGACATTGGAGACAAAGTGGACATTCAGTCCTTCTTGAGCAAAAGGTTTCAACGCATCGCATACCATGACCGGGCCAAGATCAGAGCCGCCAATACCGATATTTACAATATCTGTGATCGGTTTGCCGGTGCAGCCAAGCCAGGCCCCACTTCGAACGCTTTCAGTGAACTCACGCATACGATCAAGCACATGGTTGACGGCTGGCATCACATCTTCACCATCGACGACCACAGGACGGTTTGAACGATTGCGCAGTGCCACATGCAGCACTGCACGATCTTCAGTATTATTGATTTTCTCACCTGCAAACATGCGATCAATGGCAGGTTTTAGTTCAACCTCGCGCGCTAGATCAAAGAGCAGGCGCATGCTCTTATCATCGATTCTGTTTTTGGAGTAGTCGAGGAGGATATCCTTGAAGGTGAGTGAAAACTTATTAAATCGATCCTCATCGGCTTTAAACATATCCCGCATATGCAGAGCCTCCATCTCCTGATGATGAGCCTCTAATGCTTTCCAGGCAGGCAACTGCGTCAATGCGGACATGAAATCCCTCCAATTATTTCTAATTTCACAACATCAAATGGCGTCGATAGCCAAACTGGCTTTACGGCAATGCCAATCACAAAGGTGGTTTTGTGTCCGTAAACAGCTCTTTCACAGAGTAGGCCTTCATCTCACCGGAAATACCTTTCAGTTTCACAGGAGGCAACTCCTCGCAATCGGACTTACCGGACAGCAGAGCAAGCGTATGTTCACTCACCACCACTTCGTTAGCCTTAGCCAGATCAGTTAATCGCGAGGCGATATTGACTGCATCACCGATACAGGTGTACTGCATGGTCTGACTCGAACCGATTGAGCCAACCACCACTTCACCGGAGTTAATACCGACACCGATCTGAATTGCATCGTCACCATGGCGCTCCCGGTCAATATTGAACTGAGCCAATGCAGACTGCATCTCAAGCGCGCAAGCCACGGCCTTATCGGCAGGATCATCCATCCCCACGGGCGCACCAAAGAGCACCATCACCTCATCACCGATATATTTATCGACGGTGCCACCATACTTGAAGACAATATCAACAATCATCTCAAAGTAGCGGTTCAGCATAGCCACCACATGTGTTGCTTCCGAACGATGCGCCATGGCGGTGAAGTCCCGAATATCAGCAAAGAGAATCGTCACCTCGCGAAGCTCGCCACCCTTCTCCAGCTTAATCTGACCATTCATCACCTGCTCCACTACACTCGGGGATAACAGGCGTTCAAACTGAGCCTTGGTTCGCGCTTCAGTCTCAATTTTCTTCAACAGCTGCGCATTGGCCACGGCCATTGCGATGTAGCGTACGATACCTGTGAAAAGTTGGAGATCCTTGCGTGTGAAGCTGGCCTGCCCCTGTTGGCTATCCATATGCACCACACCGAACATCTCACCATCGTGCATAATCGGTGCACACATCACGGAGCGAATACCCTGCATAATTAGTGAAGAGGCATGTGAAAAACGATCGTCACTGCTGGCATCGGAGAGTAATACGGCAGCCTTGGAAACCTGCACCTCTTTTAGCACTGAGGCTGAAACACTTACCTTGCTCTCCATACCGTCAGCAGTACGAACCACCTTGGGAACCAACTCTCCATCGGATGCTTTTGCCATAAGAATAATACAGCGGTCTGCATGAAAGATACGCAGCATCTCATTGGAGACCTTCTCGAGCACCGATGAAAGACTGTTATCCAGACCGATGTTTTGAAGAAGTTCATGGCCCAGACGAAGTTTTTCATAATCGACACGCAATAACCCGAGATCGGTGACTGCATTCTCCGGTAGAAACTGTTCAATGTTGGCAATGTCAATACGATCATGCACCGTGCTGCTTTCGTGCACTTGCGAAATATTAACCATCTTCGCAAGCTTCTCTTCTTCAGACTCGGCATAAAATGTGAGTGTTACCTTGCCTAGGGTAATGACATCGCCATCCAATAATTTGTGCTTATAGATACGCACACCATCAAGGAATGAGCCATTGGAACTATCAAGATCCTCGAAAAGATATTGTCCACCAATCTGATGGACAATGGCGTGGTTCTTGGAAATCAGAGGGTCATGAAGACATATAGTACTACGGGGGTGTCTGCCGATAGTGGCACTCCCCTCGATAAAATGATCATGCTCACCGTTTTTATCCCTGACAACGATCTTTGACATATGCATAGCCTAGAGCAAACAGGATAAAACTGACAAATATTTGTTGTTTGGCTAGTATCCCGAGCAACCTTCAGGAGGGCTCAAATGGCCAAACTCAACATCGTATTCATCGCTTCAGAGGCCGCCCCTCTGGCTAAGACTGGCGGTCTGGCTGATGTGGTTGGCTCTCTACCGCTGGCACTGAAGAAGTTGAAACATCAAGTCACGGTCATTCTCCCTTTCTACCGCCATCATCTCACTGATGCGGGCATCAAAACCAAACCAACCAACCGTGTGATTGAGATGTGGGCCGACGGTGTTCAGCACCTCTGCCCGCTGCACAAGGCAAAAGTAGATGGTCTCGACTTCATTCTCGTTGAACAGGATGAACTCTACGCCCGTGATGGCCTATATGGTCCCCCGGGTGGCGCTTACGAAGACAACCTATTACGTTTTATGCTCTTTGATCGCGTTGCCCTTGAGGTTGCTGCAGGACTATCAAGAAAAGTCGACATTATCCACTGCCATGACTGGCAGACAGGCATGATTCCTCTGCTACTTAAAACCCAATATCAGCATCACTCCAAAATCGCTCAGGCCAAGACCGTATACACGATCCACAACCTTGCCTACCAAGGGAATTTCCCAGCAGAATGGATACACAGGCTCGGCATCCCTTCTCACCATTTCAACCCAAGTGGCTATGAATTTCATGGTCAAATCAACTGCATGAAAGCTGCTGTTGAATCTTCCGATTCTATCACCACAGTTAGCCCCTCATATGCCGAAGAGATTCTGACAGCTGAATATGGCTCTGAGCTAGAGGGGTTCCTTTTACAACATACTCAAAAGCTTTCCGGTATCGTCAATGGCCTCAATATTGAAGAGTGGGATCCACTCACCGACAAAGCTATCGAAGCCAACTATGGGCCGGGCAAAGTCACCGGCAAGAAGAAGTGTAAACAGGCTCTGCAGGAGCACTGCGGTTTTGATGTTGCTTCCGATACCCCTCTGCTCACACTCATCTCACGCCTTGCCGAACAAAAGGGCATCGACCTGCTTCTCGCTAATGCCGAAAAGTGGATCAAACGTGGATATCAAATTGCCGTGCTCGGCTCGGGAGATGCTCAGAATGAGGAGACGCTGCACAGTCTAGCTCTAAAATATCCTAAGCAGCTCTATTTCTTTAAGGGATTCAATGAAACGCTGGCCAGACAAATCTATGCAGGAGGTGATATCTTCCTGATGCCTTCACGTTTTGAGCCATGCGGACTGGGCCAGCTGATGGCCATGCGCTACGGCACGCTACCCGTTGTACGTTCTACGGGTGGACTTCGCGATACCGTGACTGACTATGCCACAAGCAAATCAAAGGCAACCGGATTTCACTTTATCGAGGCAACGCCTAAAGCCTTCGATATTGCACTTGAGGAAGCCGTTGCTATCTACAAATCACCTCGAGTCTGGTCTCGTCTGCGGAGCAATGCTCTGAAGCGCGACTCCTCTTGGGATGCATCCGCGGAAACCTACGCCAGACTTTACGAGAGCCTTCTCACCGCATGAGTGTTCTAGCGGCAGACATCGGCGGCACCAATATTCGTGCAGCAGTAGTTAGAAATGGAACCATCGAAGCAGAACTTCACTCCCGCATTGAGCTGGGTGACAGAAACCTCTCCGAAGATGCATTGATCGAACGTCTAACCGCTTTTTTCTTAAATATCCTTGATGAACGTGATGATATCGTCGCCATTGGCGCTGGCTTTCCCGGTTTTTTCCTTGGTACATCGGGTCATCTCATCGCCTCACCCAACCTTCCGAATCTGCATCAAGTTGACCTAGCAGCGCGTCTATCTGAGCGACTTAACATACCCGTGAGCATTCAGAACGATGCACTCTGTGCAGCTATCGGTGAACAGCAGTTTGGTGCAGGCACAGGTACTGACAGCCTGCTTCATGTCACATTGGGCACAGGCATTGGTGGCGGCCTGATTCTAAACAGTGCTCCTTACACCGGCGAAAGCGGCATGGCGATGGAATTCGGACATCTGCGTGTGGATCACAGTGACCATGCGAGACGATGTGGCTGCGGTGGCTACGGTTGTGTTGAAGCTTATGCCTCAGCCACTGCCATTACAGAGCGATACTTTGAAGTTGCCGGCATTCGAACCGACACAGAGGATATCTATGGCCGTGCCTGCAAAGGTGATGATGATGCCAAGAGCATTTTTGAAAGTGCGGGAAGCTATCTGGGTATGGCCATTGCCGAAGCGGTAAAACTTCTTGATATCCATACCGTCACCATGAGCGGTGGACTGACCGGCGCATGGCCCCTACTCCACCCTGCCGCCACCGAATCAATGGACGATAATTTGATACCACCCCTGAAAGGCAAGATAAGAGTTCTTAGATCAACCCTGAATGATCAGGCCGGAATTCTTGGAGCTGCAGCACTAACCGATTGATTCTCCTGTCAATCGGCCCATAGCATAAATATTAAAACCTATCCCCTTCTTCTTCCTGACTACCAATACGAATACGTTCACCGCTCTGGAACCGACCGTTCACGAAATCCCCCTCATAACCATCACCATTCACCCAGACGATTTTTCCTCTTCCAGTCTGTTGGCCATTCACAAAATCACCCTCATAATAGCTACCGTTTGCCCAGACAAACAAGCCTCTTCCAGCTCTGATATCATCGACAAAATCACCTTCATAACGATCTCCATTGACCCAAAAAAGTTTACCTTTCCCTGTTCTCTTGCCATCAATGAAATCACCTTCATAACGATCGCCATTAACCCAAAAAAACTTACCTTTCCCTGTTATAGAATCGTCTATGAAATCGCCTTCATAGCGCTCTCCACTCGCCCATGTAAAAGAACCTTTACCCGTTCTTAGGCTGTTGACGAAGTCGCCCTCATATCGGTCACCATTGGCCCAAACAAACACCCCTCTACCCATTCTCATACCATTGACGAAGTCGCCCTCGTATCGGTCACCATTGGCCCATGTAAATGTACCTTTTCCTGTTCTCATACCTTTAATGAAATTGCCTTCATAACGATTTCCATTTAACCAGATGAACTTTCCAAAGCCTGTCAAATCACCATCTTCGAATGTTCCCTCACACTGGTCTCCATTAATAAAAAAAAGTTTTCCTTCTCCTGTCATTTTCCCATTTGAGAAGTCACCTTTATATCGATTTCCACTTGCGTCCTCATAAACGCTCCATCCATTACGGCAGTCACCCACCACACATTTAGCGGCCTGCGCATTAACTGCCGCTACTGGTAGCATAAGTAGTAAAAGGAGTAGTAATTTTAAACCTCTTTTCACAGTAAAACCCTCCTGAATATCAACGCAAACATTGCGCATTAACCGTTTAAAAATGATGTCAGACGCAATCAAGTTAACCTTATCTGACGCAGTTGTCATCTTCGTGATCTCCCTGACAGCCCATAAAAAAAGGCGGGCCATTGGCCCGCCTTTTTTACATGTTAACGCCCCTATGGATTTAGAGATCGATAGGTTCCAACTTCCAGATATCGCGGTTGTAGTCCTGCATCGTACGATCAGTGGAGAACTTTCCGCTGTAGGCCGTATTGAAGATGCTCATACGCTGCCACTGCTCTTGATCCTGATAAGCATCAGATGCCTGCTGCTGAGCATCAATATAGGAGCGGAAATCAGCTGCCGTCAGCCAAGGATCAGTGCCACTACGAACAGCCTGCGTTACAGCCGAAAAAAGTCCTGGCTCGAACTGACTGAAATGACCGCACTCAATCAACTCCATCACCCGTTTAAAATCCTCGTCAGCAGCGATGATAGCGTTCGGATCATAAGATCCACGCGCACTCTCTACCTCTTCTGCAGTGAGTCCGAAGAGGAAGAAATTGTCATCGCCCACCTCTTCACGAATCTCGATATTAGCACCATCAAGTGTTCCAATGGTCAGGGCACCGTTCATCATAAATTTCATGTTGCCGGTACCGGAGGCCTCTTTACCCGCCGTTGAAATCTGTTCAGAGAGATCCGCAGCTGGAGCAATGATCTCCATGGCAGAAACACGATAGTTCGGGAAGAAAATAATCTTGAGTTTATCGCCCACTTCAGCGTCGTTATTAACCACTTCAGCCACATTGTTGACCAACTTGATGATCTGCTTGGCCATATAGTAACCTGGTGCAGCTTTACCACCAATCAACACACAGCGGTTGGTCCAGCCATCAGTGTCACCACGTTTAATGCGGTCATACAGATGAATCACATGCAACACATTCAACAGCTGACGTTTGTATTCATGAATACGTTTTACCTGAATATCAAACATGGCATCAGGTGAGAATGTGACACCACACTCATCCTTAACCACTTTTGCCAAGCGCTCTTTATTCTCTCGCTTGCAAGCAGCCCACTGTTCACGGAATCCAGCATCATCGGCATAAGGAGCCAACTTGCGAAGTTCATCAAGCTGGGTGATCCAAGTATCGCCGATGGTATCTGAAATCAGTTTGGTCATTGGCTTATTACACCACGCCATCCAGCGCCTCTGCGTTACACCATTGGTCTTGTTGTTGAACTTCTCAGGCCACATGGCATAGAAATCCGAGAACAGGCCTTCAACAAGAAGATCCGAGTGAAGCTGCGCCACACCATTCACAGAGAAGCTTCCAACGATCGCCAGATAAGCCATGCGAACCTGCTGCACAGGCCCCTCTTCGATGATCGACATCCGAGCCTGACGCTCTGTATCTCCCGGCCAACACTTGGCAACTTCCGTAAGGAATTTGGCATTGATCTCATAGATAATCTCAAGCAAGCGTGGCAGCAAACGCCCAAATAGATAGACAGGCCAACGCTCCAGCGCTTCAGGAAGCAGGGTATGATTGGTGTAAGCCATGGTCTTGGTGGTAATCGCCCATGCATCGTCCCACTCTAATCGATAATCATCCATTAAAACCCGCATCAGACACGCTACTGAAACGGTTGGATGGGTATCGTTTAACTGGAAAACGTTTTTATCGGCAAAGTGAGTGAAATCAGGACCATGTTGCTCGACCCACTGACGAATCACATCCTGAATACTTGCGGATGCAAGGAAATACTGCTGACGCAGGCGTAGCTCCTTACCGTTCTCACTGGCATCATTTGGATAGAGCACCATTGAGATATGCTCTGCCTCATTCTTGGCAGCAACAGATTCGGGATAACTTCCCGCATTGAATTCACCCAGATTAAACTCATCGGTTGCGGACGCTTTCCACAGACGCAACGTATTTACACTACGATTTTTGTACCCAGGAATTGGCGTGTCATATGGCACTGCCAGAACATCCTGAGACTCTACCCAGCGGCTACGCATCACACCATTCTCATCTCGATACTTCTCGGTACGCCCACCGAATTGAACACGAGCCGTATATTCAGGTCGCTCTAGCTCCCAGACATTACCATCACGCAGCCAGTGATCAGGGTCTTCAACCTGATTTCCATCAACAATCTTCTGACGGAACATGCCATACTCATAGCGGATACCGTAACCGGTAACAGGAAGCCTCAATGTTGCACAGCTATCGACAAAACAGGCTGCAAGACGTCCAAGGCCACCATTCCCAAGACCAGCATCGTGTTCCTGATCAATCATCTCTTCAAAATCGAGGCCAAGTTCATTCAATGCTTCCGTAGTCTGATCATCCAGACCAAGATTAAGAATCGCATTACCCAACGCACGACCCATGAGAAACTCAAGTGAAAGATAGTAAGCTCGTTTGCCACCCTTATGATGATTCGCCTCTTTGGTAGCCTGCCAGCTCTCCATCAGATGATCACGAATGGTGTAAGCCAGAGCTTGATATTTATAGTTGTTAGAAAAACCTGCGTGGTGTACGCCCAGAGTACGCACATAGTGACGCTGAATACCGTTAATAAGGCCATCTGATGTCGTGCTCAGTGGTGGCGCATCCATGATACTGCGGTGTGCTGTTGTTTGTTTTGCCATGATAAATTCCTATGATTGATAGAAAAGATCCAAACGACCCATCACTTGTTTAGATGCTTATTTTTTAAAAGTCGGCACCCTGTCCAAACAGGTAGTGCAAGTCAATCTGACTGGAACCCTTCCTCTCGGACTGAGGCTGTAGCTCATTGGTTTATTTGATGACTCGATTCCTGACACATTGCCTTTAGCTTTGCCCATGCCTCTTCTAAAGCTTCATCGTCATCACCACCACTCGACAACGACTCAAGCATCTCCTCAAACTGAGGTATCTCCACTACTCCCTCAGGAACCCCTTTGGGAAAGTCGCTCTCACTACCAAACAGAACATGGGCTCGAACATCATCAAGGCCCCCAATATGCATACACTGTTGTGCAAACAGTGTTGCACGTTTCAGAGGATTATTAAACTTCCCTGTCCGTTTATTCTCAACACAGGTCCACTCATCGATATTCGCAGCGCCGAAGATATAACCTTTCCGCGATTCAACATTCAAGATAACAATGTTGCTGCCGATTCGCAGCAGGTAGTCAGCAAAGATAAAGCCATCAATACCGTCAGGCATTACCGCTTCATTGATCATGTCAGAAGCATATTTTTCAAGCAGTAGTCCAACCCGGCGAGCTGCCGCTGCTCGACGCAGGAAAAGCGATACAGGAACCACAAGAAATAACAGAAGCAGTGACGCAATCGCAACTATTCCCCACGGTGTAAAAAACAGATCAGACAAAACGTTCATCCCCCAAGATTTCTAAACTGCCACAATCTCAGAACCATGCTGGAAGTTCGAGACCATAGTTTGCATTCAACAGACAGCGGTGAGTTCCATCACTTTTTAGAAAAAACGGGCCGTGCTTTCACACGACCCGTTCAACAATAGTAGCGGGAAAGTTTAAAGACTTCCCATCTTCGGCAGATCACCTACCAACGGAGCCACGTAATCAATCCACGCCTGCGTGACATCGTTACCAGCGGCATTGATGTACTCATCCTTCATCTCGGTTGCTTCACGCGCCACAGTCGAGAGTGGAGTAATGAAGCACTCGCTTGCATATGGAACACTTGAAGTACGACGAATCGCCACAGAGCCTGCTTCACCCACAGAGGTTGCATGATTCACAGCGAACCCACCCACTTCACGGGCTTCGCGCGCATCGACTTCAGAGACGATGGTAGGGAACGAACGCTGCAGATAACCGAAGGTGTCTGCACGAACACGTGCGCCCTTACCAAGGGCTTCTTTGGCAATTGCGGCCAGTGCATCACCCAACGCACCGGTGCCGGAGAGCTGGATGTTGCCGTGAGAATCACGTTCGCCACTTGAAGCGATCGGATTGCCGTCTTTATCTTCAATACCTTCGGAGGCTGCCACCACACAACGACCATATTTGGCCATCGTTGCTTGAACATCCTTTTTAAACTGCTCTTTATCGAATACGCGCTCTGGCAGATAGACCAAATGTGGTGCGCTGCCCTCTTCCTGGCGAGCTAGAGCCGAAGCTGCAGTCAGAAAGCCAGCATGGCGACCCATCACCACATTAATCTTAACACCAGCAAGTGCGCGGTTGTCACGGTCATCACCCATGAAGGCGAGCGCCACAAACTTGGCTGCAGAGGCAAAACCCGGGCAGTGATCAGTTACACGCAGATCGTTATCAATGGTCTTGGGAATATGAACAGTACAGAAATCGTAGTTCGCCTCTTTGGCCATCTCGGCAATGATGTGGGCAGTCTCTGCGGAATCATTACCACCAATATAAAAGAAGAAGCGGACATCATTCTTTTTAAAGACCTCGAACACTTTTTCGCACTCGGCTTTGCCGGGCTTCAAGCGAACAGAACCCAGTGCCGCGGCCGGAGTATTGGCTACCTGCTCGAGCAACTCATCACTCTGTGTGCTCAGATCAATGAAGTTTTCATCCATAATGCCCTGAATACCGTGCTTTGCTCCAAGAATACCGGTAATTGCCTCCTGCTGGCGTGCTGCTAGAACAGCTCCAACCAGCGACTGATTGATCACCGCGGTCGGGCCTCCTGATTGTCCGATGACCATTTTACCTTTAAGCATAGCTATGTCGCTCCTTTATTCATGGGGCTCTCCCATGTAGTTTTGGCCAAATTGTGATGAACCATTGATCATAAGGCTGGCCAAGAACGGGCATGATAGCAGACCGTTTTCTACATACCAGCGGGACATGCCAGAGAGCAGAAAGAGAGCATGATAGGAGCCTGAGTTGTCATCAAATCAACAGCTGTTAAAAAATCTATCTTCACTGTTGAAAGAAGCAGGCGAAACAATCCTCGTTCCTGCCTTCCATAAACACGCCTCGAAAAAAAGTATCAAGAGCGACGGCTCTGTTGTCACCGAAACCGATCTTCAATGCCAGCAGTTCATACAATCGGCGCTCTCTAACCTTGACCCGAATATTGGCTTTCTTGGTGAAGAGATGACCAAAGACGAACAAGTGGCTGCACTGAATAGTGGTGGTCGATTCTGGTGTGTCGACCCACTTGATGGCACCACCAACTTTACCATCCCGCTGCCCCACTTCGGCTCCTCAGTTGCCCTTATCGAAGATGGTGTCCCTACTCTGGCCTGTATCCATGACCCACTACT
>Ga0316191_10002683_pt1 | contig 13006 bp, 10 predicted proteins | sample Eddworburr2cm_MG_FD_204928 | JGI IMG/M metagenome (GOLD analysis project Ga0316191, IMG submission 204928) | Coastal sediment microbial communities from Maine, United States - Eddy worm burrow 2 cm | ecosystem: Environmental > Aquatic > Marine > Coastal > Sediment | place: USA: Maine...
GCAACAGGGCCTCGGGATCCGTGGCCACCGCCTGCAGCGCCGCCAGCGCCACCGCGGGTGCGGTATTGCGGCCCTGGGGCTCGAGTATCAAGGCGCTGGCGGCAATATCCACCTCGCGCAGCTGCTCGGCAACCATGAAGCGGTGCTCCTCATTGCACACCACCAGGGGTGCACTCTCCTCGATGCCGACGGTACGCTGCAAGGTCTGCTGCAACATGGACAACTCGCCCGCCAGAGGTTGGAACTGCTTGGGATGCCCCTCGCGAGACACCGGCCATAGCCTGCTGCCGACGCCGCCGGAGAGAAGTACGGGTGTTAACATATGAATCCTTTATTATCGCTGCAAGGCCGGTGAAAAGTGTCTGCCACAATGGAGCGCTGATCGCGGGGCGTGAACAGTCGCCCATGGTAACGGAAGCCGTTTTTTTTTGCCATAGAGCGCGCTTACCCCGGGCGCAAAGCGCTGGACTTGTGTGCCTCAGCCTTTAAAATGGTAACCCTCTCTGAAGTCCTGAATGGTGTTGGGTAAGCGTCTGGCTTCAGGCCCGAGATAATTTTGCCGCTAGCGACACAACACTGGAATCTCTATGACTGGAAAGCACGCTTATAGCAAGGAAGAGCTGATCGCCTGTGGTAATGGTGAGCTGTTCGGCCCGGGCAACGCTCAACTCCCCACCGACAACATGCTGATGGTCGATCGCATCGCGCATATCAGTTCCGAGGGTGGCAGTAACGGCAAAGGCGAGATCGTCGCCGAGTTGGACATCAACCCCGAGCTTTGGTTTTTCCAGTGTCACTTCCCCGGGGACCCGGTCATGCCCGGTTGCCTGGGCCTGGATGCGATGTGGCAGCTGGTGGGCTTTTTCCTGGGCTGGCGCGGCAACCCCGGACAGGGTCGTGCGCTGGGCTGTGGCGAGGTCAAGTTTACCGGCCAGATACTACCCAGCGCCTCCAAGGTGGTCTATAACATCAATATGAAGCGCGTAATCGAACGCAAGTTGATCATGGGCATCGCCGACGGCAGCGTCTCGGTTGACGGTCGCGAAATCTACACCGCGAAGGATCTACGCGTTGGCCTGTTCTCTTCAACGGAGTCTTTCTAACGCTATGAGCAAACGAATAGTGATCACCGGTCTGGGCATCGTATCCTGCCTGGGTAACGACGCAGAGACCGTGACCCAGTCGCTCTACGAGGGCCGCTCCGGGATCAGCCTGCGGCAGGAACAGGTTGATGTCGGTATGCGCTCCCATGTGGCGGGCGCACCAAAGATAGATATCGCCGAGCGCATCGATCGCAAACAATTGCGCTTCATGGCTGATGCCGCCGCCTTTGCCTATATTTCGATGCAGCAGGCCATCGAGGATTCCGGCCTGGAGGAGACGGACATCTCCAATGTGCGCACCGGCATTATAGCCGGCTCCGGCGGCGCGTCTTCCTCCAGCCAGACAGAAGCCGCAGACATCCTGCGCGATCGAGGGTTGCGCCGGGTAGGCCCCTACCGGGTAACCCAGACCATGGGCAGCACCGTGTCCGCCTGCCTGGCAACGCCATTCAAAATCAAGGGCGTGAACTACTCCATTTCTTCGGCCTGTTCCACCAGCGCGCATTGTATCGGCAATGCCATGGAGCAGATCCAGCTGGGTAAACAGGACGTGGTCTTTGCCGGCGGCGGCGAGGAACTGCACTGGACCCTCAGCTGCCTGTTCGATGCCATGGGTGCCCTGTCCACCAAGTATAACGACACCCCTGAGCGCGCCTCTCGCGCCTATGACGCGGACCGCGATGGCTTCGTCATAGCCGGCGGCGGCGGCATGCTGGTAGTGGAAGAACTGGAACACGCCCTGGCCCGCGGCGCCAAAATCTATGCCGAGCTGGTAGGCTACGGCGCCACTTCCGACGGTTACGACATGGTCGCCCCCTCCGGCGAAGGTGCGGTGCGCTGCATGCAGCAGGCCCTGGCCACGGTGACCGGCCCGGTTGATTACATCAATGCCCACGGCACCAGCACCCCGGCCGGCGATATCCAGGAACTCAAAGCAGTACGTCAGGCCTATGAGGGCCTGGACCACATACCGGTGGTAGGCTCCACCAAATCCCTCTCCGGACACTCTTTGGGTGCGGCGGGAGTGCAGGAGGCCATTTACTCGCTGCTAATGCAGCAACAGGGATTCATCGCCGCCTCTGCCAACATCGATAACCTGGACCCCGAAGCCCAGGGCCTGCCCGTCGCCCTTACCCGTCACGACAACGTGGACCTGCAGCGTGTGATGTCCAACAGCTTTGGCTTTGGCGGCACTAACGCGTCATTGGTGTTCCAGAAATACACCGGCTGAGACGGCCGCATTAATGGGTCAGCAGGTCCAGTAACAACACCTCGACCTCATCCCCCTCCGCAACGACAGTGCCTGGCGGTACTACCGCCAGCGCATTGGAATGGCTCACTGAACTCAGCACCCCTGAACTCTGGTTGCTGAACTTCCTCGCCTGCAGGCCGCTATCCGTGTTTTCCAGGGTGACACGCAAATAATCCTGGCGCCCGCCGGGCCTACCGACACTGAAGGCAGCCCTCGCCCGAATACTGGGCGGTTGGCGCTCGCTGATACCCTGCATTTTCAGCAGAAACGGCCGGGCTACCAGGCAGAAGGTCACAAATACCGAGGAGGGGTTGCCGGGCAGCCCGATAAACGGGGTGTCACCGATGCGACCATAGGCCAGCGGTTTACCCGGCTTGATCGCCAGCTTCCACAAATCCAGGCTGCCCAGGCGCTCGACCTGGTTTTTCACGTGATCCTCCTCGCCTACCGAGACACCGCCGGAGGTGATCACCACATCGGCGCGCCGGGCGGCGGCGAGCAGTGCACCGCCGGTAACATCGGGGTCGTCCGCTACGATACCCCCATCGATGAATTCCAGGTTGTGCGATTGCAACAAACCGGCGAGGGTATAACGATTCGAATTGTAGAGCTGGCCGCTGCGCAGTTCACCACTGCCGGGCTCGCGCAGCTCATCACCGGTGGAGAGCACCGCCACACGCAAGGGTCGATAAACCGTCACCCGCGCGCAGCCAACCGACGCCAGTAACCCCAGGTCCTGGGGGCGCAGCACCCTGCCCGCGGACAGCACCGTCTCCCCGACTTCGATATCCTGGCCCCGGGGGCGAATATGCTGGCCGCTGCGCACCTCTCCACTTATGCTGAGCACACCATTTTCAAACACGCAGTTTTCCTGCATTACCACCGCGTCGGCGCCCGGGGGAATCTCCGCGCCGGTAAAAATGCGAGCGGCAGTGCCAGGCTGCAGCTCTGCGCCGACACTCCCGGCAGGTATGCGCTGGCTCACTGGCAGTGGCTTGGCAGCATCGGCGGCGCGCAGGGTGTAACCGTCCATGGCGCTGTTGTCGCCACCGGGTACCGCTATGACAGACACTACATCCTGCGCCAACACGCGGCCCAGCGCCTCCAGCAACGGCAGTTCCTGTACTTCCTCAACAGGTACCGCACCCGCCAGCACACGGGCCAGCGCCTCCTCCAGCGGCAGCAGTGCACTCAATCCTTATGCTCCCTGACACTGAGCACGCCGACAAAGTTACAAGGGCGATGGCTGCTGTCCAACTGCTCGCGGATCAGGCCGTTCCAGGCGGTCTTACAGGCGCCGGTGGAGCCCGGCATACAGAAAATCACCGTGTCATTGGCAAAACCCGCTATCGCGCGGGACTGGATGGTAGAGGAGCCGATCTCCTGGTAGGACAGCGCGCGAAAGACTTCACCAAAGCCGTCAATATCCTTATCGAACAGCGGCCGCACCGCCTCGGGAGTGGAGTCGCGACCGGAGAACCCCGTGCCGCCGGTAATCAGCACCGCGTCGACGCCCTCATCCGCGATCCAGGCGGACAAGACCGCCCTGATGCGATAGATATCATCTATAACGATCGCCTTCGCGGCACAGCGGTGCCCCTGGGCCTGCAGCGCCTCCACCAGGTAATGGCCGGAGGTATCATCCTCCTCGGTGCGCGTGTCGGAAACAGTGAGCACCGCCACGGCCAGTGACTGCGGGGTGTTATCGGTGGCTTTTGCCATGGTAGATACTCCTTGCTGGCGCCCGGCAAATGGTCCGGAGGGACACCCGAAACTACTGCCGGGAATAATACTGTTTGACGATGTCGGCGACCGCACTGCGCCATGGCACCTGCTTGATCGCGAAAGTGCTGCGTATCTTGCTACAGTCCAGGGTGCGATTAAGTGGTGCCAGGCCGTCTGGTTCGCGCTCGAGTTGCACTGCGGATGAGCCGAATTCGGAAAACTGTGATGCCGCGGCAAGCATCGCCTCGGCAAATTCATAGTAGGTCGCGGTGTCCGAACTACCGTAGTGGAAAATACCCCAGCTCTCCAGGCCAGTACTCAACTGGTCCAGCAACGCAGACACCACCCTGGCCCCGTCGGCAGCCGCAACCGGGCAGCCGCGCAAATTGTTGTCCAGCACCAGACTGCCGCCCTGCAGCATGGGGCCCAGCATCTGGGTTACCAGGTTGGTACCCTCGTAGGAGAAGATCGGCCCCAGGCGCAAAATCAGGTGCCGCTCACAACTATCGCGCACCAATTGCTCCGCGCTGGCCAGTAGCTGGCCGATCGTTTCCTCGTTATCCGGAAAGTCTTCTTCCGTATAGGGCCGCTCCAACTGGCCGGAAAAGACCCGGGAGCTGGAAATATAGAGGTAGGAAGTTTTACTGCGCTGGCAGGCCTTGGCCACCCAGTGACAGCGTTTAAGATCGAGTTCCTGTATCGGGTCGCCGCCGTCGCCTGCAGCCTCGATGCGCACATCCACCACGATATCGCACTTGGCGCGGGCTACCACTTTCTTGGCCTGCCGCTCGCTCTTCCAACGGCAGGCAGAGCGCGACATCAACACACAGTCGTGCCGCGCCAGTTTCTGCAGATATTCGGCCAGCGCCTGTCCCAGTGGGCTATCCGTTCCCAGTACTAGCACTTTCACCGCGTGTATTTCACCGTTTGCCGGAGTGGGCCGGGAGGTTATTAGAAGGGTATATCGTCGTCGAAGCTGCCAAAATCACTCTCAGGGGCAGCAGCGGGGGCCTTGGCCGGCGCTGCAGCACGTTGGGGCTGCTGCTGTGGCGCCTGGCTGTGGGCATCGTCGCCCCCATGACCGCCACCCTGGCCCTGGCCAGCGTTGCGGCTGTCGAGCATCTGCATCTCGTTGGCGAGAACCTCGGTGGTGTAGTGATCAACACCCGCCTTATCCTGCCACTTGCGTGTCTGGAGTCGCCCCTCGACATACACTTTGGAACCTTTCTTCAGGTATTCCCCGGCGATCTGCCCCAGGCGAAAATTACCACGGTCGCGAAAAACAACCCGATGCCACTCGGTTTTTTCCTGCATCTGGCCGGTCTGCTTGTCTTTCCAGGTTTCACTGGTGGCAATACTGGCGTTGGTAACGGCACCGCCATCGGGAAAGAAACGCGTCTCCGGGTCGTTACCCAGATTACCTACCAGGATGACTTTATTGACGCCCCGTGAAGCCATAGGAATTCCTCTTTATACGTTCTATTTGGTTCAGTAATTGAGCATTGGACTATAGCAATCCCGCCGTCCAATTGCGACAGCATTGGCAGCCTTAGTCCATCTAATCAGCCCCGTTAGCCCGGCTCGCTCATTGCCGCGCCACTGCCGGCATCGCACGGGAGGGCAACACCAGCAACAGCCACACACTGGCCAGCGCCAGGCACATCCCGATCAGTGCCGCCACGCCGGCATACTGCAGTATCCAGCCACCCGCCGCACCCCCGGCAAACGCCCCGAGGAACTGGCAGGTCGAGTACACCCCCATGGCGGTGCCCTTACCCCCCGCGAATACGGTCTTGCTGACCAATGATGGCAGGGTCGCCTCAAGGTAGTTGAATCCCACGAAAAACAGCCACAGGGCGCCGTAGAACACCAGCGAATTGGCGGTAAAGCCCAGGGTCGCGACCGCCACCAGCAGCAGCGCGATACCCAGCAGGAACATCTGGTGCGGTCGCCCGCCGCGCTCGGCGAGAATCATCAGCGGCACCATACCCGCAATCGACAGAATCAGCGCCGGCAGGTAAATGTGCCAGTGCTGGTCACGATCTATACCGGCCGTCTGCTCCAGGAATACCGGCACTACCATGAAGCAGGCCATCAGGATGAAATGCAGGGCAAACACACCAAAATTGAGCCGCAGCAGGGCCCCGTCCCGGAGGCTGCGGCCAATCAGGCCAGCCCGGGTGCCAACGTCGGCATGCTCCAACCCGGTCGCCACCGGCGAAGGCACCAGCAACAGGACTATCACGATACCCGCAATCGCCAGGGCGGCCGTAAACCAGAATACCGCGGACAAACCGCCGGCGGCGGCCACCACCGGCCCGAGAACAAGCGCAACGGCGAAAGAGAGCCCGATACTCATACCCACCACGGCCATGGCCTTGGTGCGCTGTTCTTCCCGGGTGAGATCGGCCACCAGAGCCATGACTGTGCTGGCGATAGCGCCCGCGCCCTGCAGGGTGCGTCCCAGGATGATGCCGTTAACAGTGTCGGCCATGCCAGCGACCACGCTGCCCAGGGCAAATAACAACAGCCCGCCCACGATCACCGGCTTGCGACCCACCTGGTCCGACAACCAGCCGAAGGGAATCTGCAGCAGCGCCTGGGTAAGCCCATAGATGCCGAGCGCCAGGCCAATCAGTGCCGGCGTGGCCCCAGGCATATCCGCCGCATAGAGCGCCAGCAGGGGCAGCACCATAAACAGGCCGAGCATGCGGAAGCTGTAAAGCAGCGCGAGGGAACTTACAGTGCGCCGTTCCAGCGCTGTCATCGGGTTTTCAGTAATCACGTGAATGGTCTTTCAAAATGCTGCAGTATATTACCAGCTTAGTGTCCTGCAGGACATCCAGTTGCCATCACTGAACGTAATCTCTGCTATCTCTTTGCCAGCTGTATAGCCCTGGGCATATACTGTTCGGTTTCGATTCTCACGCGGTATCAGGTCATCTATGGACACCATACAAGTGCGCGGCGCGCGCACCCACAATCTCAAAAACATCGATCTCGACATACCCAGGGACAAACTGGTGGTGATCACCGGGCTGTCGGGTTCCGGCAAGTCCTCCCTGGCCTTTGACACGCTGTACGCCGAGGGCCAACGCCGCTATGTGGAGTCACTGTCGACCTATGCCAGGCAGTTCCTGTCAATTATGGAAAAGCCCGATATGGACCATATCGAGGGCCTCTCCCCGGCTATTTCCATCGAGCAGAAATCAACCTCCCATAACCCGCGCTCGACGGTGGGAACTATCACCGAAATTTACGACTACCTGCGGCTGCTGTTTGCCCGGGTGGGAGAGCCCCGCTGTCCGGACCACGGCGCCAACCTGCAAGCCCAGACCGTGAGCCAGATGGTGGACACCGTCCTGGCGTTACCAGAGGGCAGCAAACTGATGCTGCTGGCCCCGGTGGTGCGCGAGCGCAAAGGAGAGCACCTGCATGTATTCGAGGAGTTGCGCGCATCGGGATTCGTACGTGCACGCATCGACGGCATCATTACCGAACTGGATGACCTGCCCGAGCTGGAAAAAAACAAGAAACACCGCATCGAAGTGGTAGTGGATCGCTTCAAGGTCCGCGACGACCTGGGCCTGCGCCTGGCGGAATCCTTTGAGACAGCCCTGGGCCTGACCGACGGCCTGGCGACGGTAAGCTACATGGACGACGACGGCGAGGACATCAGCTTTTCCGCCCGCTTCGCCTGCCCGGAATGTGGCCACAGCATAGACGAACTGGAACCGCGCCTGTTCTCATTCAACAACCCCGCCGGTGCCTGCAGCGGTTGCGACGGGTTGGGTGTCAAGCAGTATTTTGATGCCGAGCGAATCGTGCTGCATCCCGAGGCCAGTCTGGCAGAGGGCGCCATCCGCGGCTGGGACCGGCGCAACGTGTATTACTTCCATATGCTCACCTCCCTGGCGGAGCACTATGGGTTCGATATCGACACGCCCTTCGAGGCGCTGAGCAAGAAACACCAGAAGGTCATCCTGCAGGGCAGCGGCAAGCAGGAAATCGCCTTCGCCTACATCAACGACCGGGGCGACGTATTCAAGCGCACGCATTCTTTCGAGGGCATCCTGCCCAATATGGAGCGGCGTTACCGGGATACAGATTCCCAGTCGGTGCGCGAGGAATTGGCCAAGTTCCTGGCCACCCAGGACTGCCCGGACTGTGGGGGAACCCGCCTGCGCCGCGATGCGCGCCATGTGTTCGTGGACGAGCGCACCCTGCCCAGTATTACCAATATGGCGGTGGGCGAGGCGGAGCTGTACTTTGAGCAGTTGCAGCTGGATGGCCGCAAAGGGCAGATCGCCGACAAGATCCTCAAGGAATTGCGCGCCCGCTACCGTTTCCTGGTGGACGTAGGCCTCAATTACCTGACCCTGAACCGCAGTGCGGAAACCCTGTCCGGCGGAGAGGCGCAGCGCATCCGCCTGGCCTCCCAGATAGGCGCCGGCCTGGTGGGCGTGATGTACATCCTGGATGAACCTTCTATCGGACTGCACCAGCGCGACAACGAGCGCCTGCTCAATACCCTGATCCACCTGCGCGACCTGGGTAACACTGTGCTGGTGGTGGAACACGACGAGGAAGCCATCCGCAATGCCGACCATATCATCGATATCGGGCCCGGCGCCGGGGTACACGGCGGCGAGATTGTCGCCCAGGGGACGCTGGAGGATATTGTGAGCAACACAGCGTCACTGACCGGTGCGTACCTGAACGGCACTCGAAAGATCGAGATACCGGCCAAACGCACGGCCAACAACCCGAAGCGACAACTGGTGCTGGCGGGCGCCAGTGGCAACAACCTGCGCGCAGTGACCCTGGAAATCCCCGTAGGCCTGCTGACCTGCGTCACCGGCGTGTCCGGTTCGGGCAAATCCACGCTGATTAACAGTACCCTGTACCCCATCGCCGCCACGGAGTTGAACGGCGCCACCACACTGACACCGGCGCCCTTTAAGTCCATTTCGGGCATGGACCAGATCGACAAGTGCATCGATATCGACCAGAGCCCCATAGGCCGCACCCCACGCTCTAATCCCGCCACCTATACCGGTATCTTCACCCCGGTGCGGGAGATGTTTGCCGGCACCCAGGAGGCTCGCTCACGCGGTTACAAGCCGGGTCGGTTCAGCTTCAACGTCAAGGGCGGCCGCTGCGAGGCCTGCCAGGGTGACGGTGTGACCAAGGTGGAGATGCACTTCCTCCCTGACATCTACGTGCCCTGCGATGTATGCAAGGGCAAGCGCTACAACCGCGAGACCCTGGAAATCCGCTACAAGGGCAAGAATATTCACGAGGTGCTGGATATGACGGTGGAGGACGCCCTGACGTTCTTCGCTCCGGTACCGGCCATCGCCCGTAAACTGCAAACCCTGATGGACGTGGGCCTGTCCTATATCCGCCTGGGCCAGGCAGCCACCACCCTGTCGGGTGGCGAGGCACAGCGGGTAAAACTGTCGCGGGAACTGTCCAAGCGCGATACGGGCAAGACGCTGTACATCCTCGACGAACCCACCACCGGTTTGCACTTCGAGGATATCAAGCAACTGCTGGAAGTCCTGCACCGGCTGCGCGACCACGGCAACACGGTGGTGATCATCGAGCACAACCTGGATGTGATCAAAACCGCTGACTGGGTTGTGGATCTTGGCCCGGAGGGTGGCTCAGGCGGCGGCCAGATTATCGCTACCGGCACGCCGGAAGATGTGGCCAAGACCAAAGGCTCTTATACCGGCCAGTTTCTGGCGCCGATGCTGAAGAAGAAGTCTTCCAGGAAGAAGGCGGCCTAGCTCGGTTGTTTAGTGTCATCAGATGCAACGCAAGGGGCACTGGCTTTGGGCGACGCGGCGTGGACCTGCTGTCTTACTTCTCCGGGGCGTGTGAGGCCAGGGATGGCCTCACCCGAGCTGCCATGGACGGCGTTTTTGCGTCCCCGCAGAGGTAAGACAACAGGGCCGCGAATCGGCCCGGCAAAGCCCACTCCTGATTTATCTGTTAAGGCTCATTCGGCTCATTTGGCTCATTTGGCTCGTTTGGCTCGTCCGGTTCATTCGGCTCGTTCGGCTCGTTCGGCTCGTTTGGCTCGTCCGGTTCATTCGGCTCGTTCGGCTCGTTCGGCTCGTTCGGCTCGTTCGGCTCGTTCGGCTCGTTCGGCTCGTTTGGCTCGTTTGGCTCGTTTGGTTCATTCGGCTCGTTTGGTTCATCCGGATCGTCCTCGAACTCGGGACCGCCGTCCAGTTCCACTTCCGACTCGAACTCCACCTCATCGGCAATACCGTCCGGCGACTGTTCGTCCTTGATCTTCACCAGCATGCCGACATCCAGGGCGTTGTAGAACTGCTGCGCTGTCAGCGGGTTATCGTTCCTGTCCTCAAATTCAGCACCCTGGGTGCTATAGGTCAAACCCAGTAGGGTGATACTGCTGCCCGAGACAAAACTTTCAACCGGGGCCTGCACCACGTCGTCATCTGTTTCATCGCGATCGACACGGGTAGCCCACAGCAGATCCCCCTCCAGGATCGCTTCCGTTTCCAGGAAGTCACCACTGCGGATATCGCCAATCCTGAAAGGCTCAGCCGTATCGGTGTCGTCATCCAGCAGCGTGCTGTTATCCAGGCGTATTGCTACTGTCCCGCCCGCCAATTGCAGGGTGACGGTATTGGCCGCTGCATCCACCGCGGACACCACCGCCTCGATTTCTATGCGACCGCGGCGGGCTGTTACCACATCCGCACGCAGTACACTGCCATCCCAGGTACCCTCGGCTTCTACTATGCCGCCATTACCCAGCACCAGAGCCTCGGGTTGCAGGGTGGCACTGCTGGCATCGACCCGCACACCGCTGATCCTGAAGTTACCGCGACTGACAAAATCGGTAATCGTGCCTTCGACGCTGACCGACTCATTGTCATCGAAGGCATCCTCAACGCTGTCCTCGGGTTCTACCCGACTGGCAAGGACGATGGGGCCATCCAGGGTGCCCTGCACTTCAACCAGCTGCCCCTCCTGCAAGGTACCACCCGGGATATCGCTCAGGTCCGCATTGCTATAGTCCACGATGGTGTCCCCGAGGGTAAATTGACTACTGCTCAGCAGTGTCACAATACCCTTGAGTTCGACCTCACTTTCGCCATCGATGAAGTCGCCCCGCTTCTCAATGCGTGTAGCGCGCAGTTGCCCGGCATCATTGGGAAAGCCCGAAACCTCGACCAGGTCGCCCACCGTGAGCGAGTCAAAGCTGGTGTCGTCAAACACAGTACCGGTACGCTCGGCGATGATTTCTACACCCAGGACAATTAACAGCATGCTGTCGTTGTCCCGATTGCGCTCCAGGGTCGCGACCGGACCTACAACATCTTCATCAAACACGATCTGGCTGGCATCACCAGTGACGCCATCATCATTGACCGTACCGGATACCACGACCACCATACCCAGGCCCAGGGCATCCTCGCCCACAGATTCACCGTCGATCAGTATTTCCGCCTCATCCGTTTCAAATTCCACACCGTTGACGAAAACACTGCCAAACCCATCCACCGTGCCCGATGAGGTATAGCCGGTACCGCCGATGCCACCACCACCCGGGGACGACGCTGCCACAATACCGCCACCACCGCCACCGCCACAGGCGCTGAGAACGGCGATAACAGGCAGTAACAGCATCAGACTTATACGCAGTACAGACATGTTCAATCCTTCCCCGGGCCGGGGTACTCGGAATAATAGATTCCCACCGCCACGTAGCGGGGATCCACATCTGGCTCGAGCTCTGGATCGATCTCATGTTCAGACAACCAGTCGTGGTAATCCTCCAGCAAGCGCTGGGATTTTTGTGTCGCAAAATCCCGGAATACGGGAACCGCTTCCGGGTGCACCAGGACGTTCGACACCTTGCGCTGAAAATACCGCTGGTCGCCAGGCGCGTCGAGATTGTGGCCAATACTATCGATCAGCTCGGCCACATCGGTGCCCAGGATGTCGAGTTTCTCGGTGGGCGTGGCCGCGGGCAGATAGGCCCGGGCGTGCAGGGTAACGCCACTATCGTCGGCGATGACAGTGCCGCTGCTCTCCAATACCGATAACATCGCAGCAGGGGGAATATCCCCGCTATACTCCTTGACCAGTGCACTGAAACTACCGCCCTGCCCCTCCATCGGCAATACCGCCGGCGCCCCGGCTCCGGTCTGGAAGCGGGAATCACTGATCCAACCGCTGACCACACGGATAGCACGGTTATAACGCTGGGAGGAAGATTCGTCATCCACTACGTCCAGTTCCCGCAGCCGTTTGGTCTCCTTGCGGGTCAGCCCGGTAAGGGCCGAAACCCCGGATACGGTGGAGCGCTTGCCTGTGCTTTCCACGTGAACAAATCCCTCTTCAACATAGGCTTTGCGGGCCAATTCAGCGAAGCTTCCGTAGGCCATGCCGTGTCGCAACAGCACCCTCACCAGGGGTCTCAGTAGTTTCAATACTGCCGCGCTAAGAACCTGATTCATTGTTTTGTCCACCGGTGGGAATATATTCCCACTTTATTCGCAAGTCAAAACAATCTGCCCTGGACCATGCGGCGGGTTCGCCCGGCTAAACTACATAAAGGTGTCCGCGAACAGGTTCTCGGACCAGCTGAACATGTCCCGATAATTTTCCGAGTTCCAGTTGTGTGCCTCGCCAAGCGAATCCTGCACCAACCCCATTTTTCCGGTCTCGGGGTTATAGCGAAATACAGCGGTTAACCAGGAGGCCTCCGAGGAGTTGATAGGACTGAAGCAGGCGGAGTTGGTGGTGATATTCGCCAACCGCTCTTCGCTGTCTACCGGCATCCCGGCGGCCCTGCGCACGATGGCATCTGCACAGACTTTGGCCTGTGCATTGGCCATATGCCCGGACTTGGGCTGGCCGGTGTCCTGGGAATCACCGA
>Ga0316191_10002684_pt1 | contig 13005 bp, 12 predicted proteins | sample Eddworburr2cm_MG_FD_204928 | JGI IMG/M metagenome (GOLD analysis project Ga0316191, IMG submission 204928) | Coastal sediment microbial communities from Maine, United States - Eddy worm burrow 2 cm | ecosystem: Environmental > Aquatic > Marine > Coastal > Sediment | place: USA: Maine...
AATAACGTGCGCCATGACGATCTGGCTGGACCAGTTCTTGATTGGAATCTTGATCGGTTTACTGCTGTCGGCTGCCGTTGTCACCGATGAAAACGACATGAGTGCGATTGACAGGGCGGCGGCCGAAGCGACCAACGACTTTGATGATAAAACTCTCATAACTTCTCCTTCCTCAGGTATTGGGCGCGCTCTGAACACGCACGTTATTTATTGTTGTACCCCTTATATGGGGAACTGCAAACGGTTGCCGTCGAGTGTACCGTCTTCGCGGTATTTGAGGTGAAAAATCTCGACAGGTCAAGACGCAGTTTAAACTGCGAACGCCAGCCTAGAACACATTCGTCACTAGAATTGTCACGTTAGCGACATAAACGTCGTAATATTGCCATTTTTGATGAAAGATCTGACTTCATCACCTGCCTTGTCGAAGATTGTCAGAATGTCGCAAGGAGCCGCTTGCTGCCCAAATAGTGACCAAAACCGTTGCGTGATCGTCGTGGGTGCCTACGACAGGTCAAATCCCTGCCTGCGGATATAGGATCCGAAATCCTGCCGTGCCGGTTGCGAGTACTGGCGCGTGCGATTTTCCGACCAGCCGTAATCCGGCGATACGCCGAATTTCTGCACCAGCCGCTGTTGTTGCGGCGGCGTGTCCTCGATCGCCTCGCGACGCCGGTCATAGGCGGATACCTCGGCGACCAGGTTGTCATCGTGGTAAGCATCGCTGTGGGTCGTCACGGTCAATGGCAGTCGCAGCTTGACCGAGCCCGGTTGTTGCGGCCAGCCGAGGCATAAGCCGGCAACGGGAAAAACGAACTCGGGCAACTGCAATTCCTGCGACAGCGGTTCGATCCGGTCCCGAATTTCGCTAACCGGGCAACAGCCGAGGCCGACCGATTCGGCCGCAACGATAAAAGTCTGCATGCAGATGCCGGCATCGACGGCGGCGTTCATGAAAGCGTCGAGGTGGTCATTGGCGAATTCATGTCCGCGCCAGTCGGCAAGCCTGCGAATGCGCCGGCTGTCACCGCACCAGACCATGAATACGGGCGCTTCGGCGAGCCATTCGGTGTGTGCCGACAATCGCGCAATGCGGTGTTGTTTCGCCCTGTCCTTAACCAGGATGACGCAGGCCTGTTGCAGGTCGGACTTCGACGGCGCCGAGAAGGCCGCGGCCAGCAGCGTGTCCAGCAGGTCACCGGGCACTGGTTCCGGCTTGAAGGCGCGATGACTGCGGCGCGAGAGAATGTTGCCGAGGGTGTCGTTAGCCGCGACCGTTGCACCGATGGTGCTGGCCTGACCGAACCTGGCCCGAACGAGTTCATTGATACTCATCGCCTCTTTCCCCCGGTTTCGAGGCAACAGTGCTCGCGCGACATGCGGCCTCAGTGTTCTACAAAGATCAGTTCGTCGGCATTGAAACCGCGCCGCGCGGCCTCGTCGACAAAGCGTTTGACCAGGTCTTCAGGCAGCTCTGGTGTTCTCGCCAGCAACCACAGGTAGTCGTGATTCGGACCCGAAATAAAAGCGTACTGGTAGTTTTCCTGGTCCAGCTCGAAGATTACGTAGGAGCCGTAGAACGGACCGAAAAACGACACTTTCAGGTAGCCCGTGTCGCTCTCCTCGACGAAGAAAGCCTTGCCTTCGGCCTGTTTCCACTCGCCGTCGGTGGCGTCGAAGCCCCGGTTCAGCACCGCCACGCCGCCGTCATCGCGCAGCGAATACTCTGCCGTGACCCGGCTCAGGCCGCGTTCAAACGAATGATCCAGTCGCGCAATTTCGTACCATTTGCCGAGATACCTGTCGAGCTCGAAACCGGCAATCGGTGTTACCTGTTGCGGCATGCCCAGGCAGGCTGACAGCAGCAGTATGGCACTGCAGGCAAAGAGATTTTTCATGGATTATTCCTTGTGATGAGTGGTGCATTGCCGGCCGGCTGGCGGCCGATAACGAGCGCGATGAGCGCCGACGAAAAACCCAGCAGCAAAATGACCGCCAGCACCTCGAGCAGGGATTCGGCAGCTTCGGCGAGGCTGTAAAAATCCAGGATCACAAAGCAGCTGATACAGCTCGTCGCGATGAGCGCGAATATCAAAGTCAGGATAAAAACAATTTTCACAGGGTTCTACCGGGTCGGGTGGTTTCAGATGCAACCGTAAACCCGGTAATTGTATCGTATTTTCTGGCCTGTAACGCAGGCCGCCCAGCCCTGGAGGCGCTTCAGGTATTCACCAGCCATTCGATAAGCTTGAAGCTGGAAACCGCCAGCACCATGATGATGACCAGAAATACCAGCGAGCGCTGCCCGGCAAACGGCTTGCCGCGCGCTTTTTCGATTCTGAGCAGAATCCAGTCGGAGGTGAAGTAGAGGACGATCGCGGCAAGGGTGTAATAAATGTATTGCATGGTTCTCTTCGGTCAGGCCTGTGGCGGGTAAACGTGGAAACCGAGGATGTAGATGACAACGCCGGAGATAGAAACGTACAGCCAGACCGGCAGGGTCCAGCGCGCGATGCGAGGATGTCGCTCGAAGTCGCCGCGTGCTGCAAACCAGACGGTGACCAGCACCAGCGGGACGATGACCGCGGCGAGTACGATGTGCGAGCCGAGCAGGGTGAAGTAGAATGGACGAATCAGGCCGACGCCTGCAAACGGCTGGTAGCCGACCAGCGCGTGGTAAGTGATGTAAGAAACCAGGAAAACGCTCGAGATCGCCAGCGTGACCGCCATGCAGCTGCGGTGCATGCTGCGATTGCCGCGTCGAATGTGGTAATACCCCAGGCTCAACAGCGCCGTCGCCAGTGCGTTCATGACGGCCTGGAACGGCGGCATCAGGGGGATTAATGCATCGAAACTCACGGCGTCGCCATTCGAGTCGCGCTGTTCACAACTAGTGACTGGTGCCCGCGGAGCGGGTGATCTTGTTGTAGACGTTGTACTTACCGACCGGTTTGCGCATCGGGATACGCCTGACCTCTTCGAGCGTGGTAGCGTCGTAGACGACGATTGCGCCGTCCATGTCCCAGATGCTGAGCAGTGCAAACCTGCCGTCGCGCGTGAACTCGACGTGTGCCGCGGTCTTGCCCGGCGCCGGCCGCAGCGTTTTCACGATTTCCAGGCTTTGCTTGTCGATGACGTGTACCGCGTCGCTTTCCGGGCCAAAGAATACGTCGACCCAGGCATAGGGCGAGTTTTCGTGGCTGCGCATGAAAAAGCCCGGGCCCAGGGTTTCGATTTCACGCACGCTTTGCCAGGTCTGCATGTCGATGACGCTGACCTTGCCGCTGCGCAGGTTGGGCGAAGCCATCACCGTGCGTCCCTGGTACTGCCAACTGATGCCCGAGCCGAGGTGCGGCATGCCGTCGAGCGGGACGGTCGCGATCTTGCGCCCGACCAGCAGGTTGACGACCTGGCCCTGGCGGTCGCTGCGCGAGGTGCCGACCAGGTTCTGGTAATCCTGATCGAAAAAGAAATCGTCGAGGTAGTCGTCGAGCAGGATGCGCCGTACCGGGAAACGGCCTTGCTCGGCCATACCCTCGCCCATGCGGTAGTCGTGCACGTAACTGTTGTACACCGCGGGCGGGTCGTCGAGATAGCTGATTTCCCAGACTTCCTTCAGGTCCTTGAGCGCGACGACGAAGCTGTCGCGCGGTGCGGCGGTGTAGACCGCGCTGACGCGCGAGGTCGCTTCCTTGTCGCTGTCGGTTACCGGGATGACGCGCAGCAGGCTGAGGTCGTTCGCGTCGAGCAGCACCAGCGAGTGCGGCAGGTAGTTGCCGACCAGCACGTAGCGGTCGTCGCCCGAAACGGCCGCGTTGCGCGTGTTGATGCCGGCGCGCACCTCGGCGACTTTTTGCAGGCGATACATGTCGTACTTGGTAATCCAGCCGTCGCGCGACGCGAAGTAAACGTAGCGACCGCTGGACGAGTACTTGGGGCCACCGTGCAGTGCGTGGTGCGATTTGAAGCGCGTCAGCGCTTCGAAAGTGTCGCCGTCGAGCACCGTGACGTGGTGGTCACCTGCCTCGACCACGAGGAACAGGTTGAGCGGATCGGCGCTGTAAACTGGAGCCAGTTGCGCGGCCCCGGCTTCGAGCAACGCGGGATTCAGGATGCGATGGCTGGCGCTTATCTGCGCCGCGTCCCAGGTCGGCTCAGTCGCGGGTGGGGTATAAATATAATCGACCAGCGCGGCAATGTCGTTCGCCGCCAGTTTCCGGTCAAAGGCCGGCATCTGGCTCGCGGGCAGGCCGTTCGCGATCGCGGCCTCGGCCTGCGGCTTTTTCAGGCGCTGCAGGTTGCCCGGTAACAACGCCGGGCCGGTGAGCCCGAGACGGTCGGCGCCGTGACAGCTGGCACAGTGCTGCTGAAACAGCTCCGCCCCGGTCGCGGCAAGCGCCGCCTGGTGCCCAGCGTTTGTCAGTATCAGTGCGAGTAGTAAGGTTCTAAACATCGACCGGCTCGACGAATCGGGATTCTGTTGCGTTACGGAGAGGCCTGGCCGGCAAGGCGCCGGCGCATGCCGCCTACGGGAAGAAAGCGAGGGGGCAGTTTCCTGCCCCCTCGCATGTAACCCGGCTCAGTAGATGTCGTTAACCGTGTTGTACACGTTGAACTTGCCGGTTGGCGTGACCAGGCGTTCGTCCTTGATGACCTTCTTCAGCTTGAGCGTTTTGTCGTCGATGATGACCAGCGCGGACTTCTGCTCCTTGCCGCTCCACACCGAGAACCAGACCTCGTCGCCCGCCTGGTTGTACTCGGGCTGGACCACACGTTTCGGGCCCTCGCCAAGGTCACCGGCCCATTCGGCAATCGGCAGCACCTTGTAGCCCTTGTCGAGGTCGGTGACATCGAATACCGCGACCGACTGGCTGATTTTAGCGCCCGGGTTGAGCGGCGTGTCGACGTAAAGGTGTTTCGACTTCGGGTGTGTCTTGATGAACAGCGAGCCGCCGCCCTGGCCTTTCAGTACTTCAACTACTTTCCAGGCCTGATCCGGGTGCCCCACAGGGTCTGTACCGATCAGGGTGATCTTGTCATTGCCGAGTGCACTCGTGCTCCAGACCGGACCGTACTTGGCGTGCACGAAGTTGGCGCCGCGGCCCGGGTGCGGGATCTTGTCGACATCGATCATCGCGGTCCGTGTGCGTAGCTTCGAATCGATGACGACGACCTTGTCGGACTGGTTGGCCGCGGTCAAAAAGTAGCGATGGGTGCTGTCCCAGCCACCGTCGTGCAGGAAGCGCGCGGTTGGAATGGTGGTCACCGACAGGTTGTCCACGTCCTCGTAGTTGACCAGCAATACCTTGCCGGTTTCCTTGACGTTGACGATGAACTCCGGGTGCTCGTGCGAGGCAACGATCGCCGCGACGCGCGGTTCCGGATGATACTCGCTGGTGTCCGCGGTCATGCCACGCGTGGAGACGATGGTTCTGGGTTCAAGCGTATCCCCATCCATGATGACGTACTGCGGCGGCCAGTAGGAACCCCCGATCGCGTACTTGTCCTCGTAGCCCTTGTACTTTGAAGTTTCCACCGAACGCGCTTCCAGGCCGATCTTGATCTCGGCCACGGTATCCGGCTTTTCCATCCACATGTCGATCAGGTTGACACGCGCGTCGCGTCCGACCACGAACAGGTAGCGACCGGATGCGGACATGCGTGAGATGTGCACCGCGTAGCCGGTCTTGACGATGTTGATGATGTCTTTACTGTCACCGTCGATCAGCGCTACCTGGCCGCTGTCGCGCAGGGTCACCGAAAACAGGTTATCGATGTTGTACTTGTTCATCTTTTTGCTGACGCGTTCAGATGGCGGGGTTACCAGCTTCCAGCTGCCGCGCATGTCGGCCATGCCCCACTCGGGCGGGGTTGGTGGCTCGTGCTGCAGGTAACGCGCCATCATTTCGACTTCGGCTTCGCTCATCTCACCCGACGAACCCCAGTTCGGCATGCCGGCCGGTGAGCCGTAAGTAATGAATGTCTTCAGGTAAATGCTGCCGCGTGCGCGGGTGATGTCGGTCGTCAATGGCTTGCCGGTAGCGCCCTTGCGCAGCACCCCGTGGCAGCCGGCGCAGCGTTCGAAGTAAATCTGCTTGGCCGCCTTGAACTCGTCGACCGTCATCGGCGGGCCCTCGGAGTCAATCATGTCCATGGTCGTTGACGGGTCGATACCGGAAGCCGCACCCTGGTAGCGCGTCTCGGCCTCGCTGTCGGCAGCGGCAAAGACCTGGGTTGCGCACAGCATTGACATGGCCAGCAAGATGGAAAAATAGGTTTGCAAACGATTCTGTGCCTGAGATATCACGACATTCACCCTGTTTGAGTTAGTAAGTAGGGCGAGTATATCGACAGGCAAATCCGGCTGACCTTGATTATTGTCAATTCGAAAAATTGCGTAAGGGCTTTGCTGTGACCTGCATAATCCGTGTCGAACCGACTGGCAGCGAACTTCGAAGCAAACGGTTTTCATGACCGGGAATGCGATCTATCCGGTCGCGTGGCGAGGGGTGGTGTAATGGACGACCTGGACCGGCTGCGCCTGCCCAGGTCGTGACCGGCGCGAGCCTAGTTGCCGAGACTCGAGTACCAGGCGGCAAGATTGTCGATGTCGGTATCGGAGAGTCCGGCCGCCATCGGCGCCATCATCGGGTTAGCGCGCCCGCCGTCGCGAAACGCCTTCATTTGCAATACCAGGTAGCCAACTTTTTGTCCGGCCAGATTGGGCCACATATCGTTGCCGCTGATACCGTTGGCGCCGTGACAGGCGGAGCAGGTGGCGGATATTGCCTTGCCAGCCGCGGCATCGCCGGCGGTTGCCGTGGCAAGGTTAAGACTCAGCGCAGCAAACGCGATCAGCGTCAGGATTCGTGTCATGGTATTGCCCTGTCAGTGGTTGAATTGGTAAATCAGGCGGGATGCTACTGAACGCAGGGCGGGCCTGCCTTGACATTTATCATATCGGCAAGGGCGTCACGATCAGCGGATAGTGGCGTCGAATTCGCCACCGCATGTTGCCTGCTGATGCGGCTGCGCGAGGACGGTCGTCGACGCGCAGGCCAGCCAGGTCAGTGAGGCACGGTGGAGGCGAAGGATTCTTCCTTTTTCTGCGGCGAGGACTCGCCGTTGGCCAGCTGCTGCTTGACGCGATCGATAAATGCGTTGGTCGAGTTTTCCGGATTCTTGCTGGACAGCGATGCATCGGGCGCAATGACCATGGTCGCTTCGAAATCGACCGGGTCTTCGGCCTCGATTTCGTCTGGCAATTCGGTCTCCCCGGTCAGCTCGATGTCGACCGGCGGCTTTGCTGGTATCACGGCGGGCGCGGGCGCGCTCGGCGCGGCTGACGGAATCGGCGCTGATCCGAGCGGCGCTACCGGGGGCTTTGCCGGGCGGTCCGTGGATGGAATCGGTGCGGATCCAAGCGGCGCCGTCGGCGGCTTTGCCTCGGCCTCGGTTTCTACCGGGCGGTCCATAGACGGAATCGGGGCTGATCCAAGCGGTGCTGTCGGGGGACTCGTCGGAACCTCTGCTTGCAAAGAACCGCCCATCGACGGAATCGGCGCGGAACCAAGCGTCGGCATACGCGCGCCTGCACTGGCGGGCGGTTCGGGGGCATCGACCGCATCCGCGACGGCAGCGGGAGCGGAGGCAAACGGCGACGGCTTGTCGAACGTGCCTGTCGAAGTTGCGGGCGCGACGCTTTGCGGTTCTGTCGGCGTTGGCTCGACCGCCTGCGGCGTTGTCGCTTTGGCGGCGGCTGCAGCCCTCGCTGGTGGTTTTTCCTCTGGCGTATCGGTCGCGCTTGGCGCGTGGTCCCTGGCTGGCTGGGAACTCGACTCGCTGGCGCGGTCTTCCGGCCTGGCGCGCAGCGAGACCAGTTGCTCGACATCGCCTACGCCCATCTGGAATTCCGGTGGGGTGAACTGGCTCAGGTAGCTCGCCAGGTTGGGTTTCAAACCGAATCCGTCAGGGCTAAAGTTGAGTCGGCGATTGAGCAGGTGCAGCAGCTGCAGAATGATGAGCCGAATCGGCGCATCGTCGAGTCCGAGGCCGAGCATTTCCCGATTGCTCAGCGCCAGCGGTGCGGCGTTGCGCCAGGCGAAACAACCCTGGGTCGCGATGACCGCGGGAAAGGCGCGCATCGGCGTGTCGATCTGGTCTTGCTGACGTTGCTGCACCCACAGCTCCAGGTGTTCCTGCAGCTGGCGCAAACTGCCCTTGATGCCGTTGAAGCCAAACATGAACGCGGGCGGGCGACCGATCAGTTCGAAGCGCGTGGTGCGTAGCGGGTCCTCGTGCACGAAATGCTTGTTCGGTCCCGGTTTCAGGCCATTGCGTTTGGCAAGCTGGATCAAGACGTTATAGTCGGCCTTGGTTTCCAGCTTCGCGAGCGAAGCGCAGGCGTCCATGGATTCGAAAAAAGTCTTGCGAATGTATTTTGCACGGATCGAGAATGCCGCCAGCACTGACTCGTAGAGGTAGTCCGATTGCGTGCCACTGAAGCGGATTCGCGGGAAGTTGCGATTGTAGACCACGACTTCGAGGTAATCGGATCGATTGCCGTAAGCATCGATAATGTGACCGCTGCCGACGCCGAAGCTTTCCGGCAGGAAAGGTTGCAGTACCGTGCGCACGAATGCCTCGGTTGCCGCCGCATCATCGAGCTCATCTTTTTCGATTGCCGTGATGACATCTGCCTCGCCTTTCAGCTTTTTTGCGACCAGATGTGCCCAGTTTTCATAATTATTCATAATTAGCTACCGCCCGGAAGCGCCTCTTGTTGTAGTCATTTTTAGCAGAAGGCAGCGAAAATTCTACACCGGAAGGCTTCGATTGCTCGAAAAATGGACAATTACCCCGATGAATGGTGGCATATCGGCCCGACTTGCCTGTGTTCAGGCAGGTGTTGGGGTATTATGAACATTTGCTTTTCGATACAAAAATGCGACTGATTGACGCCACGGCGACCGATTTTGATGCCATTCGCAGCCAGTTTCGCTGGTCGATTCCGCGACATCTGAATATCGCCTGGCAGGTGTGCGAAAGGCATCAGCACCAGGCAGATCGCATCGCCATCTATTATGAAAACGCCAACGGCGATCGTTCCAGCTACAGTTTTGCCGACCTGAAAGAACACTCGGACCGGTTCGCCAACGCCCTGCGCGCCAGCGGCGTGGGGCAGGGTGACCGCGTCGCCATTGTGCTGCCGCAAACCGTCGAAACCATTATTGCCCATCTCGCCATTCACAAACTGGGCGCCGTGTCGCTGCCGCTGGCGATCCTGTTTGGCCCGGAGGCGCTCGAATACCGCTTGCGCGACAGCGGCGCCTGCGTCGCCATCGTGCATGCCAGTCGCTACGATGACCTGCGCACGCTGCAGCAGGATTTGCCGGATTTGCGCAAAGTCATTGGCTGCGGCTGCGGCGAAAGCGCTGACGAGTTCTGGGCGCAGCTGCAACGCGCTGCGCTCCAGTTCGACATGGTGCGAACTCGTGCCGACGATCCGGCCTGCCTGATATATACCTCGGGCACCACCGGGCCGCCCAAGGGCGCGCTGGTGGCGCACCGCGCGGTTATCGGCAACTTCACCGGTTTTGAAATGTCGCAGAATTTTTTCCCGCAGCACGGCGATGTGTTCTGGACTCCTGCCGACTGGGCCTGGACCGGCGGGCTGTGGGATGCCTTGTTTCCGGCGCTGAACTATGGCATGCCGATTGTTGCCTACGAAGGTGGCGGTTTCGACGCCGAGCGGGTTTGCCGCCTGATGTCCGACTACGCCGTCACCAATGCCTTCATTCCTCCGACCGCGCTGAAAATGCTGCGCGCGCTGCCGGATCTGCGGTCGTCTTACGATCTCAGGTTACGCGCCGTCATGAGTGCCGGCGAACAGGTTGGTGAGGAACTGATTCACTGGGGTCGCGATGCCCTGGGGCTGACCATAAACGAAATGTGGGGCCAGACTGAATTTAATTATCTCGTCGGTAATTGCTCGGCGATCATGCCGCCACGCCCCGGTTCCATGGGCAAACCCTACCCCGGGCATAGAGTCGATGTCATCGACGATGATGGCAAGCCGCTGGGCGCGGGCGAAGAGGGTGAGCTCGCGGCCTGGTGCGACGACCCGGTGATGTTCCTCGGCTACTGGAACAACGAGGCAGCGACGCGCGCCAGGATTACCGCCAACTGGTTTCGCACCGGTGACGTTGGCTATCGCGACGAGGATGGCTTCCTGTGGTTTGTCGGGCGCAAGGACGACGTCATCTCGAGTGCCGGTTACCGTATCGGTCCCGGCGAGATCGAGGATTCGTTGCTGCGCCATCCGGCGGTATTGCAGGCCGCGGTGATCGGCAAGCCGGACGAACTGCGTGGCCAGATCGTCAAGGCCTTCGTGGTGCTCGCCCCCGGGCATGCGCCAAGCCCGGAACTGGCCCAGGAAATTCAGCAATCGGTGCGCCGGCGCCTGTCCGCGCACGAGTACCCACGCGAGGTCGAGTTTATCGATACCTTGCCGATGACGACCACCGGCAAGGTGCGCCGCATCGACCTGCGCGCGCGCGAGCAGGTGCCGCGGGCAAACGCGAAAAACTAGAAGTCGATCTCGACTGTCTGCCCATCGACCACCGTTGCGGTCGATGTTGGCGAGGCCAGGGTAAAGTTGAGGGTGTCGTCGCGGTCGGGCTCGTCCGCCGGCTCGGTAAACGTGGTGCCGTTATCCGGAGATACGCCATCGGCGCAGACAAATGACGCCGTGTAAGCGCCGGGCGCCAGGAAATCGGCGCGGTAGGAGTAGATGCCCGAGTCATTATCGAGGACAACGGCCGCCGAGCTGATCGGGTCGCCCTTGTCGCGGTCGATATCGTCCGGGGTGGCGTCGGCGCCCGCGAACACGTAAACCGAAGGCCCCAGGCAGATGTCGGGCAGCAGGCTCGAATCGACCGTGCCGGCAATAGCGCCGAAGTCTTCGACCAGGCGCAATGTCGGTTTCAGCTTGTACTTGCCGTTGGCGACCACGATCGATTTGCGCACGTCGAAGTCGATGTAGACCTTCACTTCAGCACCCGCGGGTACATCGAAGCCTCGGTTGAGCTTGAGTCCGGTCTGGTTTCCGCTCGGTACCGTCAACACCTCCAACTCATGCTCTCCGGTTGACATCACAATTCTGCCGGCGGGGTCCGTTAGCGCCAGGCGCACCCAGTTCACCCTGCCGGCCGGGAAATCGACGCGATCCAGCAGCAGAAAGCTGGCGCCGCCGGTCTGTTGCAATAAATCGATGGTCTGGATGCTGGCAGCGCTCTCGGTGCATTCATCCTGCTGCACGATCGGCGGGTTGATATCCGGGTCGGTCAACGCTTCGCAGAAATTGAACCTGATGGCAGGGCCGTCCGCGGGCTTGATTTCGACGCCGCTAAAATCGACTTCGACCGATTGTGCGTCGTAAATCGGCGCGTCGGTAATCGCCAGCGACAGTTTACCGGTCTCGTCAGAGCCGCCGCTGCCGCCGCCGCAGGCCGCCAGCAAAAGGCAGACCGGGGCGATTGCGCCCAGGCGGGATAATAAATGTGTGTTCATGCGTGTATGCCTGCTCTTCAGATGATTACATTAGGGGCCGCAAACGCGGTGATGCGTCACTGTAACCTGAGTCATGTTCTGGAGGGAGTGCACTAGTGCACAGTAGCGGCGGATACTGCCCTTGTTTGGCAGTGCCGCGGGCTGCATCGGCAAGGCCGCCCTGAGCAATTCCAGGCAGCGTCAGAACTCGGCGGCGATGCGCTCCGCATCGAGCAGGATCTGGTCGACGTGGGATTGCCCCTCGATCGAGCCGAACAGCAGTTCGAGGCGTCGTTCCTCGATGCCGCAGTAGTCGAGGATCCCGACGTTCAGCTGGGTCTGTATGGCACTGTCGTAGCCCCGGCTGGCAAACCCCTCGGCGCTGTTGCCGGCGACGCCGATCATCCACGCCCGGCGTTGCGGAAAAGTACGATCGCCATAGGCCCAGCCGTTATTCCAGACGCGGTCGATCCATCCCTTTAGAATCGCCGGCACCGACCACCAGTAAACCGGAAATATCATCAGCGTTGCATCGTTGCGCTCGATCCTTTCCATCTCGCGCTGAACCTCGGGCGAATAAGACTTGCGCGCATCGTCCCAGTCCGGCTCGTCCGGTTCGCGCATCACCGGGTCGAAGCCCTCCCGGACGAGATCCGCCCACTCGATCGAGTGTCCGTTCTGTTCGAGGCCGCGCGCGAAAATATCCGCGACGGTTCCGCTGAGCGAATTCCTGCGCGGGTGCGCCATTACCAGCAGCGTTTTCATGGGTTACTCCGTTGGGTGAACGACAGGCTGGTTAATTTTTAACATACCCCGCTGCCCCGGTCATGGATTTATCGACACCCGGGTTGCCTGTGTGGCCAGCCGGGGGCGCCGAAAAAAGACCGGCAGACCTGCATTGCACGATAGCATTCGCGGTCAGCAGCGGTAGAATGGGGCGAAAACTTACCCGCAAGACGAGGGGGCGCCATGCCGCTATCCGACACGAATCTGCGCAATTTCAACTTCGACGACAATCCCGAAACGGCGTCGACCCTGCCCGCGTTCACCTATTACGATCGCGACTGGTTCGAACTCGAAAAGCGCCAAATCTTCCGCCACAGCTGGCGTTGCGTCGGCCACGTCGGCAGCATTCCGGGGGGCGGCGATTATCTTACCGATAGCATTGTCGATCAGCCGGTTTTCGTTTTGCGCTGTCACGATGGATCGATCAGGGCCTTTCATAACGCCTGCCGGCATCGCGCGCACCTGTTATTGACCGAGGCGCGCGGCTCGCTCAGGTCGAAACTGATTACCTGCCCCTACCATGCCTGGGCCTACGACAGTAGTGGACAGCTGCGGGCGGCGCCGCATTGCGAATCCATCCGTGGTTTCGATAAATCCGAAATCCACCTGGAGGAGTTGAAAGTCGAAATCATAATGGGCTTCATCTTCGTCAACCTCGATCCGGCTGCC
>Ga0316191_10002688_pt1 | contig 12997 bp, 10 predicted proteins | sample Eddworburr2cm_MG_FD_204928 | JGI IMG/M metagenome (GOLD analysis project Ga0316191, IMG submission 204928) | Coastal sediment microbial communities from Maine, United States - Eddy worm burrow 2 cm | ecosystem: Environmental > Aquatic > Marine > Coastal > Sediment | place: USA: Maine...
CTTGTCCGGTGCAATATTCCAGTAATACGGTACGCTGATATCGGCACCGGTTTCTTCGGTATGACCAACCTTCGGTATCAGCAGTCCGGAGCGTCGGCGGTCATCAATCGGAAAGGTAATATAGGGCGTATACAGAAAGGGTACACCCTTGAAGGTCAGTTTGGCATTGCGGGCGGTGCCGGTACCCTCGGCGCGATCAAGATCAACTTCTTTTGCGGATAGTTCCCAGTCGTGGTTGTCGGGCGGGCAGGTAGTGTATAAAGCCTGTTGCAGGTACTGGTTGTCGCGGCCCTTCAAGTCGAGCACCCTGGCTGTGCCACGACCATGCGCCTCGGTCAGGGTATAGGTAATGTCATTCAGCTTGCCTTGTTCCACATCCGGATAGAGCGTTGCATCTTCGCCATCGATGATCAGTCCCGGGGCGGTGAAGCGGATGTCACCCTCGGCGGTCAGTTCATTGTCGTCCTGCCGGTAGGTGATGGTGCTGGCTTCCAGCTTCTGTTGCCCGTAAAGCACCACGGCGTTACCGTCCAGCGCGTAGACATTGCCATCACTGGCCTGTGCACTGTCTGCCTGCAGGTCGATTTCATCGGGGTTTGCAGTTGGCGGGTTTGCGGGGGATTGCGGGAATGGCGGGCACAGGGCCCAGCGATCGATCTCCGTATCCGGTTGGCTGGAGTGCCCTATCTTTTTAGCCTGGGGTATCAGGTATGATTGCTGACCGGTTGACGCCGGGGCCGTGCCCGGCAGCTGGCCAGCTGACGAAGCATCGGTTGCCGGCAGGGTGGGCTTGTTGTCCGGCGCTTGCGGTGCCGGTTCGGGTATATCAGTTGTATTTGTTGTTGCCGGTTCCTCTGGTGACGTGTCCTGCGTGTCCTGCGTGTCAGTGTTGTCCGTTGTGTTCGGGCTTGCCGGAACAAGCGGTGCGAGCGGGGCGATTAAACCGGTTTCCGCTGGTACGGGTGCAGTACTTTCCTCAGCATCGTTGTCGAATTCAGCGGGCGTGGCTATGTTGTTGTCAGTCGCGACAGTTTCCGGCGCGGGCGATGCGATGCATTGCCACAGACCGTTTGCCTGCTCACTGCATTGCCAGCCTGCCTGCGCTGCGGAGCCGAGGGCCGTCAGCAGGGCAATGATGCTCCACTCAACAGGCGAGCGACGTCGACGGTAGCTAAATGCTGGCAAACGCATGGTATGCGTAACAATTCTCGTGGCTAATGGTCATGAACACTGTTTGACCCGGTTTAGGTGTGGCGAACAGCTGGCGGGCGCGAGGTAAAATCGCATAGAATGGCTTTAACTTCAAATATTTTATAATCAGTGTGTTATCTATCAAGTCACCTATCCAGATTACTGTCCTGCTGGCCCTTGGCGGCCTCGTGGCGCTGTTGCTGCTGACCGCCCCGGACAAGGATCCCGAGCTGCGGCAGGTCATGGTGCCCGGTGTCAGGGTTGCAGCTGTCGGTTTGCATGACCTGGTGCCCACCGAGGTTGTCAGTGGCCGGCTGGATCCCGCCCGGCGGGCTGAGATACATTTTGAATTATCCGGCCAGGTGCAGTCGCGCCTGGTTGAGCCCGGGCAGGCGGTACAGCAGGATGAGCTGTTGCTGTCACTGGCATCCGGCGATTATGAGGATGCACTTGCCGAGGCCGAGGCCCGGCTGGCGCAGGAGTCCCGTGATATTGAGCGTGACCGTGAGTTGTTAACACTGTCGAAGCGCAATTACAGTTTGCAGAAGAATGACCTCGATCGACTCATCAAGCTGGGTGCTGAGTCGCTGGTGTCACAGTCACTGCTGGACGAGGCCCGTATCAAGTTGTTGCAACTGCAGGCCGAAGTTGCACGGCTCAATTCGAGCGTAGCCTCTGCCGGGTCGCGCCTCGCACTGAAACAGGCAGAACGTAACCGCGCGGCCCGCAACCTGGCGCGTACACAATTACTGGCGCCGTTTGCGGGCCAGGTGAATTCCGTGCAAGCACAGGTCGGTGATTATGTGACGCCTGGCGAAGTGATTGCCGGATTGATTGATACCTCATCACTGGATCTTTATGCCGAAGTACGTGGTAACGTGGCGCAATCCCTGCAGCAGGGAGATGACGTTGAGGTGGAGGTGGACGGGTTGATGCTGCCCGGCCAGGTTATCGCCTTGCAGGTCGATCCGGACCCGGTCACCTTCACGCACGCCTTGCGTGTGCGCGTGGCAGGTACTTCAGTGCGGCCGGGGCAGGTTGCGCAGGCGCGTCTGCCGTTACCTGAATTGAACAGGGTAACCGCTGTGCCAGTGACGGCTATTTTGTATGACGAGGGCCAGACGTTTGTTTTTCGGCTGGATGATGACGTGCTGGTAATGACGGCAGTGATACTGGGTGACCGTGTTGGCGATTTGCAGGTGGTTCACCGGGGTATTGATGCCAGTGACCGCATTGTCACGCACAACGTCTCGGCGCTCAGCGACGGTCAGCAGGTGCGTGTGATCGCCGCCGAACCCGCTGCCAGGTAACACCACTCATTCTGTTCCCGGACATTCCATGCCGCTGATACGGTTCTCCATTAATAACCCGCTCATTACCAACCTCATGCTGGTGATCGTGGTGATACTGGGTGTGTTGTCGTGGAATTCCATGCCGCAGGAAATGTTTCCGACGGTTGAAATGGACGTCGTCAGTGTCAGTGTCGAATTCGAGGGTGCCTCGCCCGAGGAAGTGGAACGCCAGGTTGCTATTCCCCTGGAAGAGGAGTTTGACGGCATGGCTGAAAACGATGTCATGAGTTCGACCAGCAGCGAGGGGATGGCCTCTCTCATGATCAAGCTGAAGCCGGGTACCGATGTTGACCAGTACATGCGTGATGCGCAGACGGCGCTTGACCAGATAACCGATTTGCCGGATGAGGCAGAAGAGCCGGAACTGGTGAGAGTAAAGGCGCGTTTTCCGGTCATCAGTCTGAGTCTCTATGGTGATGTGGCACGCGGTTATCTGTATGACGAGGCTGACCGCATCAAGCAGCGCATTGCCCAGCTTCCCGGGGTTGCCAGTGTCGGTATCGCCGGTAACCGCGAGTGGGAGTTGTGGGTCGAGGTAGATCCGTTTGTGCTGGCGGCGCACCAGGTATCACTGGGGCAGGTGTTGTCTGCCATACGCGAGAATTTACGTGACTTGCCGGGTGGTTCCCTGAAGGCCAGTGAGGGTGACATCCTGTTGCGCGGCATGGGTGTGGCACCGGAGCCAGAAGAGATTGCGAAAATCAGTGTACGCAGCAATGCGCGCGGTGGTCAGCTGCAGCTGGGAGAGATTGCCGCAATTGAACTGCGGCTTGAAGAAGCGCAAACCATGGGACGGTTTAACGGCCAGCCTGCGGTGAATATGACGGTCACCAAAACCACCGAGGCGTCCACCGTTGATGTCGCGGAGATTATGCGCGAGTTTGCGGAAGAGTTACGCAATGAATTGCCGTCGTCTATCAAGGTGGGCATGTTTAACGACCTGTCGGTGTATGTGAAAACACGCCTCAATACGGTCAAGTCCTCCGGGCTGGTAGGCTTGTTCCTGGTGTTGCTGTCGCTGTACCTGTTCCTGAATTTCCGGGTTGCACTGATTACCGCAATGGGTATCCCGGTGTCTTTCCTGTTTGCCGTAATTGCCATTTATTATCTCGGTTACACCATTAACATGATTTCGCTGTTTGCCTTCCTGATTGCACTTGGCCTGATTGTTGACGATGCCATTATTGTCACAGAGAACATGTACCGTCACATGGAAATGGGCAAGCCTGCTCACGAGGCGGCGCGTATTGGTGCGCGCGAAGTGCTGTGGCCGGTGGTTGCCAGTACCGCTACCACGGTGGCAGCATTTTTACCGATGTTTGCTATCAAGGGTGTTATGGGCGCTTTTATAGCCGTAATCCCGGTGGTTGTCAGTGCTTCCCTGCTGGGTTCACTGTGGGAGGCGTTTGGTGTGTTGCCGTCGCATGCCGCCGAATTGTTACGTACCTCGGACAGGGCTAGACGCACGCATGAACGGCGTGTTGACTGGAGTGCCTTGCTGGAACGTTACATAGGCTGGCTGCGCAATGCGCTGGCGCACCGTTATTTTGTAGCGCTGTTGAGTATAGGCATACTGGTTTTTACGCTGGTGTTCGCGGCTACACGCATTCCGTTCCAGTTGTTTGATGAAGTCGATATCGGCCAGTTTTTTATCAATGCCGAGGCGCCACAAACCTACAGTCTTGAAGATACCGCCATACTGGCAGAAAAAATGGAGAACATCATTCTCGATTCGCTGGCTGACGAGGATCTTAAAACGCTGTTGACCAACGTCGGTGTCACTTTCATTGACTTCAATCGCTTCCAGCTGGGCAGTCACTACATTCAGCTGGTGGTGGATCTTGAGAAGGCGCGGCCGGAAGGTTTCATTGAACGCTATATTACGCCGCTGGTCAGTCTCAAGTTTACCCGGGAAGGTACACGCAGCCGGCCCACTGAGGATATTATCAATGAATTGCGCGACCGGCTGCAGGCGGTTGCCGGTGTGCGTCGTATTGCCATACAACGTCCGCAGGGCGGGCCGGCCGGCGCAGACCTGGAAGTCGGCGTGACCGGTCCGGATGTGGATATTTTAAGGCAACAGGCAGATCGCCTGGCCGACTACCTGCAACGCCTGCCCGGGGTGCATGATGTGCGTCATAACCTGGAGGTTGGCAAGCTGGAATACCAGTACTCGCTGAATTCACGCGGCAAGGAACTCGGCATTAGCCAGAACCAGCTTGCCGATGCGGTACGTACCGGTTTTCTCGGTGTCGAGGCGGTATATGTGACGCTGGATGACAAGCGTGTGCCGGTGCGTGTGATCTACCCGGAAACCATTCGCGAGAGCAGTGCCCTGGAGCGCTTGCCGGTGGTGCTGAATGACGGCCGGCTGGTATATCTGGGTGACGTGGCAGATATAACAGCCGGCCGTAGCATGAATACCATCAATCGGCGTGACACCCGTCGTCTTGGACTGGTGACTGCCGATGTAGATGGAGAGGTTATTACGCCACTGGAAGTTACCAGGCTGGTGCAGGCCGAGTTTGGTGACATGGAAAAAACCTTGCCGGGTTACGAGCTGCTGTTTCTGGGCGAGAAAAAAGATGCCTCGGAGTCCTTTGACGGTATGCGCGATGCGCTGCTGATTTCGGCGGCACTGATATTCTTTATTCTGGCAGCACTGTTCCGTTCCCTGCTGGATCCGCTGGTGGTTATGTTTGCGATTCCTTTTGGCCTGATCGGTGTGGTGTTTGGGCACGTTCTGTTCGGTTATAACCTGCAATTTCTGTCGGCGATCGGTTTTCTTGCCTTGACCGGGATCGTGGTGAATGACTCCCTGATCCTGGTCAGTTTTGCCAAGCGTATGCGCGCCGAGGGCATGGATCGTATCGAGGCCATGATCGAGGCCGGCCGGGTGCGAGTGCGACCCATCCTGCTTACCAGTATCACTACATTTCTGGGTATTTCCCCGTTGATCTTCTTTGCCACCGGGCAAACAGCATTTCTGTCTCCGATGGCGGTCAGTCTTGGCTTCGGCCTGTTGTTTGCGACCGGGGTTATCCTGATATCGATACCGTGTTTTTACATGATTGCAGATGATTTTCGTGAGGCAGCCTGCGCCAGCTGGCGTCGCCATTTCCCAGTGGTGGATGACGACTGAGGTCTGCCATTGGCGAGATTTTTCCGCAATTCCTGCAGGGAAACGCCTATAATGCCGGCCTTTAAACGCTAACCAGCAGACAGGAACCCGCACCGTGCCAGAACGTTTGCAACAACTGAAACGCTGGCTGGAATCAGAACTGGATTTCAGCGAGTACACCCTCAACCCGGCATCAGCCGATGCCAGTTTTCGCCGTTACTTCCGCGTGCTGCATCAGGGTGAAAGTTTTATCGTCATGGATGCGCCGCCGGAAAAAGAGAACTCGCGCCCGTTTGTCGATATCTCCCGGCTGCTGTCCGGTGTCGGTCTGAATGTGCCGGTTGTTATAGACGATGATCTGGAGCAGGGGTTTTTGCTGTTGTCGGATCTCGGCAACAGGCTTTACCTGGATGAACTCAAGGGTGACGCTGTCGAGCGTCTCTACGGTGATGCGCTGAGCGCCCTGGCAACCCTGCAAGGCTGTACCCCGGGGAATGCTGATCTGCCGGCCTATGACCGTACGCTGTTGATGAAAGAAATGGAGTTGTTTCGCGAATGGCTGCTTGGTGGGTATCTTGGTATCACGCTGGATAACGCACAGACCATGCTCATTGATGCGACCTTTTCATTACTTGCCGACAATGCGCTTGAGCAACCGCAGGTGTGTGTGCATCGCGACTATCATTCACGCAACCTGATGGTCACTGCGCGTAATAATCCGGGCATCCTGGATTTCCAGGATGCAGTTGTCGGGCCGGTCACCTATGACCTGGTGTCATTGCTGCGTGACTGTTATATAGAATGGCCACGTGCGCAGGTGGAAGACTGGGCGCTGGGCTACCAGCAGCTGGCGCTGCAGTCCGGTATTTTGCGCAAGCAACATGAGGATGCGGGTCGATTTTTGCGCTGGTTTGACCTGATGGGCATGCAACGCCATTTGAAGGCAGCCGGGATTTTTACACGCCTTGATCGCCGCGATGGCAAGCCCGGTTACCTGGCTGATATCCCGAGGACGCTGGGTTATATCGTGGACGTTGCCAGTCGCCATGACGAGCTGGCGGCGTTTGGAAGGTTTGTTGAGAAGCAAGTTATGGGTCCGCTGCTTGCACGCACAATGTAGTGCAGAACAGCAAGAATTCCAGGTTGAAGAAAATGGAGTTGCTGCTGTCCCCGGGAGCAGGGTTTGACGAGACAAGGGTGCTTGCATATGGATAAACTCTGGCTGCTGGTGTTTAGCGTCGTGCTGATCTGGTCGGCAATTAATCCGGCTGATTACTTCACCTGGTTGCTGGAAGTGTTGCCGGCAATTATCGGCTTGCTGGTGCTGCTGGCGACACGCAAGTCTTTTCCGCTGACACCGCTGGTCTATGTGCTGATACTGGTTCACTGCATTATTCTTATGGTAGGCGGGCACTACACCTACGCGGAAGTGCCGTTGTTTGACTGGATCAGGGACAGTTTCGGACTGGCACGCAACAATTACGACAAGGTTGGTCATTTTGCACAGGGATTTATTCCTGCGATGGTGGCGCGTGAGATACTGGTTCGCAAACAGGTGGTGCTGGTGAGGTCCTGGCTGGCTTTCCTGGTGGTGTGTTTTTGCCTCGCATTCAGTGCGTTTTACGAGTTGATCGAATGGGCTGTTGCAGTTGCGTCGGGTGGCTCGGCCGAGGCGTTTCTCGGTACGCAGGGGTATATATGGGATACGCAGTCGGACATGGGGTTTGCGCTGATCGGCGCGGTGAGTGCGTTGCTGTTACTGGGTCGGCTGCATGACCGCCAGCTGCGCAAGGCCGGTTTTATCCGCTGACAGGGTTTATACAATGCAATATTATCTGGAGAAGTGCTGAATGGGTAAACTGAATTTCCCGTGGCTGGCAATGGGTATGGGCTTGCTGGTGGCTGTCGGGCTGGTTGCTGCGGGTGTGTTGTCGCCGGATGGCAAATATGACCTGCCATTGCTGACCATGTTGATCGTCAATGAGTTTGGTTTTTTCGTGACGGCAATTGGCGCGGGTGTTGGCATCAACAGTCTGCTCAAGCAAGGTATGCAGCCGACCTTGCTGATGGTAACGCTGGTCTGCGGTCTGATGGCAGCCGGTTTTTTGTTTCTGGCAATCAGGTTGTGGCCGGGTATGCCCGCCTAGGCTAAAGGGATTGCTTGTTGGCTGACCTGCCCATCCTGTATTCCTTTCGCCGCTGTCCCTATGCCATGCGCGCACGTATGGCCATTTGTTACAGTGGCATTGCCGTGGAGCTGCGTGAAGTTGTATTGCGCGACATGCCGGCATCACTGCTGGACTGTTCGCCCAAGGGTACTGTGCCGGTGCTGCTGCTGCCGGGCGGCGCAGTGCTGGAAGAAAGCCGGGACATTATTGACTGGGCGCTGGCTATAAATGACCCGGATGGCTGGTTGCCGGGCCCCGGTGATGCCAGTGCAGATCAGATCCGGCAACTGGTAGATGACTGCGATGCCGATTTCAAGCAACAGCTGGATTATTACAAGTATGCGCAACGCTATCCGCAGCGTTCGGCGGATTATTACCGCTCACAGGGTGAAATATTCCTTGCCCGGCTGGAACAGTGTCTGGAAAAGTCTGACTGGTTGTGCGGCGATCATATGACGGTGGCGGATATATCAATCTTCCCGTTCGTGCGCCAGTTTGCCGGTGTCGACAAGGCCTGGTTTGACGAGACGCCATATCTGCAGCTGCAGGCATGGCTGGACAGCTTGCTTTGTTCGCCGCTGTTTTCCCGTGTCATGGATAAGTATTCACCGTGGCGGGAGGGTGATACGGCGGTGGTGTTTCCGCATCCCGGCCAGGCGGATTGAGATTGGATAAATTCATAAAAGCTAGTCAGGAGATTATATGTTGAGCAAGATGCCAGGCCTGTTGAGCCGCTCGTTGTTTGTCTGGGTACTGCTGTTTGCGGTTAACATTAGTGCGCAGGCAGCGTGGGCGTTGCCGGGAATGTTTGAAGGTGTACTGCAGCCTGACGCCATGGATCGTGCCTTCGAATGCGAGGTCATGCAGCTGATGGACCGGCAGGCAGATCAGCTGGAGGGTGTAGATGCCGTGGTGACACGGTTTGGTAATACCATTGTGATTAGCGGCTATGCACAAAACCAGACAGCTCGCAATCGTGTTGACCAGCTGGTGCTGGAGGTGGCCGGTATTACCCGCAAGGATCAGGACGATGCAACGGTAGTTCCTGCCAGCACGCTCGCCTGTGACGGCAAGCTGGTACCGGCCAACACAAAACGCAGGTCAATCGTGAAGCCCGGCAGGGATTGCAGTTCATTGCGCGCCGAGTCGGGCAAGCAGGATGAGGCAACCGGCCGGGTGTTCAATCATATGCTGGTGGCTGCAGCTGATCCGTCAAAACAACGGGCGCGTGCGGAATTGCTTGCTGCGCAGGCCAGGATGGCCTTGCTGGATAGCGCAGTGGTCGACGCCATGGATGGGAATCTGGTCCGGCTTGTGGCGCAGCAGGGTGTGATATACGTGCTGGGCGGCCTGGATGCTGACCAGCAGTCTGCCATCAGGACGTTGCTCGAGGGGTTGCCGGACGTTACTGCTGTACAGTTTTACGTCGAGTAGGCGGGTGCGGATGGCTGCGCCAAAACTTTTTTCCATTATTGAATCGCCGCTACATCCGGATTTCTCGGCAGTTTACAAGCGGCTGAATATTGATGAGAGCAAGTTCAGTTCCATGCGCAAGGCGATCGCAGCATTGAAGACACAAACGCCCGATCTTGTTGTTGCGGAATTTATCTACGGCTACGGTAATAATTATGCGGGAGTCAATGTCTGCAACCTGGATGTATTTCTCTACAGTCTGCAAAAATACTCGGCCAGCAGCCGCATCATTGTATTGGTAGAGAAGCGCGAGTACCCGTACGTGGAAAAACTCGCTGCCCTGTTTCCGCTGCAGTCCGTATTGCAGTACCCGGTAACTGAGCAGGACATGGAGTCCTGCCTTGAAAGTGCAATGGAATCATAGGACTGTATTGAGCGCTCGTGATGTTCTCCGCGCTCTGTGACGGTTGTCCTGCAGTGTCTTCAAACACTGGTCTATAATGCCTGTAACAGGCTGGTGTAATGACGTTTGACGTCATCATAATAATATGCAAACACGCTAATGGTGTATGTCTCCCATGCAGGTAACAGTTCGAATTGTCTGTGTATTGTTGCTATTTGTCGCACAGTTGGCGGCGGTTGCAACTGCATCGGTGCCTGCGGTTCTGCAAAGCCTGGATAATCCCGTGGGACTGCGTGCCCTTGAGTCGTTTGCGGGGTCCGATCGCCGCAGCAAAAACGGTGTTATGGCGCGCGTTGGACTGGAGCTGGCGTTGCTGTTTCACGAGCACCGTGACTTTGCCGCACGCCGACAGGTCACCGCAAAGAAAGAAATATTCAAACCTTCCGGTGGCATGTTGCGCATCAGGGATGAGATGGTTGTCGTGGATGTGGTGGCAGCCGGTGATGTGACGGAGTTGCTGTCGCAATTGCAGGCACATGGCATGCACCAGGCTGCCGTTTACGGGCGCATGGTTTCCGGGTTGTTACCGATTGCGTCGCTGCAGAGCGTGGCGCAATTGCCGGCGCTGAAGCTGGCACGACCTGCGTATGCACGGTCCATGGCCGGTGCGGTTACCAGCCAGGGTGATGCAGCCATGCTGTCTGATGACGCGCGCAGTGCTTATGGCGTAGATGGCTCCGGCATTACCATTGGCACCCTGTCAGACAGTTATAACTGTCGCGGTGGTGCCGCCGGCGATGTTGCCTCCGGTGATTTGCCAGTCGGCGTACAGGTGCTGGAAGAAGAGGCAGGTTGTGCTTCAGGCTCCGATGAGGGTCGCGCCATGATGCAGATCATTCATGACGCGGCACCCGGTGCCAGCCAGGCATTTCACAGCGCCTTTAATGGTAGCGCCGCCTTTGCCAACGGCATCATCGATCTTGCCACGGTGGCGGGTGCGGATATCATTAATGACGATATCATTTATTTTGCCGAGCCAATGTTTCAGGACGGCATCATTGCCCAGGCGATAGATAGTGTGAAGGCCATGGGTGTCGCCTATTTCTCGGCAGCCGGAAACCAGGCCGACGAATCCTACGAGGACAGTTTCAGAAATTCAGGGGTGAGTGGCTACTTCCCGGGCAGTACACGCCATGATTTTGATGCGGGTGCCGGTGTTGATTCGCTGATGCAAGTGACTATCCCGGCAAACACCGAGGTTTTCTTTGTGCTGCAGTGGCAAGACCCGTTCTTCTCGGTGAGTGGCCCGCCGGGTGCCGGCACGGATTTGGATATCATCCTGTATTCGGCGTCAGGTCAGGCACTGGCAGGCGCAGCTGCGGGCAATCTCGGTGGAGACGCGGTAGAAATATTTTCCTATGCAACGCCTCGCGGGCCAGCCAAAAATTACCAGATAGGGATTGAGCATTACGCCGGGCCGCTGCCGGGCAGAATCAAACTGGTCTATTTCGGCACCATGACGATCAATGAATTTGCCACTCGCAGCGCCACTATCTACGGCCACGCACTTGCCGCCGGCGGGCAGGCCGTCGGGGCGGCACGTTATGACATGACACCGGAGTTTGGTGTGTCACCGCCAAAACTGGAAAGTTTTTCCTCGCACGGTGGCACGCCGATCCTGTTTAATACGTCGGGAAGCCCGATCATGGAGCTGCGACAGAAGCCGGATTTTGTAGCGCCGGATGGTGGCGACAACACGTTTTTTGGTTCCGACTATGAGGGTAATGGTTTCCCCAATTTCTTCGGCACCTCCGCCGCCGCACCGCATGCCGCCGCTATGGCCGCGCTACTGCAGGAATACGATGGTTCACTCAGTGTGGATGAAATTTACATGGCCATGCAGAGTAGTGCTATTGATATGGGCACTGCCGGATTTGATTACAAGAACGGTTACGGGCTGGTGCAGGCGACACTGGCGCTGGCCTCGCTGTTGCCACAGGATGGTGACATGGATGGCGTGCCGGACGCGGAGGATAACTGTCCGCTGGTTGCGAATCCTGACCAGCTTGACTCGGACAGTGACGGGCAAGGTAATGACTGTGATGCCGACGATGATAATGACGGGCTGAGTGATGCGGATGAGCTGACAGCCGGTACCAACCCGTTGATGGCTGATACAGATAGCGACACACTGAATGACTTCGATGAAGTGAATACCTATTTTACCAATCCGCTGCTGGTGGATAGCGATGCGGATGGTTTTGGCGACGCGGTCGAGATCGCAGCCGGTACTGATCCAAATTCTGCTTCCTCTGTACCTGACGGCAGCCACGGTGATATCAATAATGACGGGCTTTTGAATGCCGCTGATGTGCTGCTGGCCAGCCGCTTTGTGCTGGGGAGCCTGGCACCGGACAGTGGACAGATGCAGCGTGGGGATGTGGCACCGCTTGTCAGCAACGTATCGGTGCCGAACGGGGTTTTCAATGCCGCCGACCTGCTGATTATTCAGCGCTGGGTGCTGGCTGCTCCGTAAGCAGCTAATTGTTGCATTTTCCGTCCCGTGCGGACGCAAAAAATATTTACAATTTGTGCCCCGTGCCGGTCGAATCAGGGCGGGGTAATCCTGTAGTATAAAACCATGAAAGCAATGATCCTTGCGGCCGGTCGCGGTGAGCGTATGCGGCCAATGACCGACACCATCCCGAAGCCGCTGCTGCGCATTGGCGGACAAACAATGATCGAGCGTCATGTGCATGCACTTGCCAGGGCGGGTATTACCGAGCTGGTCATCAATCATGCCTGGCTTGGTGAGCAGATAGAGAAGGCGCTGGGCGATGGCCATGCCTATGGTGTCAGTATTCGCTATTCCGCTGAAACCGGCGATTCGCTGGAAACCGGTGGCGGTATCCTGAATGCACTGCCATTACTGGGTAGCGAGCCTTTTATTGTAGTCAATGCAGATATCTGGACCGATTTCCCCTTCGATTCCCTGCCCTCAAATCCGCAAGGTCTGGCGCACCTGGTGATGGTCGATAACCCGGAGCAGCATCCGGGTGGTGACTTCTCGTTGTCCGAGGGGAAGTTGTCATCAAACGGGCCGGCGATGCTGACCTTTAGTGGTATTGGCGTGTACCGGCCGGCGGTGTTTGCAGATTGCAGCCCGGGTGCATTTCCGCTTGGTCCGGTGTTGAGAAAACTCATGGCTGCCGGGCAGGTGAGTGGAGAACGCTACACCGGTAGCTGGTTTGATATCGGTACCCCCGAACGACTGGATGCAGTGAACCGTGTAATTATTAATCTTCAGTGATACCGCGGTCTGCAGGACGGGCCCCGGGGAGTAGCCATA
>Ga0316191_10002689_pt1 | contig 12996 bp, 10 predicted proteins | sample Eddworburr2cm_MG_FD_204928 | JGI IMG/M metagenome (GOLD analysis project Ga0316191, IMG submission 204928) | Coastal sediment microbial communities from Maine, United States - Eddy worm burrow 2 cm | ecosystem: Environmental > Aquatic > Marine > Coastal > Sediment | place: USA: Maine...
CGAGATAAAGGTCTGGGTGCGCTACGAATTGGAAGACAGATCCTCCATCCGAAACCTGGATGACATGTGGATCTCCACTCCAACGGGTGATCGCATCCCTTTTTCAGAGATCGCAAACTATGAAATAGCCCGGGGAGATGTGGCCATCAACCACCTCAACGGACGTCGTGAGATTCAGTTAACGGCAGACATGTCTTCACCCAAGGAAAGTGCTACAGACGTAATGACTGAGATCAAAACCGAAATTTTGCCCAATATCCTGGCCAAATACCCGAGTGTACAGCCCAGCTATGAAGGACAAAACCGGGAAGCTGCCAAAACGGTGAATTCGGCCAACCAGGTGGGTTTGGCGGTACTCATCTTGATCTATGCTGTAATCGCGTTTACGTTCCGATCCTACAGTCAGCCGCTGCTATTGATCATCATGGTGCCGTTCAGCCTCATCGGAATCGTCTGGGGCCATTATATACACGGATTTGCCATCAACATTTTATCCTGGCTGGGAATCATTGCCCTGGTGGGTATCATGGTGAATGACGGACTCGTACTGGTGGGCAAATTCAATACCTACCTCCGAGAGGGAATGGATTTCAACGAGGCTCTTTTCCAGGCGGGAAAATCCAGATTCCGTGCCATTTTCCTGACCTCGCTGACCACTGTGGCCGGTTTGATGCCCTTGTTGCTGGAGAAAAGTCGTCAGGCCCAGTTTCTCAAACCCATGGCGATCTCCATCTCATATGGAATCATGATCGCAACTTTCCTGACGCTCCTGATGCTCCCGTTGCTGCTATCAATCAACAACAGCCTCACGGTGCGGTTGAAGTGGTTGCTCACAGGAAAGAAAGTAACCAAAGAAGAAGTGACAAGAGCCGTAAAAGAACTTAATATCAAAGATGATGAACTGGACTAAGTACACAATTGCATTTTGCCTGCTTTTATCATTTGCAGCCCGGGCCCAGGAAGTTTTGCCCAAGCAGGGAGCCGTGGATTTGGCTCTGGAATACAACTATGACATTCAGGTGTCCACCAACGATCTCGAAGCTGCCAAAAACAGTGCAAGCATTTACAATAGTGGTTACCTTCCGTCGATTTTCGCACAGGGTGGGGCAAACTACAATGATGAAAAGAGCCAAATCGAATTCGTCGACGGCCGGGTTCAGGATAATATCGAGCAGACGACCACGAGTTACAATGCATCTTTAGGGGTGGACTACCTTATCTTCGACGGTTTGGGCAGGAGATACAATTACAAAAGGCTGCAGGAGCAGTACAACATCTCGGAGATCCGGGTAAGGCAAGTCATCGAAAACACTTTGCTGGAACTGCTGGCCTCCTATTACGACGTTGCCCGTTTGACCGAGAACAAGTATAATCTCGAACAGTCCCTGGCTATCTCCAAGGATCAATACCTGAGAGAGAAATACGGCTATCAATACGGTCAAAAGACCCAGTTGGACGTGTTGAACACCCAGGTCAATGTGAATATCGACAGCATCAATCTGCTCAATATTCAACGCGAGTTGGCCAATGCTAAACGCGATTTGAACGTCATTCTCGGTCGTGAAGTGGACGCTGATTTTGAAGTGGACACATCAGTTACCTACGCAATGGACCTGACCTATGAGAACATGCTCAAATCCGCCAAGGAGAGAAACGCACTCTTGTTGCAGGCAGAAAAGACCGTAACCCTGAGCGACTACGATCTCAAGATCAACAAATCGGCCTGGATTCCCAGTGTGGGGGTGAACGGGGCATACAGTTGGAATGATCTGGATCAGACGACAAATATTGACAACCCTTTTGCCTTTGCGGGAAGGACGGCCACGGGCATCTCGGCCGGGGTAAGTGTTGCCTGGAACATATTTGATGGAGGTTTGACACGTACACGTGTAAGAAATGCCAAGATTGTACAGGAAAACCGAAACATCGAAAAGGAGTTTGTGGAAAAAGACCTGGAACGAAACGTATCCAATGCCTGGGAAACCTACCAGAATTCCCTGTTTATTTTGGAGGCCGAAAGGAAAAACGTGGAAACCAATAAGGTGAACTTCGAACGCAGTGAGGAGCAATTCAAACTCGGGCAAATCATCACCGTTGAACTCAGGTTGGCCCAGGTCAATTTGCTCAACGCCGTGAATAGCTTCAACCAGGCCAAATACACGGCCAAAGTAGCAGAATTGAGATTGCTGCAGCTGGCAGGTCAGCTGATCGGTGCAGACTATTGATTCTCAAGAATTTTAGGTTAAATTTTGGTTAAAAATTTATGAGCAGGGGAGCCTAATCAGGCTCCCCTGCTCGTTTCGTATGTAACATTTCTTGCAAACGACATTGGGCATGATTAAAATCATGAATCTCACCGTATCAGTTGTCTAACTTTGCTATTCAATTAATAAAAACAATAAAAGTTTAGAGATGGAAACTATCGAAGACGTAAAAATGAATGTTTACAAGTTCGGCGACAAGACAGCTGACGGTAACAGCAAGATGAAAAATCTTCTTGGAGGAAAAGGTGCCAACCTGGCCGAAATGAGTTCCCTTGGAATTCCGGTTCCTGCAGGATTCACAATAACTACTGAGGTCTGTACGAAGTACAACGAGATCGGCAAAGAGAAGACCATAGAAATGATCAAGCCCGATGTTCAGGATGCGGTGAAAAACGTGGAGCGCATCATGGGTTCTGAATTTGGTGACAAGGACAATCCATTGTTGATCTCTGTGCGTTCCGGCGCCCGGGTTTCAATGCCGGGTATGATGGATACAGTACTTAATTTGGGTCTCAACGACGAAGTCGTTGCAGGATTGGCCAAAAAAACCAAGAACGAGTGGTTCGCATGGGATTCCTACCGAAGATTCATACAGATGTATGGTGGTGTTGTTTTAGGCATGAAACCAAAAACAAAACTGGATATTGATCCTTTTGAGGAAATCATGGAACACCTAAAGGATAAAAGACACATCCAGTTGGATACCGAATTTACCATCCAGGATTTGCAGGACCTTGTCTACGACTTCAAGGATGCTGTGAAAAAAAGAACGGGGCATGATTTCCCGACTGATCCATGGGATCAGCTTTGGGGCGCCGTTGTTGCCGTTTTCAACAGCTGGAACGGAGACCGCGCATTGTACTACAGAAAAATGCACAACTATCCGTCTGACTGGGGTACCGCTGTGAATGTGCAGGCCATGGTTTACGGAAACATGGGAGACGATTCTGGAACAGGCGTTTGTTTTACCCGGGATGCGGGTACAGGTGAAAACGTTTTTAACGGGGAATATCTGATCAACGCCCAGGGTGAAGACGTGGTTGCCGGTGTAAGGACACCTTTGCAGATCACGAAACTGGGATCTGAAAGATGGGCCGAGCTCGCTCACGTCGAAGAAGAGGAAAGAAAAGCAAAATATCCTTCATTGGAAGAGTTGATGCCCGAGATTTTTCAAGAACTCGACGGTTATCAGCAGAAGCTCGAGGACCACTACCGCGACATGCAGGACATGGAGTTCACCATCCAGAAAGGCAAGCTTTGGATCCTTCAAACCCGAAATGGAAAAAGAACAGGGTCCGCGATGGTGAAAATTGCCATGGATCTGCTCAAATCAGGAATGATCTCTGAGAAAGAAGCCCTGCTTCAGCTAGAACCCATAAAACTGGATGAATTGCTGCACCCTGTTTTTGACGAAAAAGCGATCAAGCGAGCCCATGTCATTGCACAGGGACTTCCCGCATCGCCGGGAGCCGCAACCGGGCAATTGGTATTCTTCGCCGATGAGGCCGACAAATACAAATTCTCCATCCTGGCTCGAATCGAGACTTCTCCGGAGGATCTTGAAGGTATGAACATCGCTCGAGGTATCCTCACCGCAAGAGGTGGTATGACTTCGCACGCTGCCGTAGTCGCCCGCGGTATGGGTAAATGCTGTGTTTCAGGAGCCGGTGCCCTGAAAATCAATTACAAGAACAGATCGATGCGCGTTGGAGACAAGGTGTATCACGAAGGAGACTGGATCTCACTCAACGGTTCCACAGGGAATATCTTTGAGGGGAAGGTCGCAACTGTCGAACCTGAATTGAGCGGGGAGTTTGCCGAGATTATGGAACTGGCAGACAAGTACTCCAACATGAAGGTCAGAACCAATGCAGATACACCAAAAGACGCACGGGTGGCCAAAAACTTTGGCGCCCAGGGAATTGGTTTGACACGAACGGAGCACATGTTCTTCGAAGTGGACCGAATCCGGGCCATGCGTGAGATGATCCTGGCGGAAACCGTTAAAGGTAGAAGACATGCCCTTGAGGATCTCCTTCCTATGCAGCGTCAAGATTTTGAAGGTATTTTTGAAGCCATGGAAGGTCTTCCTGTGACTATTCGTTTGCTGGATCCGCCACTTCACGAGTTCGTACCTCATCAGTTGGCGACGCAAAAGGAATTGGCAGATGACATGCACATTTCATTGCAAGCCGTGAAGAACAAGGTTTCTGAGCTTGATGAATTCAACCCGATGCTCGGTCACAGGGGATGTCGTTTGGGAAACACCTATCCTGAGATCACTGAAATGCAGACCCGGGCAATCATCGAGGCTGCTTTGAACCTTAAAGCGAAAGGCATCGAGGCCAAGCCCGAGATCATGATTCCTCTTGTTGGAAACTACAACGAATTTGTAGAGCAGGAAAAAATCATCCGTTCAACGGCTCAAAAAGTTTTCGATGAATACAACGATACCATCGAATACCTTGTCGGTACGATGATGGAAATTCCTAGAGCGACTCTCGTTGCCGATAAAATTGCCGAAAGGGCCGAATTCTTCTCCTTCGGAACCAATGACCTTACACAAATGGCCTATGGTTTCTCAAGGGATGATGCCGGTAAATTCCTGCCGATCTATATCAACAAGGGTATCCTGACGTCTGATCCGTTCGAGGTACTCGACCAGGAAGGCGTGGGTCAACTCGTACAAATCGGAACGGAACGCGGACGTAAGACCAAACCCAATTTGAAAGTCGGAATTTGCGGCGAGCATGGTGGAGAACCATCTTCTGTCGAGTTCTGCTACAACACCGGTTTGGACTATGTAAGTTGTTCCCCATTCCGGGTGCCAATTGCAAGATTGGCGGCAGCCCAGGCACAACTAAAAGCTTCGTGATATTATTATTGTTAGAATTAATTGAAGCTAAGAAGAGGCAAACATGTTTTGCCTCTTCTTTTTTTCTGTATTCAGGTTGAAGTGATTATATTCGTCTTATGATTCGAGTCGTTTTAATCGGTTCCGGAAATGTGGCTGTTCACCTGGCAAGGGCCCTGGAGAAAACGGAATCCATCAGGCTCGTTCAGTACTTCAGCAGAACCGATCGGAACAAACACTATTTTTCAGAGACGATCCCTCATACGAAAGACATGGGCTCCTTGGTTGAGGCCGACGTTTACCTGATCGCCGTAAAGGATGAAGCGATTGAAGAGGTTGCCTCTCAAATCTCTGATCGAAAGGGGCTTGTTTTGCATACCTCGGGGAGCATTTCATTAGAGTCTCTCAGGTCAGCCAGGAGATATGGGGTTCTTTATCCGGTTCAAACCTTTTCCAAGGACAGGGAGCTCGACTGGAAAAAGATTCCACTTGCCCTGGAGGCATCTTCACCGGATGCTATGGCTCTTCTCAGGGAACTGGCATCCTCGCTGAGCGAACGAGTCTACGAGATCGATTCGTCCCGAAGAAAGAAACTCCATTTGTCTGCGGTTTTTGCCAATAATTTTTCGAACCACATGTTTGCTTTGGCCGAAGAGCTTTGTCAGGAAAACCAGCTCGATTTTGAGCTTCTGAAACCGCTGATCTCTGAAACCGGTAAAAAAGTGATTTCAATCCGACCGGAAGAGGCCCAGACAGGACCCGCAAGGAGACATGACCATAGCGTACTGGAAGAACAGGCGAAGGAGCTGAGCGGAGATAAAAAAGTGATCTATGAACTGCTGTCCCAATCCATTTCATCACGATACCCGAAGAATGAAAAATGAATCAAATAAAAGAGCAAACCTCCAATTCCAAATAAGATGGAAAAGAACTATAAAGAAATAATGCCCGAGATCACCACCTTTGTCTTCGACGTTGACGGGGTGCTGACCGATGGAACCGTGACCGTTTTTCCCAATGGAGAGCTGGTGCGCACGATGAACATCAAAGATGGCTATGCGTTGAAAGTGGCCATCGACAATGGCTACAAAATCTGCGTTATTTCGGGGGGAAACAACCCTGCCGTCAAATGGAGACTTGAAGGGCTGGGTGTTTCTGACATCTACCTGGGGGCCCATAATAAAATGGACCAGTTCAACGAATTTTTGGAAAAAAACAGGATCCAACCGGGAGAGGTACTTTACATGGGTGATGACATTCCGGACCTGCCGGTTATGAAAATGAGTGGCCTTCCGACCTGTCCGAAAGATGCAGTGCCTGAAATCCGTGACATATCCCTCTATGTATCTCAAAAAAATGGAGGAAAAGGATGTGTCCGGGACGTGATCGAGCAGGTCCTCAAAGTCCAGGACAAGTGGAGCAATCATTTTGATGCTCGATATGATTGACGAAAAATGAAAAACTATTTCAAAAGGAAAATTGTCCCTTTGATGGACAAGGGTCTCAATCTCCTGAGAAAGATCAAAATTCCGGGGCTCGAGGGTATGAATCTCATAGATCTGCTGGAAATGTACATTTCCGGGATCATCAAAGGGGCCCTCACCTCAAGAGCAGGCAGCATCGCTTTCAGCTTTTTCATAGCACTCTTTCCTTTTGCGCTTTTCGTTCTTACCCTCATACCCTTTGTTCCCATCGAGGGCTTCCAGGAGAATTTCATGTCCTTCATTTTTAAAGTCATGCCGTCGCAGGATGCAACAGACGCTGTAAGACACGTGCTTGATGACATCGCCAATAACAAATACGCAGAGCTTCTGTCTTTTGGATTCCTCCTTTCGATATTCCTGATGACCAACGGGGTAAATGCTATTCTCAGCGGTTTTGAGTACACCTATCACGACATTCAGACCCGAACCGTGATTCGACAGTACGTTGTTTCACTGGGAATCTCACTGATTCTGGCCTTTCTCCTTCTTCTGACCGTGGTTTTGATTATCATCATTGAATTCATCATCCGCTCCATGCAGGAACAGGGAATCGTAAGTGATTCAAGCATTTGGCTCAGCGGGGTTCAGATCTTGATCCTCATCGGACTGCTCCTGGTTTCTATCTCCCTCCTTTACTATTTCGGTACCCGCGAGGGGCGAAAAATTTCATTCTTTTCACCGGGCACCATTTTTACAGTAGTTTTATTTATCATCAATTTCTTCATATTCAAGGCCTACCTCGAAAAATTTGGCCAGTACAACGAGCTTTATGGGTCCATAGGAACCGTGCTGGTCATCATGTTATTCATTTGGCTAAATTCCATTATCTTGCTGCTCGGATTCGAGTTGAACACGAGTCTATTGAAATTACATCACAAAAATTTAGAGAGAGCACAATGAAAAAAGTCGTTTTTTTCGCTTTGGCCTTTTGCCTTGCCAGCGGAATCACATGGGCACAGGATGTTTTTGGCAAATGGTACAGCATCGATCCGGATACGGGTGAAAATGAGTCTATTATCCGAGTTTATGAAAAAGATCAGAAGGTTTTTGCCCAAATCGAGACCATTCTGAAGGAAGAAGACAAAGACAAGACTTGCATCGAATGCACCGGTGCGGACAAGGACAAACCCATTGAGGGCCTTGTGATCATGAAGGGACTTGTCAAAGACGGGGATGAATATAACGGTGGAAAGATCCTGGATCCGAAAAACGGAAAATACTACAAATGCTACATCACCCTTGAGGAAGAGAACAAGTTGAAGCTCCGAGGCTACATCGGCTTCTCTTTAATTGGGAGAACCGAATACTGGCACCGGGTTGAGGGGAAATGAAGCGGGCCCTGACATGCCTGCTCCTTCTTCTGCCGATCACGATCCTATCGGGCCAGTCAGTCCATGGGAAATGGATCACATATGATATTTTCAACAGTTCCGTCGAAGAAGCCGTTGTCGAGATCTACGAGGTCGATGGCCGGCTTTTTGTTCGCATTGATAGCATCATCCCTGAAGAGCACAGATTGGATCAATGCAGGCGCTGCGATGGAAGCCTGAAAGACAAACCCATCAAGGGCCTGGAAATTCTGAAAGGAGCCCGGTTTGAAGAAGGCATTTGGCAGGGTGCCAAGATTCTCAATGCAAAAAACGGGAGACGGTACGGGTGTCACATCACTCCTACGAAAGGAGACACCTTGAAAGTTCGGGGGTTTATCGGCTATCCTATCTTTGGCAAAAACCTGTATTGGAAGCGACTGAGAGAGGACTAGAAACGATAGCGGAAATTGAAGCCGAAATTAGCGTATACGAAGTCCATCTTTTCCACGACTATAACGGCAGGCCTATAGTCCAGACCTGCTACCAATGGGACCGAGCGGAACCTGTATTCAAACCCCAACTCCCCCATCACACCGAGCTTGAACTCACTGGCGAACAAACTCGTTAAGCCGATTCCCGCGTAATAATTGAAGCCTGAATTTTTAAAAACGGGTGCCACGACAAAGTCATAAAGCACATCCAGACCCACATTGTCACCAAAGGAGACGGTCGTGTGAATTCTTCTTTGCTCAATGGGAATGACCGCATCGATGGCGATATTGTTGCCGTCCATGTCACCGAATCGCAAACCAACTTCCTGGGCCGAAAGCCCAACATAACAAGTTAAAAACAGCAACAGGAAGGCAATTTTCTTCATAACTTTTTCAGCAAAAGTACAGAATTACGGAAACACGACCTGACCCGGAACGATCCCTGCCTCAATCGTATTGAGAAGGGCTCCTGAATTCACGTTGAAAACCTTTACAATTCCCTCGGAGGCAAAATCACCAGCGTCGGCTCCATAGAGCTCTCCGTTCTCCACAGTCATGCTGTAATAGAAACCTTCCAGGCCCGCGATTCCGTCTTCCGGCAATTCTGCAACTCCAGGATTCATGCGGAACACCTGTCCGTTCAGGAGGTAATAAAGCTGTCCGGAATCGAAGTTGAGAAGCCCCGGGTGATCCGTCGGTCCGAACTCCTGGTATGTTGTACTCAAATCTGAAAGAAGAATTTTGTAAAGCTTGCCAGAGGTTTCTGATCCTGTAAAGGATGGGTTCCCACCACAAAGCACCCAGACATGGCCTAAACCGTCGTCCTGCAATGAATTCGGCACATCTCCCACCTCGATATTTCGAGCGATCTGGTTGCTGGCAGGATCGATAACTACAACCTCGTTGTTCTGACCAAAGCCCCCTTGTAAAGTCACGAAAAGACCCGTGGAAGTTGCGAGCATTCTCTCAGGGCCTTCTCCTACGGAAATCGTGCCCTGAACTTCGTAAGTAGCCAAATCAATAACCGTTATGAAATCATCCGTGGGGTCGAAAGGATCACCCCAGTTACTCAGGTAACCGGTTCCATCAATCGCGACAAAATGTCTAGGTTGTTCCACCCCATTCCCTTCTATCACTGCAATCTTTTCCATGGTATTTCGATTGACCACCACAACTCGAGACGAATTGTTGACGACGATGTAGGCCCTGTCTCCATCGATAAACATCGAATTGACGATGTTACCCAAATTCTCCCCATTAACGGTCTTGTAAACCTCCTGTTGCACATTTCCGTCATCGCCCACAAAAGTAAGGGTTCCGCTTCCGTTTTGAAAGGGGCCTTCATTGGTGATGAAATAGCCGAATTCGTAGTCCCCTTTGGTTTTCTCGACCGGATCTTCATCATCCGTACAGGAAAAGATTATCATTGACAACACGAGCAAGGTCAGTAGTTTGTTGGATTTCATTCGTTTAAAATTTATACGTTAGGTTTAGATGAACGTTTCTATTGGGCATCGGTCTGAAGGCCACGGATTGATACGCTTTATCGAAAAGATTATTCACCTTGAGCGATAGAATCATTCTTCGATCAAAAAAAGATTTTACAAGTTCCAGGTTAGAGAGTGCGTAGTCATCGAGGCTCTGACTGTTGGACGTTGTTATGAACACCTCTCCGGTATACTGGACCTGGTACTGGGCCGTCCATGTCCTCCAACCGTATTGAAAGATTGCATTGGCCCGGTGCTCCGGGACATAGATGAGCTGGGTGTCCAATTCTTCATCAACGGCTCGTGTAAAGTCGTAGGCCAGGTTCCAGCTTAGAAGGTGCTCGTTAAACCTCTTGCCGCCTTGGACCGAAAACTCGATACCGTAATTGTTTGCTTCGTTGATATTCACAGGGCTCCAAATTCCGCCTGCTCCCGGTTGCCACTGAATGAGGTTCTGGCTATGGATCAAAAATCCCGTAAGGGAAATCGTGTGCATCTCCTTTTGAAATTGAAGGCCCAACTCGCCCGAACGACTGGCCTCCGGTTCGAGGTCGGAGTTTCCCCCAGGTTCCCAAAACAAGTCATTGAAAGTGGGCAGTCGATAATTGGACGAATAGGCCGCCTTCAAAGCAAAGGAACCTGACAAGTCAAAGCGTCCGTCCACTGAAAAGATGACCGGTATGGAATAGGCCGTGGAAGTCCCCGCCCGCAGGCTCAGGTTGTAGGTGAAGCGTTCTGCCGGCCGGTGTTGGAACATTCCATAGGCCGTGAAATCGGTTCGTTCGGCATCCTCCAGACTTGAACCCGTCCCATTTGCATTCTCCAGCTCCAATCCGCCCTTGATCAGGATTTCATCCCGAATGAAATACGTTATGTCGTATTTGCCGATGAAACGGTCACTGGATCCTTCCGAACGGTTCTCCGGCTGGTCCCTATTGAAAAAATAGGTGAAGTCCTCGTGAAGAAAGGCAAATTTTAAGGAGGAAGTAAAGCGATCGGCCAGGTATTTCCATTCGGCCATCAATCGGGCATCGAAATTCTCCAGTCTCTCGTTGCTCCTTACAGTCAGGGTCCTCGAGAGGTTCCTGTCATTTTGGAAAAGAACTGAATGAAACAAGATCTGGCTGTGATCGTCAATTTTATAACCCAGGGAAACATTCGCGTTGTAGTTCTCAAATTGACCGTTTTCGTTCTTGAGTTCGGTACCTAAATAGGGATAGTCATTCTCTGAACGCATGCCTCCCAGTCCAAGCTTTACGGTAAAGCGGTCGGAACTAACCAGGCCGCTGAATTGCCCTTTGAAGGTTTCATAGCTTCCGGCCCCTAAGAAAAACCGGAATGCATCATCTTCGCCGTAGGGAATACGATCACTTAAGTTGACCGCTCCCCCAACGGCCCCGTTGCCCAGCAGGACACTTCCCCCTCCTCTTCTTATCTCAATGGAATTGAAACTGCTGCCCTGAATGGTGTTGAAGTCGGTTTGTCCGTTAAGCGCAGAATTTATGGCAATGCCATTCCAAAATACCCCGGTCTGGGAGGCCGTCGTACCGCGAAGAGAAATGGAGGACACCATTCCGTACCCATTCTGCTTGAAATACAGGTTGGACTGCTTTTCGAGAAGCTCGCCCAAAGACTGATAATCGGACTTCAGCAAGGAGTCTGAAATCGTCTGTATGCTGTAGCCCGGATTGACGGAGCCCGCAAAATTGCCCCTCAGCAGGATTTCCTCCAGTTGCTCGGATTTTCCCGACTGAGCCAAAGCAGCGCCGAAAGAAAAGAAAACGAATAGTATAAATAATCTCATAGACAACAGTTTTTCTTCCGAAAACTTTGTTCTTACGAAATTGGCAGGTTTCCTGGCTTGCGTCCCGATGTTTGCCTTCCCTTCTTTGCGAAAGTGGCTTGCAGTAAACACCGGCCACCGAAAATAACGGCTTAGCTTACAGTTGCGGAGACAGCTCCCGATTCTAACGGGATTCCCATTTCAAATCCGCTTCATGCGGACCAAAATCATGGACAAAAGTACCTCTTCCCGGCCCATAAAAAAAATATTATGGAAAGTTTTGTTTGAAAATATCGTAAACTTGCTGAACAAAATTTGAACAATACGATTTTGCTTTCATTGCATGAGACTCAGTAGTCATTTTCGGTTTTTCCTCCTGCTTTTCATTGTTGTGCCTGTATCCTTTTCTTCATGTAAAAATGAACACGAGGCAGATAGGAATTCAGAAATTGAAATTTCAACTGATTATAAAATTAAATACGCTCAAGGTTTTGATATACAATATTTTAATTCGTACAAAAAGCTAATAGTCAAATCGCCTTACCCCGATTCAAAGCAAGATTTCATCTATACCCTCAGCAACAAAATATTCGAAGACACCGACGAGATTGAAACCATTGGGATTCCCCTGGACAAAATAGTAGCTACCTCTACTACCCATGTCCCGATGCTTGAAATTCTCGGGGCCGCGGATGCTCTTGTCGGATTTCCGAATGCCGAATACATCACCTCGCGTGTAACGAGAGATCGAATCGAACAAGGGGAACTCATCGATATTGGCAAAGACATGGGGCTCAATACGGAAATGGTCATTGCCCTTCAGCCTGATGCCGTTATCGGGTTTGCGCTGGATGATTCCGACAAATCTTACTCCACTTTGCGCAAGAACAACATTCCGATCATATTCAACGGTGACTGGCTGGAAGAGACCCCTTTGGGCCGTGCGGAATGGATCAAGTTCTTCGGCGCTCTTCTCGATCGGGACCGCGAAGCAGACAGCATCTTCAACCAGATTGAAAAGGAGTACTTGGAGGCCTGTGAAATTGCAAGGGAATCGGAGCAATCTCCAACGGTCATGTCGGGCATTTTGTTCAAGGATCAATGGAACCTCCCCGCAGGAGAGAGCTTCACGGCCCGTTTGTACAAAGACGCCAACACGGACTACCTTTGGAAAGACAGCAAGGGTCAGGGCAGTCTCGTACTGAATTTTGAATCCGTGCTTGATCGCGCCCGTGAAGCTGATTTCTGGATCGGTTCCGGCATCTATACCAGCCGACAAGATCTGATCGAGGCCAATGGCCACTATGCGGAGTTCAAGGCATA
>Ga0316191_10002691_pt1 | contig 12992 bp, 14 predicted proteins | sample Eddworburr2cm_MG_FD_204928 | JGI IMG/M metagenome (GOLD analysis project Ga0316191, IMG submission 204928) | Coastal sediment microbial communities from Maine, United States - Eddy worm burrow 2 cm | ecosystem: Environmental > Aquatic > Marine > Coastal > Sediment | place: USA: Maine...
CTGGATCAAATCAAGCAGATTCTGGAACTGCATGATCAGGGCGGAGCGAAACCCGACGTCCAGCAATTTACCGCCAGTATGATCGCGGATGTCGATGAAAAAATCAGGGCCCTCGGCAAATGGCGTCAGTTGTTTGCCGATGTATCAAACTATCTGCAGCAAACAGACAGTGATCACATCGATGCTGAAACAGTAGACACGCTTATGCGCAGTCAGTGCAATATGCTCGCCGAAATTGACGATTAAAATTTTATGTTTTTAAAGTGAACAAAGTGAGCCGCCATTAACGCTGCCTGTAATTACGCATAACAGTCTTCAGCTACACTGGCGATTACTATGAAGTACCTGCAACTGGCAGCAACCGATAAATTGCCGAACCTACCTGAATTTAAGCCCTGTAAAGCCGTCCTCATCGTCGAAACAAGTATTGCTCCGGATCAACGAGCTGACGTCAGCCAGTGGCTGGTCGCGACTGGGTGCCTGTACATGATGGCATGGGGGCTGGACTGTGCATCCTGGGCCCATTCTGTTCAACTGGCCAACCGCAAAGCCTTCGATCAGCCCGAGATTCCAGACCAGTCACTTGTTATCACGACCTGGCACGAGGATGTACCGCTCAAAGACGTCTTCTGGTTCGCCAAGCACACAGCTTCGCACCCCTGCTCCCAGCTCGACAATGTGCTGTTACTTCATCTTTCCGTGGAAGGACGTGAGCAGGAACTATACGACGAATACCTGGCGGCCTGATAAGCGAACAAGACAGCCTTGCACTCGCTGTCAACACTCAGCCTTTAAGGTTCAACTGTTGCGGAGATTCAGCGCTAGCAGGGGTTGATATAGCCCCAAACTTGCTCGCTGGTTACGCTCAATTGTCGGTGACAATCTTATGGACCTGTATAAGCAGGGCCTGCGACTGCATTCCCTGTACATGGCTGATGCACATCTGATAGCGCAGACCGTGAAAAGTTAATTCCGGGTTGTCGCCGATACGAAAGTTTGAAGTAATTTCTTCCCGGACGCGCAATTGCTCGTGTTCTGCAGCATCTTCCACGGCAAGCCACTTCTCCGCCGCCGCATCGACCAAATGCGCCAGCGGTTGCAGGTTTGTTCGCATCATGCTGCCACCGCAACTCATAACAGTATTATACGGTGGATTCGATGCTCATGGACTTGCCGGGTTGCAGCGAGCATCCGAAGATCCACCTACCGCGCCCAACCAGCAAATCCGCTATTCTGCAAGCATGACACTTCCGGTTACATTGAGTGGTCTCATGGACAAGGGGGCCTATCCGCACCCCTGTGGACGCATTGAACTGATCGAAACCCATTTCTCCTGGGTGCTGCTGACCGGTGACTATGCGTACAAACTGAAGAAGCCGGAAACGCAATGCCAGGCAGGGGGCTTCGCAGCGCGTCTGCAAGTGCTTTTTTTACAATAAAACCAAAGGGTTACCGGTCCTCCAGAATGTGAACCAGCCGATAGACAGACTAGCCTGAAATACGCGATGATTTTGGGGTATCTATACCTGGAACGCAGGTCATGCGAAACATCATCGAGAATAAATCATCCACGAAACCAGCGAGCCTGGCAAACCCGGACGAAACCGCGCACAACAAACTGCGCCACGTTTTCGATGCGATTGTGCCACCGTATTTTTTTATCGCAGGAATGTTTGTGGCACTTGCTCTGTTCGAGTGGTATCGCAGTATTTTTTCGACGCACAAATACCCTTGGCTACTAACCATTGCCGCATTAGTAGCGCTTGGTATTTGTGCTTACAAAATCAGGCAGGCCTTACCTTCTCTCAAGAATAATCAACAGGATGCCGAAACTAAAAAGGCAGAAAATCACTCAGGGTGAAGGCTAAAGACGCTGAACCCTATACACGACTAACAAAGCGACTGGCTTTCTTCCAGCTACATTCAGCACCCTGAATGATCCGATCGAATCCCGGGGTTCTGCCTCAACCTAATCGATACCGCAAATAATATAGCCGCCTGATTTTTCATCCAGCTCCAGGGTAAGTGCACCACGATCCTGAGCTTCTTCGAGCAGATTACTAAATGAAGCGAAACCATAGTAGCCCTCGCTAAAACCGGGCTGCCGGCGTTTCAGCGCCTGCTTCACCATTGAGCCCCAAAGCTTCTCCCGGCTACCGCGCTCGGCATGCAGCGCCTCAGCTGTCTGCAAGACCAGGTCGATGCCTTCCTGCTCCTTGTCCTTGCTCTTTGGTTTCGCGGGTGTTTTGCGGCGTGCCTTTTTCTTGGTCTTAGCCGGCTCCGACGATTTGCGCACAAGATCGTCATAAAAAATAAATTCATCGCAATTGCGAATCAACAAATCAGAGGTCGAGTTTTTAACGCCGACCCCAATAACGGTCTTGGCATTTTCACGCAACTTGCTCACGAGCGGCGAAAAATCTGAATCACCACTGATGATGACGAACATATCGACATGTGCTTTCGTGTAACACAGATCCAGCGCGTCGACGACCATACGTATATCTGCGGAATTCTTGCCGGACTGACGCACGTGAGGAATGTCGATCAACTCAAACGCAGCCTCATGCATAACAGGCTTAAATGCGGCGTAACGACTCCAGTCACAATAGGCTTTCTTGACGACGATAGACCCTTTAACCAGGAGTCGCTCAAGAACCGTATTTATATCGAATTGCGCGTACTTAGCATCGCGCACGCCAAGGGCGATATTCTCAAAATCGCAAAACAGGGCCAGATTTCTATTTAGTTGCTCACTCATTGCTGGAGCATAGCAAAGCCTGGGCGTTCAGTGCAGCACTGCACCGGAATTGAAATTAGCCTTGGCGGCACCCGAACCCGCCAATGCAGCGGCCAGGCGTTCTCTAACATTGCCAATCGCATAGCCTCGAGCGGCCTTTATTCTGAGCAATGGCAGTCCAGCCGAGCGACACATATTGTCCAGAAGCTCAGCCTTTTTTGCCTGACCAACAGAAGCAGCCGATCCCTCGTCAAACTCTATAGCGAGCTTTGTGGCAGAGCCATCGGCAGCACAAACAACAAAGTCGAAATACCTATCCGGAATTTCTCGGGGCGCAGTACCCGACCGCGACCGAGCCTGCCCTTCGGAGGGTGCCAGCACATTGGCAACCGGCACTTTTGAAAACACAACACCCGAATCGCCCACAGCCTTAACAAGAACATCACAGAACAAACGTTCCTCTCTGGACAACTCAATTTCCGGAAGGCGGTACTTCTCCTGGCGAGCATCTTTTGAAATACCGCCATGTTCAAGCAATCCACTATAACCAGGCAATCGGCTATAACCCGGCGAACGGCCAGATTCAGAAGGATGGCTATACCTGAATCTGCTGAAAAACGAATTCGGCACAAAGATTAATCCCAGCAATGCTGAGAAAAAGGAACCGACTACAGCCAGTGTGGCTATAAAAATTACCGATTTCATTAACGGGTCTTCCGCGCTTCATTTGGCCTGAACCCCTTAATACTAGCCGATTTTTTTGGATACTTGCCCGAAATTTTATTTTCGAATCAGGCTCGAGGCACAATGACGACTCGCTGCATGCGCGAGAAAGCCAGAGCATCCTAGATTGTGAGAAAGCTTTAGGCGCTAAGCTGCTAATCGGCGGTTTTATTCTTGCCAAACTATTTGTGCATGCCTGACAAGTCAGGACCGCAGTACTAGTGATGAAATTTTATTCGGAGAATTCATCGATAACGACAATTCGGCAGTTCGCCCCCTTCTTGCGCTCACTAGCTGATGATTCAGCAGGAAAAGAGCGTGGTCTATGGTGCGGACCGATCCCGGCTGAGATGCATTTTTACGGCATATGCCGCTGCAACTCAGTACGTATGACACCCGCCCCCTTCGCATGCTGATGCATCGATAAGGTCTGAACCGACAAACTGCTCGCCGGCATAGGTCTCACCTGACAGGCTTACTTCGGTGTCATTGCAAACAATGCCCGACTCTGCCACGGCGAACCGAACGGTGGCATCCCGCCCGAACTGACCATCAACATCAGAAACAACCGGTGCATCGTCAGATGCCGCCTGGCCCACGCCGAATCTCAGGGTTGCCGGATCGACCTGGGTAGCGTCGAATACGCCGGAACTCAGAACAGCAACCGGTAGTTTGCCCGTCTGGTTTGGATAAACCTGGTTGGCAGAATCACCGGGTAAAACATCAACGTCAACAATCTGCAGCGGCAATCCTTCCAGCGCTGCGTGCATATTTACTATACCCCCGGTGGCCGACGTGCCCGCCAGTCCAGGCAAAACTCTGGCCGTGCTGAGTATGCGATCTTTAATCTGTTGATAGCTCAATCCCGGCTGCATTTCCAGGACCAGTCCGGCGACGCCGCTTACATGGGGCGCTGCCATCGAAGTGCCGCTCCCCCAGTTGTAGTCTTCCAGAAATCCGGCAAACAGCATGTGCACACTTATAATTGCTTCGCCCGGCGCGGCTATATCAACCGATGTATTACCAAAACTGGAGAACCAGGCCAACTCGTCAATATTATTTGTCGCACCTACCGAAATAATGTTGTCCAGTTCAAACGACGACGGGTAATGTGGTGCCAGATCCGTGTTGATAGAGTCGTTGCCAGCCGCGGCAACCAGGAGGTGATTGTTTTCCTGCGCGGCCGCCATCGTGTCGAACAAGGCATTATGATCCGCGAGTTCTTCCGGCAATATCTCCGAGTATCCCCAGCTGTTGTTGGAAATGCGTACGCCTTTGTCGATTGCGTATTCAAGCGCTTCTATGGCATCAGACAGCAACCCTATACCGGCAATATCGAGCACCTTTAGCGCCATCACCTGACCATCGGGCATGACGCCCGCGATCCCTTTCGTGTTACCCGTAGCAGCCGCAATAATGCTCGCAACCATCGTGCCATGACCGTGATCATCCAGCGGGAAAGGATCGTTATTCACAAAATCCCAACCCCTCACGTCGTCTATATAGCCATTGCCATCATCATCGACGCCATCAACACCGTTGAGTTCCATCTCATTCAACCAGACATTGGGTGAGATATCGGTATGTCGATAATCGATACCGGTATCCAGTACAGCGACGACCACGCCAGCTCCGGTCGCCAGACCGCGTGCCTCCAGCCAGTCGATATCAGCATCCGGTGTCCCCGCTAGAAACTGGCCAAACCCGCTGGCCTGGCCCGTATTATTAAGGCTCCATTGATCCAGATAATACTCGTCGTCCGGTGGCACCTGATCGAGATGTAATTGATAGTTGGGATGGGCATAGTCAACGAATGGCAGCTTACTCAATACCTTGACTGCCTGCTCAACACTCAAGCCGCGGCCGAGGCCTATACGCTCCAGCCCGGGAACCAGCTTTGAGCTACTCAAAACCGGTGCTCGCAGCAATGCGCGTGCGGAAGCCCTGTCCGCCGCCGGTGTATCGGGTTTGTAGCGAACGAGCACCGAAGTCTGATCATAGCCGCCCTGGGTGTGCTGAATCGGCGGTATGACTTTTGGCACTGGCGATGTTTGTGGCTTGGCCGCCCACGTAGATGGCGCCACCAACGTAACAGCCACAAAAAAGAGTGTGATAAGCAGGCGTTGCATTAGATAGCTCCCGATGCGGAATGCAAGCGGCACTGCCGAGCATTCGCGGCCAATTCAGATATGAAGACTAGATTAGTCAATCTTCGGGGAAATTAGCAGGAACACGTCTGACTGACGCAACCCGGAGGAACAATTATGTCTACTAGGGCCGTTTGTTGCCTCATGCGGCCATGGTATTAATCGAATAGCTGCAGTGACTCCGCACCGCCGCTAAAGCGCTTTATGCCTTTGTTCTTAATTGCATAATTGCTGGTATCCGGGCGCAAAAGCGTGCTGATCGAACCGAGCTTTTCAGGGGCGTAACAAACAGAATCGATACGATGTTAAGTAACGTAAAAAAAACCTCATATCTGACAATAGAATCTGGCGCCGTTTAACTTATTGGGCCCGAACACTCGACCTAACACCTGTTAGCTAAAGTGAGGCATTACGCGATCTCGTATAGTCTGCAATGCTTCCAGCGGTTCATCAAATACTCGTATCGCAAGATCAGTGATCCCGGCTTCTTCAAATTTCTTATAGCGCGCGATCTCGCGATCAATATCGTCAAAGTCACCTGCCGAACTAACCTCATCAATCAACCGCTGCACCAGCTCCGGTGGCACGCCCTTAATCTCCCCTGACCCGTCAATATCGGCCATCAGAAAATGGCTGAAGTGATCCCGGACGAGTTGCGCCTCATCGGCAGCAAGCAGATGGTCCAGACCGATATGCGGCGGAATTATTTCGGCACGTGAGAACAATTTACGTCGTGCCTCGTGCATTGATTGCTCACGGTCCTTCTTAATATGCCAGGCCCAAAAATTACCAATACGAAAATCGTCTGCCGCATAACTTCGTCTGGCCAGCCCGGCCTGCACATCAACCATTACGTCAGGCACGCGGGCGGGAACCACATCCCCAACCTGAACGCCATCCGCCACCCTCGCACCCATGCGCAACATCTGCGGCCCCATGGAGCAACTGATGATTTGCGGCCGCGGTGCCTTAATAAAGCTGGTTCTGAATCGCTGATTAACCCTGAATACTTCGCCCTTATAGGGCAAATGCGGCTGACCGGAAGTGACTTTATAAATAATCTCGGCTGCTTCGCGCACACCACGAACGATGCGCATTTTTTTAAAATCGAGATTCCGATCATCGCCCTTATCAACTATAGCGATGGCCATTGCACCACCCCCACCCAATCCCACCAACGCACGACCACCAGACAGTTCATTGAGGCTGGCCAGTGCATACCCAATTTTCAGCGGATGCATTTCATAGGGGCTGAGCGCGAGCACACCCAGTTTTATTCTACTGGTGACCTGCGCGGCTGGCACCAGGGCCACAAAGGGATCCCAGCCGTTGGTAATATTCGAGTGCCAGAGCGTTCTAACACCCGCCTGTTCGGCCGCCACCGCATATTCTGCGACCTGATTGGGGTGCATCTCGCAGCCTATGATGATCTCGATATCCATAGCGTGAGTATACGCGGGCTGGAAACCTGAGTGCTGAAATCACCAGTCGCGATCGACTGCCGCCTCCCCGATCTATTACGCCTGAGGATTGATTTTGTGGATAACTGCAAAGCTATTCACCGTGAGCCTTTCTTGCCATGACTCGGTTAGAATAGCCGCACATTCTGGATGCAGGTATTACAGGTATGACCGACAACGATACTCAACAAAAGCCGGTTTCACGCGAATTCACGGCACTTAGTTTCGTCTGGCGGTTTGCCGCCTCGCTGGCACTTGTTCTCGCAACCTACAACCCCAGCGGCTATTCCTTCTTTCACTGGGTACGCGACTCCGAAGGACTGGGGCCGGAGCATTTGGTTGTGGGAGTAGTCGTTATTATTGGCTGGGTCATACTGATAGCGGCGACCAAGCGATCATTGGACACACTGGGCATGCTGCTGGGTATCATTTTACTCGCGGGGCTCGTCTGGCTGCTAATTGATCTTGGTGCTCTCAGCCTGGATTCGGTATCGAGCATCACCTGGGTCGTCCTCGTATGCATTGCGCTGTTACTGGCGGTGGGCCTGTGCTGGTCACACATATGGCGACGCCTCACCGGGCAGTTCGAAGTCGACGACGACGGCGACTAGGCTGCCACATTTATAGAACACATGAGTAATGCCGGGATCAATACCGGCTGTTAAGTCTTTTACAGAATCGATCTGGAGTTATTTACATGCCCCCTACCAAACCCTATACCAAGACCATTGAACCGGAGCCGCATGTGCATGGCCCGGATTGTGATCACGATGCGGCACCGGAAACTTACCGGCGTGAAACGCCTAAACAGGGGCGCAATGATCCATGCTCATGCGGCAGTGGTCGCAAGTACAAAAAGTGCCACGGTGCGGCAGCTTCCGACTAAACGAATTGTCCATGCTCACTCGCGGAGTAAGCACATGTTTTCAGCAGCACGACACCAGAAAAACGTTCACGCAGTTTTCGCGGGGATCGTCACCCTGTGTTTTGCTCTGGCTGGCGGCCTGCAGGGTTGCGCGACCATGCGCTCCGACTTCGAAGAACCAGCGGTCACGGTTACCTCGTTCCGCGCCGTGCCATCTGAAGGTGCGGCACTGAGTTTCGAGATTGGCCTGCGCGTCGTTAACCCCAACCGCGATCCGCTGGAACTGCAGGGCGTCGCTTACACCATTACACTGGAAGGCCACAAATTGATTACCGGCGTCGGCAAAGACCTGCCGGTAATCGATGGTTATAGCGAAGGGACCTTCACGTTGAATGCATCCGCCAGCCTGTTCCAGGCCATTCAATTACTGGGTGATCTGATGAATGATCCGAAAGATCGCATTAGTTACGACCTGGATACGAAACTGGATATAGGGACATTCTATCCGGCGATCCGCGTCCGAAATTCCGGTGAGATATCTTTGCAGCCAGGACAGTAGCAATAGATACCGGTTTCAACGGATTAAAAATTAACTAACATCAGGGCCAGCGCGGCAAACAACAGGATCGCACCGGATAAGCGATTGCGAAATTGCACCTGGCGCGGATCCTGCAGTGACTGGCCAATGCGCGCCGACAATAATGCGTAGCTTGAATCGAATGTCAGCGTCAAAGCCATGAACGTTACCGCCATCAGCATGAGCTGCGGCCCGGCAGCAACATCTGCATTCAGAAATTGAGGGAAAAAGGCAATGAAAAACAGCAAGGTGCCGGGGTTGGTGAGCGCCACCAGAAAACCGGCAACAAAAAGGGACCGGTAATTACGCTCGCGCTGTTCAGCAAGTGCAGATCCCGACACGCTGCTTCGCCAACGTTGCACACCAAGGTACAGCAGATAGGCAATCCCGACCCAGCGCACGATTTCGAAACTGCGCTCCAGCATATTGACCAGTGATGTTAGACCAATGAGCGCAACAATTAACTGCATCAGCATCGCGATCGCACCGCCTGCGACAGTGATAAGCCCCGCTGCTACACCCTGCTGCAAACTATTAGCAACAATAAGCAAAATACTGGGGCCCGGGAAGACAATAACCCCGATGGATATACCCACAAAAGCGAGATAGACGTTAGTCTCCACAATGATCAGGGGCCGGATTCGACACTAGTGCACTGGCAATTTGTTAGCATAGCAAAGCATAGGTCCGCAGCCAGCATTTCGATATTAGTAAATGACGCAGGAAACCACTGTCCCGCGCGGCTTGAAAAGAAGAGATAATGCCAACTTAGGTTACACGAACAGGCATGTGCTGCGCAGCAGAAAGCTGCCGGGCCAACATTGGTCCCTGCGTACAACGCACTGCCAATCTAATAACATGGGCTTTTTACACATAGCCGGAGAGAATTTATGAGCACATCATTCAAGATTGTTGTCCCCACCGATTTCTCGGAAGGTTCACTGGCTGCACTCGAATGGGTAAAAAAAATCAGCGATGAGAAATCTGCTGAAGTACATTGCATCAACGTAGTGCACCAGCCCATGGTGTACATGCCGATGATGTCTGCAGTACCCGCAGAATCCATACCATCGACGGATCAACTCAGCCAGGTTTCAAAGGAGAGCCTCGACATTTTCGTTGAGCAGCACGTAAGTACGCTGGGTATAAAACCAGTCGCCAAAGTGCTGGTTGGCAGGCCCGCCACAGAAATTGCTGACTACGCCAAAGAGATCGGCGCTGACATGATCATCATCGCAACGCGCGGCCATAGCCGACTTGCGCATGCCCTGCTAGGCAGCACGGCGGAAGGCGTGCTGCGCCAGGCGGAATGCGCTGTGCTATCGGTGCACTGTTAGTTAGGCGGCCAGTCATCCCGCAAAGCCTTGATAGTGTGGGTGTTCTGACAGCGTTAGAAACCGGCCACCACGGCGGGCACTTTATAGCGCCTGACATGCGCCGGCATATATAACGATGTCCGCCCTGCCCAGATCGGACTCGAGCAGGCTGCAACTTCGCGTCGGAACTACGGATATAACCAGCACCCGGCTATCCGGGTCACGGTAATTTAGTTCCTGAATCAGGCCGCCGTCAAAATCGGAATGAACATTGCCGACTACGTGCAACACTTTTCGCGCACCCTCGTCATGAGCCTGCACGATCGACGCAGCCATGGTCGCATCCCACACCCTTTGTGCCCTGAACATTCTATCGATCTGTTCGGTCCCCAACGACTTTAGTCCTTTCGGCTTATTACGGCTGATAGCCGATGTAATGCCGACTGCGAAACGTGCCTTGTACAACGGATCTTCCGGTGCAGCGGGACAATCAAACAGCGCTAACTGTTCCTCGCTCAGGTCAGGCAGATTATCGCAGCCTGTGTTGCGTACCATCCTTGAGTATTGCAACGGGGCGTTGGATGCCAACACAGGCGCCCCGGCTTGCCGTGCCGCTTCGAGCTTGGGAAGGTTCCAGTCCATCCAGTTGTCCCGGACTGCTGGCATAACAAAATTGCGAACTGCCTTCAGTTCTGTCGCCGTCAGTTCACCGCGCTGAAACGCATCAACCTCAGCCTGCTGACTGCGATCGAATTCCTCCAGCGAGAGGGCCGCTCCATCCCAGCGCTGCAAAGCGGTGGCTATTATCTCAGCCTGAATAACATGACCACGAGCATCAGCATGCCATTCACCGATGACAATCACGTCCGCAGCATCCATTGCCTCAAACAGTTGCTTCCAGCCATAAGACTGGCCAGTGATGCCCGCAAACATTTCCGGTGTCGGGATGCCAGGGGGGGCTTGCTCAGCACTTTGCACAACGGAACCTTCAATTGAAGTCGCTTGCATCTGGCTGACCGGCGACCCGCAACTCGACAGCAGAACTGCGGATATTAGAGCGGCTGAATAAGACCGGTAATTTTGCCCCGTTTTTAAAAAGCTACCGGGCACGAAAGAAATACACATAAACCATCAACCTGAATCTAGCGTCTTATGATGAGGATTGAGCAGATCGCGACCGGAACCACTTGATAGCCTCCATGATCCCAAATAACGGTAAAGCCACAACGATCATTAATGCCCAATCCTGCCAGGACAGGGCCACAGTATGCAGCGCGCGCTGCATGAATGGCACATAGACCGCACACAGGTGCGCACCGACGGTGATCGCAATGGCCAGCAGCAACCAGCGATTCGAGAACCAGCCGACGCTGCTAATGGGCCGGTCGAGTGAACGGAAGTTAAAAACATTTACTTTTTCCAGAACGATGATTCCGGTGAATGCCATGGTCTGGGCACGCATCACATCGGCATCGCTCATGTCGCCCAGATTGAAGTAAAACAAGCCAGCGGTGGCCAACGCGATGTAAATGCCTACTGCAGCAATCATCCACAAGCCCTGGCGATTGGGCAGTGGATCCTGCGGGTCACGCGGCGGCCGGCGCATGCGATCTGCCTCGCCGGGCTCAAGGCCGAGCGCAATGGCGGTCATGCCGTCGGTCACCAGGTTCATCCACAATATTTGAACGGGCAACAATATCAGCGGCCCACCCAGAACAATATTCAAAAATATTGCAGCAACCTCACCCAGATGCGCAGACAAAATATAGCGAACAAATTTTCGAATGTTATCGAACTGACGTCGGCCTTCATCAACGGCAGCGATGATAGAGCGGAAATTATCATCGAGCAGAATGAGATCGGCAGCGCTGCGGGCCACATCAGTACCACGGATACCCATCGCAACACCGATATCTGCTTTCTTAAGTGCCGGCGCATCGTTGACGCCATCACCGGTCATCGCAACGATCTCGCCCTGCTCCTGCAGCAGCCCAACAATACGCAACTTGTGCTCCGGTGCCGTGCGGGCAAAAAGCACATCGCCCTGCAAAGCCTGCAATAACTCCGTATCACTCATCGCAGATATCTGCGCGCCCGTAAGCGAATTGCTGATCTGCAGGCCGATACGCTCCGCTACAACCAATGCCGTAGGTGCGGCGTCACCGGTGATGATCATCACCCGTATGCCTGCTTCACCCGCGATACGCATGGCTTCAGCAACTTCGGGGCGCGGTGGATCCATGATTCCCACCAGCCCGAGAAATACAAGCTCACGCTCGACCTCTTCTTCATCCAGTGGCGCATCAGCCGGCAGCATCCTCGTTGCCAACGCAAGCACACGCAAACCGGTTCCGGCCATCTCGTGATAAGTCTGCTCAATACGGGTTCGCTCCTCCGTATCAAGTTCCTGCTCGTCATCTCCGACCCTGACCCGAGTGCACAAAGGCAACAACACCTCGGGCGCACCTTTGACATGCACGGCCAGAGCATCGTCGTTGTTCTCGGCTGCGCTGCGCACAATTACGCTCATGCGTTTGCGCTCAGAATTGAAAGACAGTTCACCTACATACTTAAGAGCTTCCTGCGGCGCCAGCCAGGCTTTGTAGGCCGCCACAACCAGCGCCGCTTCTGTCGGTTCGCCGCTGGGTTTCCAAACACCGCCCGACTCTTTCAGCTCGGCATGGTTACAGATCAGCGCGGTATTCAAGAGCGCGATAAGGTCGGGACGAACACTGTAATCACAGTGTTCACCATCGATTTCGAAGTGCCCGGCCGGGTCATAGCCTTCGCCCGTGACTTTAACAGCACCGGACGGTAACCAGATATTGGTCACCGTCATCTCGTTGGCCGTAATCGTGCCGGTCTTGTCACTACAAATGACCGTGGCAGAGCCCAGTGTTTCGGACGACTGCAGATGCCGGAACAACGCACGCTTTTTGACCATGGCCCGTATGCCGAGCGCCAGTGTCGTTGTGACGACGATGGGCAATGCCTCAGGCACGATGGCAACTGCCAGCGCGACGCCGGTGAAAAACATCTCCAGCAAGGGCCGGCCCAACACCCAGCCCAGCAGAGCGACCGTGGCAGACAGTGCTATAGACAACAGGCCGAGTTTTTTGCCCAGCGCGTTCAGACGTTTCTGCAGCGGCGTGCTGCCTGACCCC
>Ga0316191_10002692_pt1 | contig 12990 bp, 13 predicted proteins | sample Eddworburr2cm_MG_FD_204928 | JGI IMG/M metagenome (GOLD analysis project Ga0316191, IMG submission 204928) | Coastal sediment microbial communities from Maine, United States - Eddy worm burrow 2 cm | ecosystem: Environmental > Aquatic > Marine > Coastal > Sediment | place: USA: Maine...
AAACAACCTGGCTTACGGTCAGCTAAAGTCGAAATCGGAGGCGGAGTTGCTGGCTGCAGCAGAGGCGGCCCACGTTCTTGATTTCGTCAATGATTTGCCTGACGGTCTTGATACGATGGTCGGTGATCGCGGCTCTCTACTCTCAGGTGGGCAGCGGCAGCGCATCGCGATCGGTCGGGCATTGCTCAAGAATGCACCTTTGCTAATACTGGATGAAGCGACATCGTCGCTCGATACGCAGTCGGAGCGCCGCATTCAGGATGCGCTGAATGTGCTGATGGAAAATCGCACCACGCTGGTCATCGCGCATCGCTTGTCGACGGTTGAGAAAGCCGATCTCATCATAGTTCTGGATGCCGGAAGAATCGTTGAATCCGGCTCGCATGCAGAGTTGCTGAAACAGGAAGGCCACTACGCGTCCCTGTATCGCATGCAATTCAGCGAAGGGTAAGGCGATTGAGCGCGACCTACCGATGGATACACAAAGTCTGGTATGGCGGTGCGAAGAGCGGGCTCATCCTGCTGCCGTTGAGCGGTCTTTACTGGCTGATTCTGCAGTGTCGGGCGTGGTTGTATCGGCTGGGCGTATTCAGCTCATTTAAGGCGCAAGTGCCGCTCGTTATTGTCGGCAATATTACCGCGGGTGGTACCGGCAAGACGCCGGTCGTCATCTGGCTCGTCAATCAGTTGCGGTCTCGAGGGCATTCGCCGGGTATTGTCAGCCGCGGTTATGGTGGCAGTAAGTCGGGAACCTCGATGCGTGTCGATGTGGATAGCGATGCTGCAGTTGTCGGTGACGAGCCGGTACTGTTGGCGCGCCGCGGCCAGTGCCCGGTGGCTGTCGATTCCGACAGGATCCGGGCTGCCGCAATGCTGGTCGAAGATGGCGTAGATGTGATCGTTGCCGACGATGGATTGCAACATTTGCGCTTGCAGCGCGACTTCGAAATTTGCGTGCTTGATGGCAAGCGTCTGCTCGGTAACGGCCGGTTATTGCCATCGGGCCCCCTGCGGGAACCGGCGGGTAGACTGTCAAGTGTCGATCAAATGCTGGTCAATGGCGGCGATTACGAAGATGCCATACGGTTTGATCTTCAGGCGACTGCAGCAGAGCGACTGAATGGCTCTCTGGCTCGTCCTCTGACAGGCTTCAGGGACACGACCGTGCATGCAGTCGCCGGAATCGGACACCCGCAGCGATTTTTCGATTTACTGCGCGAGAGTGGCATTCAGGTAATCGAGCATGCCTTTAGCGATCACGCCCCGATTGCTTTGTCGGACCTGAGATTCGGCGATGACTTCAATGTCTTCATGACCGAGAAGGATGCCGTTAAACTGGGCACGAAAGTGCCCGACAAGTTTTGGTCTGTGCCCGTGGATCTGATTATGGATATTGATAAGGCTGCCGAATTTTTGGATATGATCGATTCGCGACTCAAGAGTTGCGGAGGCAAGGCGTGAGCGGTTTCGTTGTGGTCATACCGTCGCGCTACGCCTCGATGCGACTACCCGGAAAGCCGCTGCTCGAGATCAATGGCAAGCCCATGATTCAGCATGTCTACGACCGTGGTGTCGAGAGCGGGGCGACAGAAGTCATTGTCGCTACCGATGATGAGCGAATCGCGGCGGCGGCCGAAGCGTTCGGGGCAACTGTCTGCATGACCCGACCGGATCACCAGTCCGGTACCGAGCGCATTGCAGAAGTCGCAGAGATTCTGAATTGGGATGATTCACAGATCGTCGTAAACCTGCAGGGCGATGAGCCATCGATGCCGGCTGCACTCATCAACGAATGTGCTGTCCTGCTAGCGGATGCGAGTGTCGACATCGCAACGCTGGCGTCGCCGTTTCAGTCACGCGAGGACTTCGAGAGTCCGAACTGCGTGAAGGTCATTCGCGACGAGAATGATCACGCGATCTATTTTTCAAGGGCAGCGATTCCGTACCAACGTGCTGACAAGGATCGTGACCTGGCGTTGCGGACTGCTCTTCATCACCATGGCATCTACGCCTATCGCTGTGGTGTCCTGCGGCGTTTCGTTACTGCAGAAGCCTCGAAACTCGAGATTGCAGAACAGCTCGAACAACTGCGCGCGCTGTCACTGGGAATGACGATTGCCGTTGGTGTCCCATCGACACGGCCAGGCATCGGAGTTGATACCGCCGCCGACCTGCAGCGCGCAGCCGACGATCTGAAGTCGTGACAAACGTTCGCTGGGTCGTCCTTGCGATCGTTGTTGTGGCGAGCGCGGTCGCCTACGTACTGCGTACCAACTTTAGTATCGTCGCTGAGTCGATGATGCATGACCTCGGTATGACCGAAGTCCAGCTCGGTATGGTGTTCTCTGCGTTCGCGGCGGGCTATGCAATTTTCCAGTTTCCCGGCGGCGTTTTTGGCGACCGGTTTGGCGCCCGCTTCACTATTACCGCTATAGCGATCGCCTGGGGTTTACTCACCATTGTTACGGCGTTCATACCGGGTACTGATGTGCTGTCGGTCGGGACAATTGTTGCGGCGTTGATCGTTACGCGATTTCTCGTCGGTGCGTTTCATGCACCGTTTTTTCCGGTCAGTATCGGTGGCACGATTGTCGCGTGGTTTCCGTTAAAGCAGTGGGGGCTTGCGAATGGCCTGACGAGTACCGGTCTGACACTCGGAGCGGCGGCAACCGCGCCTGTCGTCGTCTGGTTGATGGGTCTGTATGGCTGGCGCTCGGCATTACTGCTAACGGCGCCAGCCGCATTCATCATTGCAGCTGTTTTCTACTGGTACGTTAGAGACGATCCGAAGCAACATGCGCGTATCGGCCAGGCCGAGTTGGAGAAGATCGCGTCTGACCGGCCGCCGGAAGGCGTGGTCCCGGAAAAGGGCAGTTGGAAATTCGCCATAAAGAATCGCAATGTACTACTGATTACCAGCAGCTACTTTTGCATGAACTACGTCTTCTACCTGTTCTTCAGCTGGTTCTTTTTCTACCTCGTCGATGTCAAAGGATTTAGCAATGAGGTGGCCGGCGTGCTGACGGCGGCGCAATGGATATTCGGCGCGATCGGCGCGACAGCGGGCGGACTTCTCTGCGACTTTCTTGTGCGACGTCATGGTCTTCGTTTCGGGCCGCGGCGACTCGTCATGACGGCGCTGATTCTGTGCGCAGTCTTTCTCGCTATTGGCGCAACCTCAGACAACGTGTTGCTGTGTGTCAGTATGTTGTGCCTGTCTTTTGCCTGCAATCAGCTGTCGGAAGCGCCGATCTGGGTCGCGACGATGGCCGTCTCCGGGCGGCATGCGCCTGTCGCGACCGGCATTCTGAACACGGGTGCGAATATTCCCGGCGTGCTTGGCGGGGTGATGGTGCCTTTCACGGCCGGACTGTTCGGCTGGCCTGCGGCGATGGTCACCGGCTCTGTGTTTGCTTTGCTCGGCGCACTGCTGTGGTTGTTTATTCACGCCGATGAACCAATGGGCGAAGCAAGGACCTGAGGGGGCATTCATCTGCATTGAGTGGTATGAGAGTAATTGTATTTCTACTTTTTCTGACAGCGTGCGCATCTGATCCGCTGCAGCACGATAAACCCGATGTGACAGAGTGGCGGCCTATTGGCGCGCCGGTCTGGCAAGTCGAAAGTGGCTTGGTCTCCGCCGGGCCGCACGATGGCAGCGGTTTTCTGGTTTCGAATGCCGAGTACGGAGATTTTCGACTGAGCATCGAGTTCTGGGTCGAGGACGATACCAACAGCGGCATTTTCGTTCGCTGCACGCGACCCGCGGAGCTGGCTGATATCAATCCTGACAACTGTTATGAGATCAACATTTGGGACAATCACCCGGTCCAGGATTTCCGCACGGGCAGTATCGTTAAGCGTGTTGTGCCGGTCGCGCACGTTGATACGGTCGGTAAATGGAATCAGCTTGTCATCGTCGTAAAAGGGCAGACGATTTCGGTCGTGATTAATGAGGTGCTTACAGCCGAGTTGCCGAATGCGGAGCGCCTGTCTGGCGTTATTGCTTTGCAATACGCGGGCAAGAAGCGATTAAGTTTTCGTAACTTGCTTGTGGCGCCGCTGTAGTTCGAATGTGACTTGCCAATGAAGGGCAGTGCTCGGGTGATGTAATTCGCGCACTCGCCGAGCAAGCCTGTAGAATTGCGATCAGCGGGTAATTGTTAGGTAAGTAAAAGAATCGTAAATGATTGAAAAGAAAGAAAAAAAGAGTGTTTTATTCGTCTGCATGGGCAATATATGCCGTTCGCCGACGGCGGAAGGCGTGTTCCGCCATTTCGTCAACGAAGCCGGACTGGCCGACAGAGTGGAAGTCGATTCTGCAGGTACTCACGCGTATCACACGGGCGAACCCCCGGATCGTCGTGCCGCCGCTGCGGCGCAACGAAGGGGTATTTCATTGTCCGGTATCAAGGCACGCCGGGTCAGCGATGGCGACTTCGAAAAATACGATTACATCATCGCGATGGACGAAGATAACGTGCGCCACTTACTGGATCAGGCACCACAAGAACATCATGTGAAAGTGCGCCTGTTTCTAAGCTTCGCTGCAATCGGTGAAACCGAAGTTCCCGATCCGTATTACGGTGGTGCTGCCGGATTCGAACGAGTGCTGGACCTGGTTGAAGAAGCGTCCCGAGGCTTGCTCGAGACGCTCTCCTAAAAACTCACCGCTGTTACTCGTCGGCATCCCAGGGCAACAGACGTGCGGCTGGTTTGCTTTCAACCGGTTTCGCCTCGACAGGTTTCGCCTCAGCAGGCTTTGATTCAACCTGCTTTGCTTCGACCGGTTTCGCTTCAGCCGGTTTCGGTTCCGTCGGCTTGGCCACAGCTACTTCAGGTTTCTTTTCGACCGGCGGCTGCGCAGCTGGTTTTGCTGCTTCCGCTGCCGGCTGTGGTTTGGCTTCAGGTGCTGCAACAGGTTTCGGTGCCTCTACTTTTACTACTGCATTTACCGGGGCTCGGTTAGAGGCCGTATCGTCGGTATTTTGCTTCGCCTGTTCGCGTTCAGCATCGGTTCGAGCTTTTGGCGGACCGTCCGCTTTTGGCGTCGGTGCATTGGCCGCAGCGTCAGCGTCGGCCGCTTTCGGCTTGCGCTGACGAGGTCTTCTCGCAGGCTTGCTGTCATCGGCAGGCTTGTCGCCTTGAGGCTGTTCTGAGCGCGGTTTCTGCTCCGCTGCCGGCTTTGACTGTGACGGTGCATCGGCTTTTGCAGCTTGCTGATCGGGTTGCTGCTGATCAGTGTTCTGCTGCTGCTCGTTGGTTTGCTCCGTCTTGTCAGAACTGCTGCGACGGCGACGACGTCCACCGCGACTGCGACGACTACGGGTCCGCTTTTGTTCGGTCGTGCCGTCGTCAGATTGCTGCTCTTGCTGCGACTGCTGCTCGGTCTGCTGGCTCTTGTCGCCATCGTTCTGAGCCTGCTGCTTCTTTTTCTGCGGAGCTTTCTTCTTGCGCGGCTGACTGGCTCGCTTTTCACCGCTCTGTGCGCTTTTGCGACTGTCATTGCGGCGTCGTGGCTGTTGCTTGGAGCCGCGGCCGCGAGTGTTGCTGCTGGCATGCTTTCGCTGCTGCGGTTTTTTCGTCTTCTTCTCGTCACCACCCGTGAACCAGCCGATGATCGTTTCCCACAGGCTCTTGCGTGGCGGCTCCGGCCGCTTCGGTGCGGGCGTAGAAGGTTTAAGTGTTCCAACCGCGGCAGGTTCCGCGCCTTTGCGCGCCAGTATGGCCTGTGGCGATTCGGGTTCGATCGGTGCGCTCGTCAGGGCGAAGCTTGAGCCGATGTTTTCCGGGAGATCCATTTGGTCATCACGGACCCGGCGTACATCGTAGTGGGGTGTTTCAAGGTGCGGATTAGCGACCAGTACGACTTGTGTTTCGTTGCGGTCTTCCAGAGCCTGTACCCAGTCGCGCTTTTCGTTCAGCAGATACGTTGCAACTTCAACGGGTAGCTGCGCGATGACCTTCGATGTGCGCTCTTTTCGCGCTTCTTCACCGATGATGCGCAAGATTGCGAGTGCCAGCGATTCGGTACCGCGAATCGTGCCAAAGCCAGTACAGCGAGGGCAGGTCTTGTAGGCCGAGTCGCCGATCGACGGGCGCAGACGCTGTCGCGACATTTCCAGCAGGCCGAAGCGACTGATCTTGCCGATTTGCACGCGGGCACGATCCTGGCGGACGGCATCGCGCAGTCGATTCTCGACTTCACGCTGGTGTTTCTGCGGACCCATATCGATAAAGTCGATAACGATGAGGCCACCGAGATCACGAATTCTGAGCTGGCGGGCGATTTCGTCGGCCGCTTCGAGGTTGGTGTTAAACGCAGTGGCTTCGATATCACCGCCTTTGGTTGCTCTTGCCGAGTTGATATCGATCGAAACCAGCGCTTCGGTGTGGTCGATAACGATGCTGCCACCGGAGGGCAGGGTCACGTTATGCGCAAATGCCGATTCAATCTGCGATTCGATCTGGAAACGCGTAAACAACGGCACTGGATCGACATAGTGCTTGAGCTTCTTGAGGTTGTTCGGCATCGTCTGTTCGACGTGCTCGTAAGCGTCTTTGTAAGTCGCTTCGTCATCAATAAGAATCTCGCCAATATCGCTGGTCAGATAGTCACGCAGTGCGCGTACTACCGAGTCACTTTCGCGATACAGCAGAAACGGCGACTTTCGCTCGAGCACAACGTTCAGGATTGCGGTCCAGACGGTGAGCAGGTTCTGCAGGTCCCAGGCAAGTTCTTCAGCGCTGCGATCGATACCCGCGGTGCGCAAAATCACGCTCATGTTCTCGGGGATCTCAACCTCGTTGAGTGATTTGCGTGCGAGGTCGCGGTCTTCGCCGGTTATGCGGCGCGATACGCCACCTGAGCGATCCTTATTGGGCTTCAAAACGATGAAGCGCCCTGCGAGGCTGACGAAAGTGGTCAGTGCGGCGCCTTTGTTGCCGCGCTCTTCCTTGTCGACCTGGACGACGATGTCCTGGCCTTCCTTGAGTACGTCCCGAATATTGGCTTTGCCGTTGCCTTTGTTTTCTTTGACGTAGTACTCGGGGGAAATTTCCTTCATCGGCAGGAAGCCGTGACGCTCCGCACCGTAGTCCACGAACGCGGCCTCAAGACTGGGCTCTACGCGCGTGATTTTTCCCTTATAGATATTGGCTTTTTTGCGTTCGCTAGCCGGTGCTTCGATGTTTAGGTCGTAAAGGAGTTGGCCGTCGACCATGGCCATGCGCAACTCTTCTGATTGAGTTGCATTGATTAGCATTCGTTTCATGTTGTCCTACTTGAGTAATGGAGGACAGCAATACAGGGGATAGCGCTATGCGGGCAGAGGGGAGGTCACGCAAACGAACGCGGCGCCGGATTGCACCGTCTTTGAAATCCATCATTTCGTCCTGGATCCGACGCAATATCGTCAGCACCCATAAAAATATCAGCATGATTTCCCTGCGGCTCTGCCGCTTCGGCGCAATCCCGGGATCTGGATTTGCTGCCTTCTGAAATCAGGTCTCGCAGGTCGCGGGACCAAAAAAAAGTTGTTCGAACTGTGAGCACTGGTATGCCAGAGCTGCACAGGGCGGTAATATAGCACACCGTTACCCTACTTCAAGCTATTGATCATGCAAGAAAAGCCGCCGCGAGGCGCGAACTCCGAGGATTCCAAGGGCGAAGCCAGAACCAAGGTCCGCAAAGTCGTCATTGATGCGGATCGGGTCGGTCAGCGAATCGACAATTATCTCAGAAGTGAGCTCCCCGGAGTCCCGAAAGGGCGCCTTTACCGGATATTACGTCGTGGTGAGGTGCGCGTGAACGGCGGTCGCGTGCGAGCCGAGTACAAGCTGCAGGAAGGCGACGAGGTGCGCATTCCTCCGACTCGTGTACGCGAAGAGGGCGCGCCGCCGTCGGAGAAAATGGCCACCGATATCCTCGATCACGTCATATTCGAGGATAAGCGCCTGCTCGTCCTGAACAAGCCGTCGGGAATCGCGGTTCACGGCGGCAGCGGCATCAGTCACGGCGTTATTGAGTTGCTGCGCCATGCGCGGCCTGATCTGAAGGATTTGTCGCTGGTACACCGGATTGATCGCGAGACCTCCGGCTGCCTTGTTATGGCCAAGCGTCGCAGTGCGCTTCGGGACTTGCATGAGAAATTCCGCGAAGGGCAGGTGGAGAAGAATTACCTCGCGCTGGTGGTCGGCAACTGGCAGCTGGGCGAGCAGCTCATCGATGCGCCGCTGTATGTTCAGAATCGCCTGAACGGCGAACGCCATGTCGTCGTCAATGGCAAGTTGGGCAAGTCAGCGCAGACACGCGTGAGCCTGTCGCGAACCTATGGCAAGTACAGCCTGCTACTTTGTGCGCCGCTCACGGGTCGAACACATCAGATCCGGGTGCATCTCGATCATCTTGAGTTTCCCATTCTTGGTGATGAGCGCTACGGCGACGATGACGCCAACAAGAAAGCGCGGAAAGCGGGGTTAAAGCGGCTGTTTCTCCATGCGCAGTCGATTGCATTTGTCGACGACAGCGGCAATGACCTGCATTTCACGGCGCCGCTGGCAGATGATCTGGAGAGTTTTCTCGCGACAGGAATCGGCAATTCGCGACGCACGGGGCTGTGAGCCTGTTTTACGGCGTCAGATAGCCAAGCTGCAGCAGTCGGTCGGCGAGCCAGATCATGGGCAGGCCAATCAAGGCCGTCGGATCATCAGTCTTTACGGATTCAAACAGCACGAAACCCGCGCCCTCCAGTTTGAAGCTGCCTGCGCAGTCGTACGGCTCGTCATGTCTGAGGTAGGCGTCGGCGAGGCGCCGGTCAAACTGCCGAAATCGGACCGTGGTCACGTCCGTGTGCTCAAAGCGGGCGCGGCCAATCGGGTCGAGAATGCAGACCGCGGTAAGGAACGTGACGGCCTTGCCGGATGCTGCCAGTAGCTGTTCGACTGCTCTTTGATGATCGCCGGGCTTGCCCAGTACCTGATCGTCAAGCACAGCCAGCTGATCTGCGCCGATAATCAGTGCCTGGCGTGCATTGATGGCGATGGCTTCAGCCTTCTTGCGTGCCAGATAGGTCGCGAGCTCAGCGGGCGGCAGACCTTCGCGGTTGGATTCATCGACGTCGGGGCTGACCGTTTCGTAGTCGTTCAGAAAGCGGTCGAGCAAGCCACGCCGGTAGGGCGACGATGAGGCCAGAAAAATCGTTGGTGCGGACGGATTTTGCATAAACAAATCAGACTGTTAAGGCGACACGGGGCAAGTTTAACGAGTTTACGCCGCGGCGCTAGCGATTTTCTCGCGTTGGCGCTCGACAATGCTTTGACACTGGCGGCTCTGGTCCTTATCATGCGCGCGCCATGGGCAATCCGCTGCGAGACAGCCGCACTGCCGCTGATTTAGCGTCGGTCGGGCAAGTAATTGAAATTGCTAATAAAATTGGCTCTTTCGAAAGCCTTGCTGACATTATCGAGGCCGATCTATCTGCGCTCGATCCTGATAAGATACCGTCCGGATGGCGCGAAAGCGTCGTGCTCGGCGAAATTCAGTTTGGATACGCCGATGCTGACGGGCGTCTTCCGGCAGTTTCAGGCAGCGCGACGGTGGCGGTAAGCGCGGTTTGCCAGCGCTGTCTGGAGCCGTTTCAACTGCAGCTCACTATTGAGCCGAAGTTGTTGTTACTGACATCCGATGAGGCAGCCGATGGCTACGCCGAGTTTGAGGTCTGGGAGCTGGAAGCCGAAATTTTTCGGCCGCAGGATATTATTGAAGAGTTGCTGATCATGGCACTGCCGTTTTCGGCAATGCACGACAACATGGCTGATTGCAAAGCGCTGTCACCTTTGAATACACAAGGTGACAGCGGCGAAGAATTACGACGACCATTTGCTGCACTTCGTGCGCAGATGACACAGAATGAAAAGGACCCGCAGGATTAATCGGGTTTAACTGGAGAAAGTTATGGCAGTTCAAAAAAGCCGCAGGACACCGGCAACGCGGGGCGCACGTCGTTCACACGACAAGCTCAAGAGTGAAGCATTGTCTGTTGATCCGACGTCCGGTGAAACGCATTTGCGTCACCGTGTAACAGCCGACGGTTTTTACCGCGGCGTTCAGGTTATCAAGCAACCTGAAATCGTAGAAGACGACGAGTAGATTTTCCCTTGCCTGGCCGCTGTCTGACATCGGCCTGACTATTTGTGGGAAAACACTCAACCCTCTCCCTGGATGCGATGAGCGGCGACCTCGGTGCCGAGGTGGTCGTGCGCGCGGCTGGCGCGACGCTGGAGAGATACAGCAACGTTGAACTGATCCTTGTTGGTGACGAAGTCGAATTGCAGGGCTTGGTAACACGGATCGTCGGCGACAATCCCCGCCTGACAATCAAGCATGCTTCCGAAGTTGTCGGCATGTCTGAGCTACCCGCTGATGTATTGCGCAAGAAGAAGGACTCTTCGATGCGCGTTGCCATCAACCTGGTCAAGGAAGGCGCTGCCGATGCCTGTGTCAGCTCCGGAAATACCGGTGCCTTGATGGCTACTGCGAAATTCGTGCTCAAGACTTTACCCGGCGTTGATCGTCCTGCGTTTATTGCCGAGCTTCCTGCCAAAGGCGGCTCACTGCACATGCTGGATCTCGGCGCGAATACCCAGGCTACCGCTGAGCAACTCTTTCAGTACGCCATGATGGGTAGCATCGTCGCGTCCGATGTTGCGCGCATTGATCGGCCGCGAGTCGCCTTGCTCAATATCGGCGCGGAAGACATCAAGGGCAACGACACGGTGCGCGAAGCCGCGGCGTTGCTAAACGCAAGCACACTTAATTACGTTGGTTTCATCGAAGGCAATGACTTGTTTTCCGGTAAGGCTGACGTCGTGGTGACAGACGGCTTCACAGGCAATGTCGCTTTGAAAACAATCGAGGGCGCTGTTGGTCTGGTAACGCATTTTCTGAAGCGTGCTTTCACGCGAAACTGGTTTTCAAAATTGCAGGCCGTACTGGCCAGCCGCGTGCTTAAGAACCTCGCTGTCGAAATGGACTCTCGAAACTACAATGGTGCGACTCTGGTCGGCCTAAATGGTATCGTTATCAAGAGCCACGGTAGCGCTGGTTCCGTCGCGTTTCAGCATGCTATCGATCTCGCCATTGTAGAAGTTCGTGATCAATTGCCGCAGCAAATCGGCACGCTGTTACAAAAGGAAACCGCATGAAGTATTCGCGCATAGTTGGCACGGGGCGCTACCTGCCCGAACGCATCATGACGAACGCCGATATTGAAAAGATTGTTGATACCTCCGATGAGTGGATTCGTACCCGAACCGGAGTTGAACGTCGGCATGTTTGCGCACCGGATCAGACCACCTCGGATATGTGTATCGAAGCCGCCAAGGTTGCGATCGAGGATGCGGGGATCGACGTCAGCGAAATCGACATGGTTATTACCGGTACGACAACACCGGATCTGATCTTCCCGAATATTTCGACAATCATTCAGCACAAGCTTGGCATACCGGCTTGTACGGCGTTCAGTCTGGAAGCAGCCTGCACAGGATTTATCTACGCGCTGACAACAGCCGACAAATTCATAAAAGCCGGTGAAGCAAAATGTGCCTTGGTGCTGGGCGCTGAGTGCATTACCAAACTGGTCGACTGGAGCGACCGCAATACCTGTGTGCTGTTTGGTGATGGCGCGGGTGCGGTTATTCTCAAACCATCCGAGGAGCCGGGCATAATTTCCTGTCACCTCGGTGCTGACGGTCAGTACAAAGACCTGTTGTACTACCCGGTTGGCGCGTCCAATAATCTGGCAGCAGCCGGTACTGATGCAGCCAGTATCATGATGACCGGTAACGAAGTATTCAAAGTTGCTGTGAAAACGCTTGGCAACATTGCGACGCAGACGCTCGAAGATGCCGGTATCACGAAAGAAGATCTCGACTGGCTGGTCCCACACCAGGCAAACATCAGAATCATCCAGGCGATGGCAAAACGCCTCGATATGCCCATGGAGAAAGTCATTCTTACGGTGCAGGACCATGGCAATACGTCGGCTGCTTCTGTGCCGATGGCGCTTGATGTCGGCATTCGTGATGGCCGGATCAAGCCCGGCCAGCTGATTCTCATGGAAGCATTTGGTGGCGGCTTTACCTGGGGCTCGGTTCTGCTTCGCCTCTAGCGCTTCCTGCTACGAGCAATGATCGCCTCGACGTTAGCTCAGGCTACCGGGAAGTCCCTATATCGGCCAATGCTTCATGGTTTACCATGTAGACAGGCGGAGAGGTCCCAAATATGAAAACGAAACTCATCATTGGTAACAAGAACTACTCATCCTGGTCTCTGCGCTCGTGGTTGTTGCTTAAGGAATCGGGCATAGATTTCATCGAGCATCGAATTGCCCTCGATACGCCGGATACGGCGAGTGAGATTGCGAAGTTCTCCGCAGCCGGCTGCGTACCGATACTGCAGATCGATGACCTGACGGTTTGGGACACAATGGCGATCGCTGAGACGGTCGCCGAGCGATGGCCGGAAAAGCATCTCTGGCCAGAGGACGCAGCCATGCGGGCGCATGCGCGGTCGATCTCCGCTGAGATGCATTCAGGCTTTCACGTCTTGCGCTCCTGCATGCCAATGAATTGTCGCGCAATGGGCCGCAAGGTTGCTTTGCCGGATGAGTTGGGGCGTGATATTGATCGCGTCATTGCCATCTGGTCGGAATGCCACCGCCTGTATGGCGACAAGGGTGGCTGGTTGTTCGGCGATTTTTCAGTTGCCGATGCAATGTTCGCACCCGTAGTATTGCGCCTGAGAACTTATGGCATCAATCTGCCGGAGTCAGCCGGCTTTTACCCGCATCGATTGCTGGAAAGCGAAGCCATGCAGGAATGGTTGCTGGCCGCCGAGTCGGAAATTGAAGTAATCGATAGAGAAGAAGCAGGCCAGTGATTAATCGTTTTACCATTTTTGCCATGCTTGTCGTGGCATCGGCACCCGTT
>Ga0316191_10002700_pt1 | contig 12972 bp, 13 predicted proteins | sample Eddworburr2cm_MG_FD_204928 | JGI IMG/M metagenome (GOLD analysis project Ga0316191, IMG submission 204928) | Coastal sediment microbial communities from Maine, United States - Eddy worm burrow 2 cm | ecosystem: Environmental > Aquatic > Marine > Coastal > Sediment | place: USA: Maine...
GTATGTGGGCATAGCAACCTCCTTTTACATATTAAGTCCTTTAACGCTGAAGGTTATTAATTTATACATTTTTAAGCGTTGGATATCAAGCAATTTTCTTGATTTTGTTTGCGCTCGGTCATCTAATTTTTCCTTTTAGATATTTTTGTCTTTTTGGCTCGGGGAATTTTTCAATGGCATACCGCAACATGGTGCGGGGCATTTTCATATAATGCTTTTTCAGAAATGTCTCTTCGGTAACCCCATCCCTTTTGCCGATCTCCCGGAGCATCCACCCCACGGCCTTATGGATCAAGTTCTCCGGGTCGGTTAGCAGGATTTTGGCGATTTTCAGGGTTTCTTGGTATTGATCGTGCTTGATAAAATGAAACGTCGATATGATCGCAATCCGCCGCTCCCACAAATTTTCAGATTTTGCGAGTCTGTAAAGGGATGCCTTGTTTTTGTCCATGAGGAAGGCGCCGACAATATGATGGGCGGACCCGTCGACCAGATCCCAACTGTTTATGAATGGCGTGTTTTCAAGGTATAGCTCGTATATTTTCTTTTTTGTGATTTCGTCGCTACTCGCATATTTGCGAACCAGAATCAAAAGTCCAAGAAGCCTTTCTTCATGGATTGAAGATGCGAGTAACGCCCTGACTTCCGAGAAGGTTAAATCTTGAAACTCTTTGGCCAGTTTTCTGAGGTCGGGAACTCTAACACCGATAAAAATATCACCCTCACCATATTCACCGGGGCCGGTCTTGAAAAATTTTTGCTGGATCTCTGCCGTCTCGCGGTTCGCAAGTTGTTTTAATCTTTTTTCGATGTTTTTCATAAGACGTTCGGGTTATAAGTTCCTTCCGATAGGAAACAACGGCACCGTCTTTTTTTGCTTGAAGTGAATCAACAGGATGCCTGACACAATCAACAGCAAGGCAATAAGAATATTGGCGGTTATGGGTTCTCCCAACATCAGACCTCCCAGGATGACACCCGAAACCGGCATGATGAAAATAAAAGAATGAAGCGCTACGGCTCCGTACTTTTGGAGCAAGGTGATCCAGGCGACGAAACAGAAAGAAGCTGTCACAAGCCCCTGGTACAACAGCGCGCACAAAACATTTACGTCAACATGGGCGATCATAACCGGGTCCCAAAGAAACCCCTCGAGAAAAAAGAAAGGGACTGAAAATATCATGGGGTAAAGTACGATGTGAAACGGCTTAAAAGCGTGTATGATCCGTTTGGTATAAACCGCGCTGCATGACCAGAGAAAAGCTGCCAAAAGGATCATGAGATCCCCGACTTTAAAATCGGTTGTAACCCCTTTTTTTTCTAAAAACACGAAAGCCACCCCGGTGAACCCCAGGAGGATGCCAAAGACTTTCCTTTTGGTAATCTGATCTCCGGGTATGAAATAATGTGCCAGAAACAGTGTAATAAAGGGTTGAAAATTGACCAGCAAGGTCCCACGGGAAGCATTGCTTTTGCTGAGTCCAAGATAAAAAAGTGATAGTTGCACGGTAAACAGCATGGAGATAATCAGCAGTTTATGAAACTGGCCCGCTCTGATATTAAAAGATCTCCCGGTAAAAAGGGCCCATAAAAAAACCGCTATAGCGGCCATGGTAAAACGGAGGCCGGCGGTGGTAAAAACCCCTAAACCTGAAAGACTGATTTTGATGGCAACGGCATTGGCACCGAAAAGGCTGCACAGACATACCGTAAAGATGCCTGATAGAAGAGAAAGTTCCTGATTTTGGGGCCTAGGGTCGATCACTCTTTAGTCTATCCGAATCGTTTCACCGGGGTTGGGGACAAATGCCGAAAAACCTTCATTTTGCAAATGCTGTGCAAACGCAATCGACTGGTCTTCTTCGCCGTGAACGAGGGCGATTTTTTTAATCCGCAAGTTAGATTTCTTAAGAAAGCGGACCATTTCGTCTCTATCACCATGTGCACTGAATCCTCCCAGTTTCCTGACCCGGGCTTTCAACGGATAAACTTTATTCAGAAATTTCAACAGCGGCGGTGATCCTTTTCGGCCGGATTCTTCATACGCCAGACCCTGTTCGAGGATACGACGCCCGAGGGTGTTTTGAGCCATATAGCCGACGATGAGGATGGTATGACGGGGGTTATGGATTTTATGACGCAGGTGATGAAGGACACGACCGGCTTCACACATGCCCGATGCCGAAATGACAATATGGGGTTTTTCTTCCCGGTTGAGGGCCATCGATTCTTCCACGGAACCGACAAAATGAACCTGGTCAAAATAGAACGGGTTGTGCCCTTTTTGTAAAAATGTTTCATGGGTTTCGAGGTCATACACTTCGGGGTGTTCACCAAAAACCCGGGTAATGTTCGTTGCCAGAGGGCTGTCCACAAATACCGGAATCCGAGAGACCTCCTTATCGTTATAGAGTTCATGAAGTACATATAAAAGTTCCTGAGTGCGGCCATAAGCAAAGGCAGGAATAATGATCGAACCGCCCCGTTCAATTGTCTCGTTGAGAATCGTTTTTAATCCTTGTTTCAGATCCTTGATCGGGTCATGAAAGCGGTTGCCATACGTGCTTTCCATGACCATAAAATCGATGTCTTGATCGGTTGCCTCGAAATGAAGCGCAGGATCCTTAATGATCGGTTTATTGAATCTGCCGATGTCGCCGGTGTAACAAACGGTGTACCACCGGCCGTTGTTTCGGACCTTGATCATGGATAGGGCCGATCCCAAAATATGACCGGCTTCGTAAAACGTGCAGGTTGCATCTTTTCCGATGGTCGCTGTGCGGCGGTAGGGGTATCCTTCAAAAGACTCCAGGGCATCTTCCGCATCTTCCATGCTGTAGAGCGGGACAACCGCTTCGATATGGTACTTCTGGATAAGTTCGGTAATTTTTTCAGTGTCGATTTGATGCCCACCCTTTTTCAGCTGCTTTTTAATGTTGTTCAGATCTCTATTTGAAATGTTCTTTTTTGACCCGGAAGTTTTCATTTCAGATAAAAAGGATTTAACGGCCTTGTAATTCAGGTACTCTGCGTCGGATTCCTGTATGTGCGCTGAATCCAATAAGAGATATTTACAGGCATCTGTGGTGACACGGGTACAGACGATTCGACCGGGAAAATTGTTTTTCTTCAGCAAAGGGATGCGGCCGGAATGGTCGATGTGCGCGTGTGAAAGTACCACATTGGTTATGGTCTGGGCGTCAAAGGGGAGGGTTCTATTTTTTTCTGCGGTCTCTTTCCGGCGTCCCTGGAACAATCCGCAGTCCATAAGGATGCGGTCATTCCCGGTTTCCAAAAGGTGCATAGAACCGGTAACTTCCCGTACGGCTCCGTAAAATGTTATCTGCATTGCAAACTATCCTTCCTAGGAAAAAGGTTAAACGGTTGTTGATTTACGGAAACATAAGGGAACGGCACCTGAGTGTCAAGGTTAAAAGCATGGTCACGTTGGCCGATGTCAGATGTTAACCATATGAAATCACGACGCATTCTATACTGCCGGAGATTCACGGACTCGTTTCAAAGGGATGGCGGGGGCTTCAACTTAGGGCGCAAGCAGTTTGAACCCCAATTGAGAATCGAGAATCCGAACGCCTGTTGTGTCGATGAGTTCAAAAAGTATCGCTTCCATGATATGCCAGACCTTTACACCGTTTCTGATGCAACCGGTCACGGTCGATGCGTTTCTGCCACAGGCAATATGCATATGAAGGGAAGGGTTGCCTTCGTCATCCGGGAACAATGTCCCGGTTCCGGCGATTTCGTGCACATTATCAAGGATGTGCTCCATTGGATTGATCGGCGTTTCGATTCCCTGATCCGGACCCACAATCAGGGTGCTGCTTTCTGCAGCGCCGCCAATAATAATCAAGGCCGCGGCTTTTATGGACTCTTCCCGGGCAAGTTTTTCAATTTCTTCGTGGACAATATCACCATCTTCAAGACGTATAACAAAAATTCGCCCCTGCTGTGCCAATGAATATTTCATAAATCTTTTCCTTTCAATAGGGTGGGACTCGATGTCGGCTGGAACCGGGTTTTTTGGGGGATAATCATATAATCTAAAAAAAAAAACCATATTGCCATTTTTTCATTGAAATTTTTTCATTTATTTAGCATAAGTACTTCTTTAATTCAATGTAATCCACTTTTTCAAAGAATATACCCCCCAAATAAGCGAAAAATGCTTCAGGGGGCATGGAAAACATCAATAAAATATACTATAAAATTCAATTTATTGTTTATTCACGAGGAGGAAGAGGATGTACAGAATACAAGTGGGGATACTCTGTTTGGTGATGGTTTTTGTTTTTGGGTTGGCGCTGAATGTAGCCGGACAAGATAAAAACGAACCTAAAGCGGCCGTTGAGGATATGTGTGTTCCCATGGGCGTCATTGAGCTTAAACCAGACCCCTCGGTGGAGCAAAAGAAATCTTCGGTTGAATTCAATCATGCCAAACATCTTACTTTTAATTGCCGAAGATGTCATCACAAGTGGGAAGCGAATACTAAAATCGCCAACTGTTCAACATCAGACTGTCATGATCTCCTTAAAGCTCCCAAACGACCGACAAAATATTTGGTTTATACGGAAGAGGGCATCAAGTATTATAAATATGCCTATCATCAAAACTGTATCGGGTGTCACAAAGAAATAAAAGTCCAAAGAAAAAGACTGGAAAGCGTGTACCTGGCCGCTAAAAAAGAGCTGCCCAAAACCGGTCCGACCAGTTGCAATGAGTGTCATCCCAAAGAATAGTTTCGAGAGTATCGCTGCGTCTTTTTTTGCCGGCGTATTTTACGTCCAAAAAGGGGTGTTTTGCAAAGATCTCAAATTCGTTTCGCGACAGGCAGTCTCATACAACGACAGTATTTCGGCATGGGTCTGTTCTTTCTAACGATTCCAATTCACTCAAACAGTACAAGTTTTTAAGAAAGATCGTCCATTCCGCTGATCGATAAAACCTTATAAAAAAAACTCCCCGACCGCCCAAACAATTACGACCCATACACTTTTACCCTAATTTAATCTAAAAGCTGTATGGCCTTTCAGGGAATTTAAGATGTCAAAACAAAAGAACACAATGTCTCTTCTGAGAGAAAATAGGATGCTTTTTATCATTATTTTAGTTGTTCTTTTTTTAATTGAGCTTGAAATTTTTGCGGTTGCGGCAATGAAATCCGGCCGGAAATCGTGGCTGCAAGTGTTTGATGCCAAGGGGAACATGATTCATGAAACTGACGGTCAAAATCTCAGCGAGTTCAACAAATATTATTTTGAAAAAACATTTGGACCATTCGAACATTATCAGGTCAAACTGATAACAAAGGATCTCCCGTTTCCTTTCAGAGCCTGGTTTGTTGCTGCTGTTGGCATACCTGTTGGTGCAATGCTTCTGTTTGCATTTTTTGTCCGCACATATCAATCTCTTTTTTATAAAGAAGAAAAAATTCCCCATGATCCAGACTTTAAAGAAAAGGAATACGAATACCGGTTTGAAAAGATCATTGCGGCCGTCAGCAGATTTAACATCTTTGCCATCGGCTTTCTGATATTCCTGACGGTATTTTTATACTGGGTCATCCCCGATTTAATCGTCTATCTGGGTCGAGTGGGCACCGAAACATTGACCCGATACCAGTGGATCTTCTTATCTGTTGCCATCATTTTTTTGGGTCTAATCATATGGATGATATATTTAAGGTATCTTCTGGCCAAAAAAACCATAGACAGTCAGGCGGAAATCAACAAATACCGCATGCAGTTGGAGTACGATAAGGCCGATCATATTCCCCTTCGACTGGAATATGAGCAGGATGAAAAATCCGATGCAAGGCCCTGAAATGACCGGACACGAAGACGCCAGAGTGAAACGGGGAAGCACACCCCCTGAATACGTACCGACATTGAGCAAACTCCCTTCATTGGGGTAGACTTCATTTGGATGGTTCTAAAGCTCGTGCCGGGCGCCCCGAAAAAACATTATTGCCATCACATCCCCCGGTTTTGAAAAGAGTCTCATCCAAAATCGTTCCAAATACTATTTTGCCTTGACATTTGTTTTTTCGTTTGAGATGAGAAAGGTTGATCGTTTTTTTGGTTGGGGGCCATGCGGGTTTTTACGGGTCGATTTCGCTCTGAGGGAACTTTCACTTTTGCCAGCGTGCCGACCTGAAGCTCAGGTCTAACATTGAAAGTATTTAGAAGGAGGTCAGAACTATGGCAGAGGGGATCGTAAAGTGGTTTAGTGATAAAAAGGGATTTGGATTCATCGAACGCGAGGATGGGACGGACATTTTTGTACATTATTCTTCTATCACTATGGATGGGTTCAAGACCCTTGCTGAAGGAGAAAGGGTGACTTTTGACGTGGAAGAAAGCGACCGGGGACCGGCGGCCAAGAACGTCCAAAAAGCTTAGATTCCAAAACATCAGACTACCAAAGGCATTTCATCGAAACAAGGATGGGATGCCTTTTTTTTGTTCGGATTTGCATGGCGATCCTGCAGCGTGTTGGCGCGCAACGGAAATCCCACTTTTCAGGACAGGGGGAAGATTCATGTGCTTTTTACAAAATTGCTGATAATTTCGCCGATTTTTTCTTCGATGTACGTCGCAACGGATTGCGCTTTATCCGATGTCATCGTCGAGATATCAGTTGAAAGCCTTTCAATTTCTTGTTCATCAATCCCGGTGGTCATGTTGATCAGAAACGGGTCGATCTCGCCTTCGGCCAGCAACAACCCACAGGCGCCAAATGCGCCCAGGAATTCATCTTTCACGAAAATAGGGATAACGATCTTTAACAGCCCCGCATCACATTCTTCTATCAAGCTTTTTCCGGTTTGCTTTGCCTGGGCTGCAAGATTCATGTGGGCAACCGCACAGATATAACTCTGTCCCTTATCCGTGGCCTTAATGGCGGGGCAAAGCCTGTTTGCCCAATTTTTATAATCGGTTATCCTGATGCCGTCCATATTGAAAACATTCGCATCAAGGCTGGATATTCGGGTCACGTCCTTTTCGAACGCTTTCCATTTCTCAAGTGGTAAAAGATCGGTCAGTTTCATTGTCGACAAATCCTTTCTATAGCCTTTCTCAGAATAACAGTCCGTCTCATCCTGCAGCTTACTGAAATTGTGAGCATAAGCAATTCATCGGGCACTCAGTATCTGTTCTGAAGCCACTGTTCAAGGCGGCCGAGCCCTTCTTTTATGGATATTGTTGGCGCGTATCCCAAATCTTTTTTGGCGGCACGGATATCGAACCAATGGGCTGTTGCAAGCTCGTCCGCAAGAAAACGCGTCATTTGAGGTTCTCCGCTGATTCTGAACATTTTATAGACAAATTCAAACAGAGCGCCCATCAGCCATGCCATTTTTCGGGGAATTGCCCGCTTAATCGGAGGGCGTCCTGCTGTTTTTAAAATATCGTTGATCAAATCCCATAAAGAAACCGGGTCGTCCTGGCTTATAAAATAGACATTTCCCGAAAGTTCGGGGTTCTCCTTCAGCCGGTCGGCGGCCAGAACATGGGCATCGGCAGCATTGTCTATAAAGATGGTGTCCACAAGGTTTTTCCCGCTGCCGACCCTGACAAGGCGTCCGGCTCTTTCAATAATCCTCGGCACCAGGTGATTGTCTTTTGGGCCCCAAATCAAGTGGGGTCTCAACGTGATGGTCATCAGGTCTTTTCCTGCGGCCTTTATGACAAGCTGCTCTGCGATTGCCTTGGTTTTCGGGTAGTGGGCATGAAATTTTTCAGGATAAGGGACAGATTCGTCCACGCCTTCCATGTCCGTGCCGTCAAAGACCACACTGGGAGAACTCGTGTAAACGAGCCGTAAAACGCCATGTTTTTTACACGCGTCAACAACATGTTGTGTCCCCAGGACATTGGTTGGGTAATAATCAGCGTAATTTCCCCAAACACCGGGTTTGGCTGCAACGTGATAGACCAGCTCCACCCCCTTGCATGCCTGTTCAACGGCAGTTTTATCAACGATATTCCCCTGAATCTGTTGGACCCCCAGCTGCGCAAGTTCAGGGTAAAAATTACGGGAAAAGCTTCGAACATCATCGCCCCGTTCCACCAATTGTTTGACGATAGCGCCGCCTAAAAATCCACCGCCGCCTGTGACCATAACCTTGTCGGGTGCCTCGGCTTTTATGGAATCATCAGGTATCATTTATTTAATTTTTTTCTCAGCCCAGATCGCCAGCTTTTCCCGGAAAATTTTTGAGTTGTGCCGAATGTCTACCGGAAATGACGGGTGGAACAATACAGATTCGATATCCTGGGTCAATTCATGCTGTTGTGCAAGGGCAAGCAGTTCATTTTTAATCGTTTTTTTGTTATTTTTTATTTTATCGCGTTTCAGCTCGATGCAGATGACCGGCTTTTGTCGAGAACGCGGTCTGATTCCAACAAGGGCGCTGCGATACACCCTGGGATGATTGTTGAAGATCGCCTCGCAGGGTATGGTAAACAACGTTCTGTTTTCAGTAACCACGCGATGACTTTTTCGTCCGCAGAACCAAATCCTCCCCTTTGAATCCTTCCAGCCCACATCCCCCATCCGGTGCCAAAAGGAATCTCGGTCTTTAATCTTTGCCAGTGCATCCGAATCGGGTCTTTCAAAGTAATTTCGGGTCACAAGATCGCCTTTAACACTTATTTCACCAATTTCACCATCTGGGGCCATGAGGTCTTCCGACCATTTGTCGATGGGGTCATCGCTGACTTTAATAATACAAACTTTCAGATCGTTAATGGGACGGCCGATGCAGATACCGTAACCCTGGTCGCTGAACTTTCGGGTTTCAGACAAGATTTGGTTGCTGGTGATGGATATGATGGGGACCGCTTCGGTGGCACCATACGGGGTATGTATCTCGGCATCTCCACAGAGCATGGACGAAAACTGTTCGATGATCGATGGTGATACCGGTGCTCCGGCGGAGATGACCCGTTTCAAGGACGGCAGCTTAATCCGATTCTTTTTTCCGTATTCGCCCACACGATTCAGAAGGGCAGGGGAGGCAAACATGCTGGTGACGCCTTGGTTCGAAATGGCCTGGATAATACTTTTGGGGTTTACACGGGCGGGTTTCGTGGGGTCCATATCCGGTATGACCGACGTTATCCCCAGGGCCGGCCAAAAAAGGGCAAACAGCGGGAATGTGGAAAGATCTATTTCATCCCTGGATATCTTCAAATGGGATTTGATATGACCCAGCTGTGCATCGAAGTTTCCGTGCGTGTATACCGCACCCTTTGCAGGACCTGTGCTGCCGGTGGTAAAGAGAATGGCGGCTGTATCGCCTTTTCGGGTTTGCGCCATGGAATAGGGGGTCCAGGGCACCCGGCGAAGCCGGCGAAGGGTAAACCCTCTCCAGAACCAGCGTCTGCCCACTGTTACCCATGTTTTGAGTGTCTTAAAAAATTTGGGATAAAGTGTTCGAAGGACATGGGCGGTGGGGATGCCGATAAACGCCTCCGGACGCCCCTCTTTGAAGCAGGTGACCATGCGGCGAATCCCCATTCCGGGATCCACCACCACCGGAACCGCACCGGTTTTGAACAGAGAAAAAATAATGACAAAAAATTCCAGACCGGGTTTGACCATTAAAATGGTCCGGGTGCCGCGGGTGATACCGGCGTTATGCATTCCATGCGCCAGACAATCGGATTCTCGATCCAACTGGAGAAACGTCAGATGAGAATAGGTGACCCGGCCGGAATTATCCCGTCCTGCAGGATAAACAACCGCCCTTTTGTAAGGCGTTATTTCGGCCATCCTTTTCAGGTGGGACGCAATGTTTACGATAGGACGCTCTTTTTTCGGATTGTTGGGGCGCATCTGTTCGAATCAAATTCAGATCTAAATTTTTTAATTCCAATTTGGGGGAAAACCCTCAAGTTCAATACAATAACTGCCTACCGTTGTAAAGATGCTTTATCATCATGATGCAGAACCCATGAAAAGATCATCGTCGGTGCTTCGATTTCGGATCATAGATTTCAGGGTCGAATTACGAGTTTAGACCTTAATCTTCCATAAAATCTGTGAAAAACCAAAGTCGTACTTGAAATTTTCACAAAATTGGTGTGGGCTTCCAGCATGATTCGCCGAAAAATTACAACAGAACGGATGGAAGCCACTGGGGAATACCCGGTCGTAAAAGTCTTTGGAGAACGCCAGGCCGGAAAAACAACCCTTGTCCGGATGACCTTTCCTGATAAATTTTTTAGATTCGCTGTTTCATGATACAGAATCGTATCATTTTTTACTTTTATTGTGATACATTTGTTTTTTTCGTTTGAAGATATTCCTTTAAAATAACTGACTGTTATAAGATATCAATGCATTGGCATGGTTGTTGCTATTAAGTATTAACAATTATTTGTGCATTAAGAGAAAATTTGCGGTGAATCTGAAAAAACTACAATCAAAAAAGGAGGTAATTCATGAAAATCAACATAGAAAAAAATCTCGTAGAATTTACACCCGAGAATCCCGATGAGACAATAAAACTTCAATCTTTATGGAGAATGATGGTTGATTGTGCCAGATTCAACAGAAAACTGGTACCTATTGGAGAGTATATCCCGCAGCAGAGTGAATTTGCTAGATTTGTAATCGAAGGTGAAAAGGGTGCTGGGGGTGACGAGTATCCTGAAGTCTATGTTGATGAGGATTGCCAATGCATTTGCTATACATGCAATAAATATGTAATGTTAAATACAGGTGATAGAATTCCGCCTTGTTGTGGAAAACTCATGGAAGCATTAGATTAAAACAATACGTATATTTTCACTTTGGAGGATGTTTATAGAGCATCTCCGCATATCGGTCAAAGAGGCAGGGACATATATAGCCCTGCCTCTTTTTTGTTTTAACAGGGTTTGTTTTTTCACTAAGATATATGTTTTGGCAATCATTGGGTCTGCAATATATTCATTCGCTGTAAAATCCTAAATTGACCCGGATATGTTATGTCTGTCGTAGTTGAGGGGGCTCTTATCTTTAGATCTGTATTAAGGCTGGAACAATCAATCTTGTGGTTAATCCTTTGGTCGAAAATTGTAGATTCCTGGCTTTCGATTCTTCCAAATCAAATTTAGGTCAGGGAAGATAAAAATTACAAACACGATGAAACCGGAACAAAATTACCGCAAAGGGTTTGATATCAACTAGTCAATGTGTACCAGACGGACAGAGATGATATTCGGCAGTGCTTCTAACTCCTGGATAACATGTTCATCCGCCGGGGTGTCGATATTTACCAGGCATATGGCCTGGTCTTCCCGTCTTCCGAGCTGAAACCGGGCAATGTTAATATTATGGCGGCCCAGGGTGGTGCCCACATTCCCGATGACACCCGGTTTATCAAAATTCTGAATGACGATCATCCATCCTTCGGGGATTGCATCCAGATAGATATCTCCGATTTTTACGAGCCTTGGATATTTTCTTTCATAGACCGTTCCCCAGATTTCGTCGATACCTTCTTTATGATCTTCAAGTCTGACTCGGATCAAACTGGCAAAATCATACTTTGCCGGGCTGATGGTCTCATGGACATGAATCCCTTTTTCTTGTGCAAGGGCCGGTGCGTTGACATAGTTTACCGGCGTGTCGGTGAAAGAACCGAGAAGCCCTTTCAAAACGGCATGTGTCAGCGGCCTTGTGTCGAGTTCCGATACATTGCCGCTGAAACTGATGGTGATGTCGTGGATTCTTCTGACAAGCTGCCCCATTAACGATCCCATTTTTTCAGCAAGATCCAGATAAGGACGAAGCTGATTCATAACTTCAATGGGGAGTGACGGGAAATTGACCGCATTGGTTATAATGCCGTCCAAAAGGTAGGCGGCCATCTGTTTTGCGATCATCTCTGCTACTTTTACCTGGGCCTCTCCGGTACTGGCGCCCAAATGAGGGGTAAAGATTACGTTTGGGTGCTGGAGTATGGGAAGATTCGGGTCCGGCGGTTCCTGTGGAAGAACATCGAGTGCTGCACCCGAGACATGCCCGCTTAGGATGGCCTGGTAAAGATCATCGATTTTAATGATTTCCCCCCGTGAACAGTTAATTATTCTAACGCCCTGTTTCATCATGCCGATTGTCGTCGCGTTGATCATGCCCACCGTTTCCTTAAGACGCGGCACATGGAGGGTAATAAAATCTGAACGCTGAAAAAGTTCGTTCAGCGGAACAAGTTCAACCTCAAGGCTTTTGGACGCTTCACTGCTGACATATGGATCGGAAGCTATGACTGCCATTTTAAGGCCTTTTGCACGATCTGCCACTACCCGGCCGATATGGCCGAGGCCGATGATGCCAAGTGTTTTTCCGGTTATTTCAACACCTGAAAATCTCTTTTTTTCCCACTTCCCCTTGCGAAGAGACGCCGTCCCCTGGGGAATGTTCCTGGCAAGGGCGAGCATGAGAGATACGGTATGCTCTGCAGTGGTAATCGTATTCCCGCCCGGCGCGTTCATAACCACCACACCCTGTTTTGTGGCCGCCTGCACATCGATATTGTCGATCCCGATACCTGCACGACCGATTACCCTGAGTTTTTTGGCGTTTTTTAAGACCTCTTCGGTAACTTCTGTTCCACTCCGGACGGCAAGACCATGGAATTCACCGATAATTTCAGATAAGGCTTTGGGATGGGATGTCGCCGCATCATTATCGACGACGACTTCTATTTTTCCGCTGGCTTCAAGTATTTCCTTGGAAACGGTGGACATGTTGTCCCGGATCATTACTCTAAACATAACCACTCCTATTTGATTTTTTTCCAGAACGGAGACAACTCCCGAAGCCGTTCAATGATCGGCGGAAGCTTTTCAATGATAAAGTCGATTTCTTCTTCAGTATTGTATTTGCTGAGGCTGAAACGGACCGAACCGTGGGCTGCGGTAAAGGGTACCCCCATGGCGCGCAAGACATGGGAAG
>Ga0316191_10002701_pt1 | contig 12968 bp, 10 predicted proteins | sample Eddworburr2cm_MG_FD_204928 | JGI IMG/M metagenome (GOLD analysis project Ga0316191, IMG submission 204928) | Coastal sediment microbial communities from Maine, United States - Eddy worm burrow 2 cm | ecosystem: Environmental > Aquatic > Marine > Coastal > Sediment | place: USA: Maine...
GCCCGGGTCATCGAGCTGGTACCGCGCCGCATCGGCGAGCATGTCGACCTGGGGTCCCATGCGTACCTCGTCATGAGTCACGGGTTTGGCGCTTCCGTACCCGGCAGGCCCGGATCCCATCGGCATCTTGGCCGCCATCGCCATGCCACCCATGTTGTGTTGGCCATGGTCCATGCCACCCATGTTGTGCTGACTATCGTCCATATCACCCATGTTGTGCTGGCTGTGATCCATGCCAGCCATGTTGTGCTGGCTATGATCCATGCCGGACATACCGTGCATGCTGTGGTCCATCGCCATACCCATATCGCCATGGGTCAGGATCGGTGCGGGGCCCATGGCCGGCACCTCGGCGACCAGTGACGCGTCCGGCGTCAGGGTGCCCCGCGCATACCCCGAGCGGTCGATCGCCTGGGCGAACACGGTGTAAGCGCGGTCGTCGTGCGGCTCCACGAGCACGTCGTAGGTTTCGGCGACACCGATGCGGAACTCGTCGACGCTGACCGGCTCGATGTACTGGCCGTCGGCGGCCACCACTGTCATCTTTAGGCCGGGAATGCGCACGTCGAAGAAGGTCATTGCGGCGGCATTGACGAACCGCAGCTTGATGCGTTCGCCACGCTTGAACAATCCCAGCCAACCGTCGGCCGGTGTCACGCCGTTCGTCAGGAACGTGTAGGTGTAGCCGGTGACATCCGAGATATCACGGTCCGACATGCGCATGTCGTTCCACATCCCGCGGTCAGCCCAGAAGCCGCTCCAGCCTTTCTCCTCGAGCTCGGCAACGGCTTCACCGACAGTACGTTCGCGGAAGTTGTAGTAGTGAGAGAGCTTCTTCAGCTTGGCGTAGATGGCGTGCGGGTCTTCATCGGACCAATCCGACAGCACGACAACGTGCTCACGGTCATACGAGAAAGGCTCCGGCTCTTTCGGATCAATGATGATCGCGCCGTAGGCACCCGTCTGCTCCTGAAACCCGGAATGGCTGTGGTACCAGTAAGTACCGTTCTGGATAACAGGGAACTGGTAGGTGAAGGTCTCACCCGGCTTGATCCCCTGGAACCCGTCGCTGATGTTAGGCACGCCGTCCTGCGAACTTGGCAGGATGAGCCCATGCCAGTGGATCGAGGTGTCCTCGGCAAGATTGTTAGTGACATTCAGCGTGACCGTGTCACCTTCTTTCCAGCGCAATACCGGCGCCGGCACCGAACCGTTGATCGCGGTCGCAAAGTGATCCTTGCCGGTAAAATTGACCGGGGTCGGACTGTAGGTGAGATCGAACCGGGTGCCCGAGAGCGCCTGCGGCCCCATGCGTGCCCTGAGTACGTCGGCCTGGCTGAGGCGCGGGCTCATGCCCATGCCCAGCAGCGCCCCACCGGCAGCAAGACCCTGAACAAAGCGACGGCGTGATAACGAAAGGCCACCTCCCGGAGGCAGATAAATCTTCGACATGTGTTTGACTTCCTTCTTGCTGTGCGCGATGGAAATGCACCGGCACACGGGACGACGCTGCCCGCAAACTGGGCAGCCGTTTGGTCAGCGAAAGGAAATCAGACTTGCGGGGGTCGGAAAGGCGGCGTGATTCGTCCAGCGAGCAGCCGGTCGAAACTCAGCACGATTGCGCTGACTGCATAACGCTCGAATCCGAGCGCGGTGATGGATTGGAAGGCGGCTGCCGTACCCGCGCAGTGGCCTAGTGAGCACTGTGAGCCTTGACAGCAGCCTCTGTCGCAGTTGTCGCAGCCTGGTATCGACTGCGACATACTGTCAGCTTGATCCAAGCTCTGGTGACGACCGTGATCAGCGTGCGTCATGCCACCAGCCAACACGGATTGATCAGCGTCAGGGGTGCAGGTATGCGGATCCGCCACAGCGCTGCCGACTGGTCCGAAAGCGACCAGTAGCGCCAACACCAAAATCAGCAGCCTGTGTACCCGAGGGGACATATCGGCAATATAGCAGTAGATGCGTCCCTTATAGCAACATGGGGCCGAGAAACAGGTTCGAAGTTCCCTCTCATAGCCGTGCGTTATCCCGTTTCAGGCAACTGCTAAACAAACTCGGGCGTCACCCTGCTAATAGAGAGCAGATTTGCTCCGGAATCGGTGGTAGCTTTCGTCTTCAGTGGATGGCAACTTTGCCGAGGAATTAGTTACAGGTTGGTGTGGAATACACAGCGAGCGCCGGATAAACGATAGAAACTCTTCTGATATCAGGCATTTAATCAACCGAATCGATTTGGGGGTATCTATGGGGGCATAATCGGCATTTCGCATTTTAAGTGATTGATTTATAACGCGATGTGATTGTCGCCGCCTCCGCCCATATTTTCTTTATTTTTCATAGGCTTATGCTGCCTTTATAAAGCATCACTTTAATACCAAAGCCGCCGAGTGTGATTGTGCATGCGGGAACCACACTCAGCCGATCCAAGCGATTGAAATCGCAGCTTTAGTCGCCGCTCATCGCCCTCTCCTGCTTTTCTGAGTTCATCGTAGCCTCTCACGGGCACATTGCCCGCTCGCCGGTGAACCTTGTTCCTGCGACAGCGAATTGGGGGTACAAATGGGGGTATGAAATGAGCATGGTCAAAAATACCCCCAGCGCCTCCCTTCGTCACCGAAAACACTGGTTGAGAAAGGCTACGCCCAAGCCTAGCTCCGCTGAAATTGAATGTGCGGGTAGTTCGGCCAGAAGATTTGCCCGACGTGGTTTCTCTGCGTTTTCTGCGGAGTTAGAGAGGCGGCAATGGGAGGGTGTCGACGATTTCGACGGCAGGCTTTGTCTCTAGATCGAAGCATCTCACGGCGGCACCGCCCACAGTTTTTTTCGGCCTCAATTGTTTCAGAGCATTGCACTGCGCCATCTGGCCTGTGTCGCGGCAGGCCTCGCGAGTGACTTCAAATTTTTGCCCTGCTGTTCCAATTCGGTGAGTCCATCTTCTCTTTAGGCGCGGATCTTCCGTATCCATCAGTATCGCGACACCTTGATCACGTCGTCGGTAACAGCGACCTCATCGCAGTTACTGCCTCTACCCACGCGATCGATGATCAGCCATCGTTGTCCGGCGGCCAGTGCAATCATTGGCATATGCCAGACCCCGCGCCGATAGTTGATACCCTGGCGCCCGGTAGAGTAAAAGGCACGCAGGCCAAACAAGTCCAACTCATCGGTCGCCGGCGCGACCACAATGAGTTGGGGATATTCGTCGAGAGGAATAAATGCTTGACTGCCTAACGGATGTCGCTCCATGACTTCGACCCGATAGGGTAGAGTCGCAACCTGTTTGGTTTCGACAATACTTATAGCGACGCGGGCCTTATCCCCGGAATCGGCACCAATATCGATATCGGCAAGGTCGTAGTAGCGCTCGAGCGCATCCCCATTCATGCCAAAGTGACGGGCTCCATCGGTTTCGATTACATCACCGAACTCATGGAACACGTGCTTGGTCAACGGTTCGGGATTGAGAAGAGTTGTTGCTGACGAGTCGCTCATTGTTCGACGTGCCCGAAGATCCGGAGGCGACTGATCCCGCCGTCGGGGATGATATTCAGCCGGATATGGGTTATCGGTCCGATTTCCCTGACCTCGTCTTCAAAGCAATGATTTTGATCTGCTCGCAATCTCTGCTTCGGTAACAGTTCACCCCAGAACATACTCTGAGTGACCAGCGAGGATTCGGTGCCGCCACGGACATAGGCCGCCTGGATCGAGCAGGCATCGGGATAGTTGCCTTTGAAATGGGCGGTATCGACCTCGACCGACTTCACGACGCCGGCATGGCCGAGAGCCAGTAACGCCCAGTCGTTACCCGGTTCACGTCGGCGCCGCGTCTCCCAACCATCCCCCATATTGAGCCCACGTCCCGGCAGGTTCAGATTCTTGATACTGCCGTAGTGTTCGTCGTTACATGTTATGGCCCGCCCTCCGTAGCGCAACGCGAACAGGTCGATGCGCTCCGACGACTCTCTCAGCGTCTGCCAGTCACAGGTCGGCATGCCGTAGACACGCAAGCGGGCTACGCCACCGTCGGGGTAGATGTTCAGCCGGACATGGCTGTACAGTCCTTTGTCCGCGACCGGTAAAAAGTGATGGCTGTCAGCGGTGATATCGACCGAATGCAGCAGACTGACCCAGATCGTGCTGTCGTCCGGATCGCCGTTAAGACAATAGCAGGCCTCGATTGATGCGGCTGGTGGGTAATTTCCGGTGAAGTGGGATGTATCGATGTCGATGCCAGCGAGTGTGCCGGGATAGCCGAGCCGGATAATCGCGTAATCGTTACCGGACGTACGGCGTCGACGTGTCTCCCAGCCGTCCATCCATTGGCCACGCTCATCGAAACGTCCGGGGTAAAAGACAGGATCATGTGGCTCCAATAATCGCTCGCCTGGGCCGAACCAGTCGTCCGTGGTGAACACGGCTTTAGCGCCTAGCCTACTGTCTGCCAGGTTGGTCAGGTGGCGAAAGGGATTATCAGTGGGTGCCATGCGGGCGAATTCTCTGTCTGCGCTGTGCAATTATGGCGTGATCCGAAGATTATGAACACTTGATCGCCTGCAGTCATGCACGGGGGTGGGTCCCGATTGGGTTCCAATGCTTGGGATATCTGGACGAGGCTTCGTTGTCATTCGGAAAATGGCGCCGCCATTCAATGGACACGGCAAAAACCAAGGCGCCAATAACCTAGTGGGCTATGCGGTCGGTTCTGCAATTTTAAGAATGCGTCACCCTCGCTTGAGTTTGGTACGGCTAAACTCTGGCTGACGTGCCTTGGCGATGAGGCTTGCGTACCGACCGAGGATTATAGAGGCTACCGCATGGCCCACCAGATTGCGAGGCCCACTTCGTACCGCGCTGAATTCGGACCTTACCGATGCTGATCTGTCGCGGCGTAAGAGTTCAATTTTGAGGTCGAAAGCCTGGCACGCACAAGTGCCTCGGCGAATGCCACACCACAACCGACGCCATCTACGACCGGTAATCCGAATTCATCGGACAGGCTCTGCATGAGGTCCGTCATTCCAGCGCAGCCAAGCACGATCGCCTCAACGCCATCGTCGTCGATCGCGTTGCGGATTTCCGCGCGAATCCGGTCGGTCGTGGCCGGGTCGCCTTTTTCGAGCTCAAGTACTGGAACTTCGCTTGCCCGAACCCGCACGCAGCGGTGATCCAGCCCATAGCGCACGAGGTTCGCCTCGAGGATCGGCACCGAGCGAGACAATGTCGTGATTACGCTGAACTTGGCGCTGATCATCGCCGCGGCATGATAAGCCGCCTCTCCGATTCCAATGACGGGTGCAGTCGTCGTGCAGCGCAGCGCATCTACACCGGTATCGTCAAAACAGGCGACCACGATAGCGTCCGCGTCCGTGTGTCGGGCCGCCTCGGCCAGAAGGCCGGGCAGGCAAGTCGCCCCATCGAGATACCCCTGAATGCTTGCAGGGCCCTCTTGGGGATTGGTGGCTATGATGTCTGTATCCAGGCTCGCCACCGCCTTTGCCGCGACTTCGATCTTGCGCGTCATGGAGGCGGTCGTATTGGGATTAATAATTAGAAGCTTCATACCCGCCTCAAATGTCCCCGCCAAGATAGGCGGCTTTGATACGTGGGTCGTTCAACAACTCTTTCGAATTGCCCTCGATCACGACTTTGCCGGTGGTGAGTGCATACGCCCGGTTTGAGATCGATAGCGCCATTCGCGAGTTCTGCTCGACCAACAGGACCGATACCCCTTCCTCACGATTGATCGAAACGATTGACCGGGCAATATCCTGAACCAGCTTGGGCGCTATGCCGAGCGAAGGCTCATCCATCAGCAGCAAGCGTGGCTTGGCCATCAATGCCCGACCGATGACCATCATCTGCTGCTCACCGCCTGACAGTGTCCCGGCCGTTTGTCCGAACCGTTCCTTGAGACGTGGGAATCGCTCCAATACGCTGTCGAGCGTGTCCTTTACACCGGCCTTGTCGCGGCGGGTGAAAGCCCCCATCAAGAGGTTGTCTTTCACCGACATATAACGGAAGATGCGGCGGCCTTCCGGGACCATGGCGATTCCGCCCGCGACGATGTCGGCGGGGTTCTTACCGTCGATCTGTGTGTCTTCAAAACGAACCGACCCGGATCTGATTTGGGCAAGACCCGTGATAGCGCGCAGGATCGAACTCTTCCCGGCACCATTGGCACCGATGAGCGCGACGGTCTCGCCTTTATCGAGATTGATTGAGACCCCCTTTAGCGCGTACACGTGATCGTAGTACAGCTCGATATTCGAGAATTCCAACATCTTGCTCATGGCTCAGATCCCGATCTCGTCATCGGCGCTACCGAGGTAGGCTTCTATGACCTTTTCGTTATTCTGAATCTCTTGTGGCGTCCCTTCGGCGATCATCTCGCCGAAGTTCAGCACCACGATCCTGTCCGATATCTTCATGACCGCCGGCATATCGTGTTCTACCAACAGGACCGTCACACCGCGTTCATCCCGGACCTTCCGAACGAGATCGACCATACGCATCGTTTCGTCATGGTTCATGCCGGCGAAGGGTTCGTCCAGTAGCAGAACCTCAGGGTCGGTCGCAAGCCCTATCGCGATACCGAGTGCGCGCAAATTGCCTTGCGGAAGATTCGAGGCCTGTTCCCCCGCAATCGCGGTCATGCCGAGAAAATCGATCAGTTCGTCCGCATAGCGCCCAAAGCGCTCCACGTCCGAACGAGCGACCCTGGTGCCCCAGAAATACCCCGCGAGCGAGGCCTTGGAACGAAGATGCTGGGCGACGATGACGCTTTCTCGCACAGTCATCGATTTGAAGATTGTCGTCTCCTGAAAGGTTCTTACCACCCCCCTGCGTGCGGCGATATGTGGCTTGCGGTTAGAAATCCGCCAGCCTTTGAACAATACCTGCCCCGAGGTCGTCGGTAGGAAAGACGAGATCATCTTGAAAAGGGTGGACTTACCCGCTCCGTTTGGCCCGATGACCGAGAGGATCTCGTTTTCCTGCACATCGAAACTGACATCATGGTTGGCGGTAAGCCCGCCAAAACGCTTGGTTACATTCTGTACTTGAAGGAGCGCGCTCATTCGCTGGTTCCTTTCCGCTGCGGGAGGCGCAGGCTTAGTAAGCCATTGGGCAGCACCAGCATGAGGAGTATCAGCAGGCCCGAATAGACGAGGAGCTGGAACTGGCCGAGTTCGAAGAGCAGATCCCAGCCGAAGTAGAGCACCAAAGTCCCGAGCATCGGCCCAAACACGTAACCCAGACCACCCAGGAAGCAGTTCAGCATGAAATTCACGCTATCGGCGACCTGGAAACTGGACGGATAGACCGATTGCGCAATGGAGCCGAACATGGCCCCAGCGATACCGCCGAGAAAAGAGGATATTGCAAACACGATAATCCGCACATAGGCGATGTTGACGCCAATGGAACTCGCCAGCTCCTCGTTCTGCTGCATCGAGCGACACAGATGCCCAAGGCGGGAGTTAACCAGACGATACATGCCTGCGAATGTCAGCACCATTAGGAGACAAGCGGTGTAGTAGAAAGCGAGACGTGAGTTGTCCAGTGATCCGAAATCCGGTATCAGCGTCAGACCGAAGATCGACAACTCGCCGGGTAGAGGGATCGAGGTGATGCCCTTGGCCCCATTCGTGATTGGCACGGCCAACGCCGTCAGGGTGACGACCTGGGTCAGAACCAGCGTGATCATCGCGAAGTAAACCCCTCTCAGCCGCAGTATGGGTAGGCCGATCAGGATTGCCACGAGCGCGGCGAACAGCCCTGCCAATGGCAACGACAACCAGAATGACATCCCCGCTTTGGTGACGAGAATTGCCGAGACGTAGGCGCCGATGAGCGCAAATGCACCCTGTCCGATATTGATGCGGCCGATGTAGAAGGTCAACCAGACGCCGGCGCTCGCAATCGACAGGATGGCCACAGACGTTAGCGTGAAGTAGAAATCAGTCCGGCCCGACGCAGAGATCAGGGCGGGGACGGCAATGAAAAGCGTGACCAGGAACAGGGCGACACCACCCGAGCGTGCTGCAACAAACTTCGTCATCCAATTATCCCCACGGTTTGCCCATCAGTCCCTGCGGACGGATGGCGAGGAAAATCATCAGCGACACGAAGATCAGCAGGTACGTGATGTCGCCGTACTGAGAGAGAAGGGCGAGACCGGTAGCTTCGAGAAAGCCTAATATGATCCCGCCGGCAATGGCGCCCGAAATTACCCCTGCGCCACCGATCATGACCATGATGAACGCCTGGATCGAGGTCGGCCCACCCATGCCAAGGTTGACACCCGTGATGGTCACGAGCAGTCCGCCGACGAGACCCGCCAACATTGCACCCAGGGCGAAACCGACCATCGAATAGCGATCGACGTTGACGCCCATGAGTTGTGCCGCCGATCGATCCTGTGCGAGCGCGCGGAGGGCGCGACCCGTTTTCGAGTATTGCATGAAGAGAATGAATGCGACGATCGATACGATTGCCAAAGCACCGATAAGAATGCGGTCGTAAGGCATGATCACCCGGAAATCCCAGTTGAAAACCCCGTCGACGAGCTTGGGTACCCCGCGCTGCTTTTCACCGAAGAGCAGTAAGATCATCGCATCGAATAGGAATGCAAGACCGGCAGCGAGTAGCATCGTACTTTCTTCGCGGGACGATCGTTTGATGACCGGTGCGAACAAGTACCGCTCGATCAGTGCACCCAAAACCGCGAGTGTGATGCAAGACATTAGTAGCGCGAAGGCGAAAGGCCAGCCAAGCTGCCCATAGAAGGTGTACGTCACGAATCCGCCGAGGACATACATCTGCCCATGCGCGAAGTTGAGCACGTTCATCAAGGCGAAAATCAGTGTCAGGCCTAGCGCGATCATCGCGTATTGCGCACCCAGATAGATGCCATTGGCCAGGATCTGTTCCATACCGCCCCCGTTTATTGATTCGCCCGTGTCCCGCCGAAGGGAGGGACACGGGTTGGCTTATCGTTCAAATGTGACTATCGGGCGGAATGCTCAGTCGACTTCCGCGATGAACAGCGTTTCGAACTCGCCGTCTTGGTAGACATTCACGACCAATGGAACAGCCAGCTGCCGCTTTTGCCCAAACGACGTCATGCCGACATAGCGCAGCTTAGCGTCACCCTTCATGTAGGGATTCGGCGCTTCGAAAGTATCGATCGTTTTCTTAAACTCCTCGACGTCATCGATCGCGGCTGGGTTGGCCTTGAGCGTCTCGAGGATGTACTCCAGCGCATAGACTTTGGTATTGGATTCATCGTTGTACTCGCCGAACATCTCGGTGTAGCGGTCGACGAATTCCTTCATGGCGTCTGAGGCGATCTCAGGCGTCGACGCGCCGCCCACAGAGATGAAACCGTTGGCTAGATCACCGGCGCCTTCGCGCAGTACCGTTGCATCTTGAGCGGTCTCGGTCGAGATGAATCCTTCGAAGCCCAACTCTCGGGCAGACCGAACCAGCTGTGGCGCGTTGGCTGGTGAAACGCCCGACAGAACCAAGAGATCTGGCCGCGTGCGCATCACCGGGGTCAGCAATGGCATGAAATCGGTAGTGTTCACTTGGTAGGTGGCATTGTCCGAGACGACCTCAAGGCCTAGCGCTTTGGCTGCCGCGACGCCACCCTCACGTTGTGACAGTGGATCCGACTCATTAGCGGCGACGAAACCCACAGTTTTCACGCCCTTCTCGTCGCGCAGGTACTTGTAGATGGCCGGCCCCGACTGGTAGTTGGCAACCATCCCTAGGATTGCGTTGGACGCGGGCGCGGAGTAGAGCTCTTTCGGGAAGGCATAGGGAAAGTACATGATCCCGTTCTTCTCCGCTACCGGGCGCACCGCGGCCGCGCCGTCATCGACGTTGGGACCCACGACGTAATGAATGCCCTCTTGTGCCATCTTTTCCATGCCGGCGATCGCGCGCTTCGGATCCTTCTGATCGTCGAAGGATACGATCTCAATGTTGTAGGTGGTATCACCGATGGTGTAGCCCCCCGTCTCGTTGATCCAAGCCGCACGCGTTTCCATCGAACGCTGGTTGGAGATACCCCAGGCCGCCGCCGGCCCGGACGTTACGCCGACAAATCCGATCTTTAGAACAGGGAGTTCCGCCCAGGCAGTAGTCGCCTGAAGGGATAGCGTTAAGGCGAAGGCCGCTGATGCCTTAAAGAGGGTTCTGCGCTTCATTCATTTCTCCTTATGGATGACTGGCGCCGATATCGAAGCGCCGGTGGAAAGCCGCGGCGGAGGCTTTTCCTTCCGACGGCTCGCATATTGAAAAGTTGTCAGCAATCATTAGATGAAGGCTGACCGTCGTTAGCTCGCACGCTGATCATTACGAGTCATCCTCGGCGCGGCTTTCGTCTTGCAAGCAGGAACGCGCGCAGCTTTGGTACTGCCCCGTATCGCACCGTGGCGGTCGCGCTGCCATGAGCCTTTGTCTTAAAGTGTTAGCAAGGAGCTTGCCATTCCTAAAATGGATGTAAGTTGCGCAGGTGGGAGAAACGAAGACATACGATCGTAGACTCGATGCGCTTTTTTGGTGCGCCCGATGAGATCAAGCACCAGAAAAGCGCAATTATCTCCCCCGAGGTTCTGGATGCCGCCGATGACTAAGAGCCCAGGCGAGTACGGGTGCGAAGATCACGGGTCGATAGGCGCCGAATGCCTTGCAAAAGCCACCAACAAACCCTCTAACCCGTGGCCAGTCGGGTGATGGCAAAGGACGAAATGATGAGCGACAACGCTGACCGCTACCCGAGAGACCTTATCGGTTACGCCGGAGAACCACCGTTCGCCGACTGGCCTGGCAATGCGCGGATCGCGGTGCAATTCGTGCTCAATTTCGAAGAAGGCGGGGAAAACTGTGTATTGCATGGCGACGCCGGCAGCGAGCAGTTCCTATCAGAAATGTTCAACCCACCCGCTTTCCCGCAACGACACCTATCGATGGAAAGCATCTATGAATATGGTTCGCGGGTCGGCGTTTGGCGACTGCTGCGGGAATTCGAACGCCGCGAAATGCCACTCACGGTGTTCGGTGTTTCAATGGCCCTACAGCGCAACCCGGACGCGACAGCCGCTTTCGTCGAACTGGGCCATGAGATTGCTTGTCATGGTTGGCGCTGGATCTCTTATCAGGAGGTCAGCGAAGAAGAAGAGCGCGAGCATATGCGTATCGGTATGGACATCATCAAGCAGCTGACCGGTCAGCGCGCGCTCGGCTGGTATACCGGCCGCGATAGCCTGAACACGCGGCGACTCGTCGCCGACTACGGTGGCTTTCTTTACGACGCCGATTATTATGGCGACGACCTGCCATTCTGGACCGAGGTTCGCAAGACCGACGGCACCACCACGCCGCATCTCGTGATTCCCTACACACTTGACACCAACGATATGCGATTTGCGTTGCCGCAAGGTTTTTCGCACGGTGACGACTTCTTCCACTACCTGCGCGATGCTTTCGACGTGCTTTACCGCGAGGGTGAAGAGCGGCCGGCCATGATGTCAGTCGGTATGCATTGCCGCTTGCTCGGGCGTCCCGCCCGGTTCCGCGCGCTGCAGAAGTTCCTCGACCATGTCGAGGCCCATGACCAAGTCTGGGTATGTCGCCGTGTCGACATCGCGCGACACTGGATCGACCGGCATCCCTGGGAATGGCCGGAAAACTGATTTCACCACCGGATGAGTGCAGCCTGCTCCCGACGCCCTTTCCCCAAAGCCCTGGTGCGCGTTACCTGCGGTTTGTGTCCCGCAACGGTCTCCAGTTCCCGTGCCTCAGGCTGCCTGCTGGTCTACCGGTCAGACATTGACCGCGTTGAAGGACAGCAAATACTTGATTGCTAGAGCTGGTCGATGCCCGAACGGCCGTGTAGCAACTCGAGGTGTTCTTCGCACACACCGAATGCCGAGCGCGGAATTTGCCGGGTTACTAATGGGAGCACACAATAGAACAGCTTCGACGAGTACGCGCCGAGGCCGGTAGCATCGATGCGCTGGAGCGATTCGATGCGTGGCGAGCACCGGAGGAGCGATAAAATCGGTTTGATTTCAGCCAGTTAATCAACCGAATCAATTTGGGGGTATCCGTGGGGGCATAATCGGCATTTCGCATTTTAAGTCCCTGATTTATAAGGCAGTGTGATTGTCGCCGCCTCCACCAATTTTTATATATTATTCAATTAATTATACGCGATTTCTAGAATTACGAAGAAGTTTGTTTTTAGCTCGATGTGATTCCCCGTCGCGGAATTTGGCTGCGCGGGCTCAAGTGACTGAAATCATTGATTAGCCGCGAAGCCAGGTACCCATCTGGTTGGCAAGCGACCGCCAGCCACTCATCGGCATCCCACCTCAGCCATGGGCGCAAATTAACCCAACGACATCGCTCTGGGGGTATTTTTGGGGGTATAAAATGCGCACGGTCGAAAATACCCCCAACGCACCTCGAATCCATTCAAAAAAGCCCTTCGCCCATCAACGAAAACGAAAAACATTGGTGAAGAAAGGCTACACCTGAGCCCTCCTCCCCTGAAATGAAGTGTGCTGTGCGGTGCCGTGACGCGCGATTTTTTCGTCCCGTGTGTCGCGTGCCTACAGAACGTGCCAGTGGCTCGGCCAGGACTGCTGCCCGGAGTGGTATGTTGGCGTTCTTCTGCCAAGTTAGAGGTGTCGGTATCAAGGCTGTCGGCAATGTCGCGGCGAACCACTGAAACGGCGTCAGACTGGTCCGCAATCCGGCCATTTCCGGACGGTCACTGACTAATCAACTCGGCCGCCAAGGCAGGTTGCGGCACAGGGTCGGCTAACTGGCGCTTTCACTCCTCACAACCGGTCATTGTGCGGCTGGCCGATTAAACCATCAGGATTCTATTCACACCTGGGTCGGCTTGCGGGGCTCCCTACCCGGGAAGAAACATAGCAACCACTGAA
>Ga0316191_10002702_pt1 | contig 12962 bp, 3 predicted proteins | sample Eddworburr2cm_MG_FD_204928 | JGI IMG/M metagenome (GOLD analysis project Ga0316191, IMG submission 204928) | Coastal sediment microbial communities from Maine, United States - Eddy worm burrow 2 cm | ecosystem: Environmental > Aquatic > Marine > Coastal > Sediment | place: USA: Maine | collected...
ATCGGCCATCTGAGGGACAGCCTTTGGAGTGTCGACCTCTTTCGTTGTGAGTCCATCACCTTGAGGACGCACTGGGTGCTCGTCGTGATGGATCAGTTTACTCGGCGAGTCATCGGCTTCGGCGTGCATGCCGGCGATGTTGACGGCGTGGCCCTATGCCGAATGTTCAATACGGCGATTTCGGGGATGGGTGTACCGAAATATCTCTCCTCCGACAATGACCCGCTGTTCACGTATCACCGATGGGAAGCGAATCTCCGTATTCTTGCAAGTAGGCGAACTCAAAACCGTTCCGTACACGCCGGTTTCTCATCCCTTTGTGGAGCGGCTGATCGGCAGCGTACGGCGCGAACTTCTTGACCAGGTCTTCTTTTGGAACACCGTTGACTTAGAGAGAAAGCTACGGAGTTTCCAGAGCTATTTCAATCATTCGCGAACACATGCGTCGCTCGACGGCAAGACGCCTGCGGAAATGAGCGGTAGTGTGGTCACGCGTCCCGCCACGCTGCGCAGTTTCATCTGGGAAACTCATTGCGGCGGCCTGTATGAACTTCCGGTCGCGGATTGAATGGGAATTCGCCACCGACAGGTTGCCGGCATGCTTGAAATCCGATTTGATTTCCCAACTCAATGTGCCACGCTCAGGTAATGCACTTGCACCGGCGGCCGACCATCGCGCCGTGTGGGTCAGTCAGGCACTTTGGCAACGTGGTATTTCCACGTCGCTCGCGCCAGCAACAACACCAGGGACCATTTCGCAAGGGAAGCGCTGACCGAGTCTGACGGGGTGGATGCCGCGCAGGGAGGTAGGCGTGTCCATGGGGCGTGAAGCGGCCTGGGAGCCAGCGGGCGGGCCACATCGGCGAGAGACCGCGGGTGGCTGACCGACTGCGGAACCTCGCGCGGCGCGCCATTGGCGCTCGCCATCTTGGCTCCGGGGCTGGCCTGCGGGACACCACCGCTGTCTGTCGCAAGCTCCTAGCCGAACTCAAAAAGCGCTGCCCGGATGTCGTCCCGCCCAATCCGCTCAAGCCAGGCGCCGTCGGCCCCGATATCCCGGTGGACGTTCGCACCGCCGGCGACCTGGTTCGTGCCGCGGTCCGCCCCGACCGGGGCGACTCCGTACTCTGGCAGGACGGCGACAACGCGCTGGTCGTGCACACCGCCAAGATCGATCTGGAAATCCGTGACGGGCAGGTGATCGTTGCCATCCCAGTGCAGTGCGACCAGGTTCGCAGAGCGGTCGTGAAGGTCTCCTTTGCCGTCGGCAGCGCCGAGCGGCCGGCGGGGATGGTGGCGGCCACCCATGTCCGACCCGCCGGGCCGCCCCTGGTCGTCGAAATCTGGGGAGAGGCGCTGACCGCCCTGGCCTGGCAGGCGCTCCTGGGGTCCGCCGCCGTGCTGGCGTCAGAATCCGGACGGGATCTCGACGGGGCGGGGCTCATACCGGTCGCGCTCTCCGCCACGCCGAACGGCCTGCAGGTCCTCACGATGGCCCGCCATGCCTTCGACCGGGTGCCGCCGTCCACCGTGCAGAGCAAGGCACCGTGAGCGTCGGACAGGTCATTTGGGTGGGGACCCGCCAGTCGGCGTGCGGGCAACCGTGGGCCGATGCGTTCGTCGGTTTCGAAGCGCGGCCCGGGATTGCAGGGAGCCGCTCTGAAGACAGCGTCGTTCAGCGGGGCCAGTTAGCCGCGTCAGTGCCTTCGCCAGCCGACGGGGTGCATCAGCAATGAGCTTCGGCATCGAGGACCTGGGCGAAATCGGCTCGCTGGCAGAGGCCCTGGGCCTGGTCGACGACACGGGCGAATTCCAGGAAGACTGGCTCACCCGGCCCGGCGATTACCTCTCCCGCGTGCTGGCCGACGAGACTCAGCGGGAAGCGCTCATTGCCTTCATCGATGACGTCCTGGGAGGGTCGGATCGAAAGACGGATGCAGCCGGCCGTATCTGGCTGCCCATCGTCGAGGAAACCGGCCCGGACGTGTGCTTTTTTGCCGTGCTGGACGACACCCCGACCGATCATGTGCGCATCGGTGTCGGCGTCACCGTCAAGACGACGGCGCCAGATTCCGAGACCCGCCTGTTCGTGCCGCTGTTCAAGGCTGCCAAGACCGGTCACTCGGTCAGCGATCCCTTGCTGCTGGGCCAGGCCGGCGGGCGGCTGGGTTTCACGACCGAGATCATTGTCGAGCCGGGCACACCGGCACCCGGCGCGGCCCACCTGGGCCGTATCGGCCTGGGTCTGGATGCGCCGACGGCCGCTGGCGACGGAGACCCGTCCGTTTCGCTGACGCTCGGTAACCTGCAACTGCCGGGCGCGTCGGCGCCACGGGATTTGTCCCTTTCGTTGGACACGCTCGACACCCTGGACGACACGGTAACGGACCTCGTTCTGGGACTGATCGAGGCCCAGGCGCGGAATCTCCCCGGCACGCCGTTGGCGGCCCTGGCAGGCCTGCTCGGCGTGACGGGCGGCGGCGCGATCCCTGCGCTGCCGGTAGCGAACCTGGCGAGCCAGGGGCCTCGCGCAATCGCCGTCTGGTTCAACCAGGTCATCAGCGCGGTCGCCGCCCGCACCGCCTGGTACGGCGAGCTGGCCGCTCTGCTGGGCGGTGGAGCTGCAGCGAGCGCCGACGGGGTGAGCTTCACGCTGGGTGCCGCGCAGGTCACCCTCGGGGTCCAGGTGGTTCCCGGGACCGGCGGCGCCAGCGTCATCACGCCGGTTCTGAGCACGCGCATCGCTTCAGGCGACCTGCGGGCCGAGGGGCGGGCAGAGCTGGCCCGTATCGACTTGGGCGACGGACAGGCCACGGCGCTGCCGCAGCTCAGCCTGCTCGCCCGCGCCGGCCGGATAGCCGCCGGTGGAACACCTTTGCTGACAGGCGATCCGGCAGTCGATGCGGTGCGTATCGGGATCGCCCTGAACGCGGACCGCAAGGCGGTGGTCTTACTCGCCGCCGACGGCGTGACCCTGGCCGGCAACACCTACGACACCCTGGACCTGTCGTCTCCCGACGCGCTGGCCGAGACGGCCGGTGCGCTGCTCGGCGATGTGCTGGACGACCTTCTCGACCTGTTGGGTCCGGTGGGAGCGGCCCTCAAGTCGCTACTCGGACTGGAGGTGCCCGCGGGGCACCCGGGAGTGCCAACTCTCGACATCTCGGCGTTCCTGGCCAACCCCCTGGGGGCGGTAGGCCGGCACTGGCGAACGCTGATCCGCGACCATGCCGCGGCCGTCCCCGATCTGCTCGCGTCTCTTCAGGCGCTGATCGCCGACGCCGCGGCCGCGGCTGCCATTACCGGCACCGGCACGCCGGCGGACCCCTGGCGTTTGCCCCTTATTGGACCGGCGGCGTTGTTGTTTCACAAGGCCGACGGCCAGGATCGGCTCCTCATTGGCCTGGGCTGCCGCTACATCGTGGACACGATCGGGCTGCGCTGCACGCGGGTCACGACGGAACTCGCCGTCGGCCTCGCAGATCTGGACCTGGCTGCCCCGTCGGCGGTGTTCGGCGGCGCCGTGGACGTGCGACTCACGGCCCGCGCCCGCGGCGACACACGGGCCCGGTTCGCGGCCGGCCCCGTTGCCCTGTCGGCTGAACATGTCGGTCTCGCCGCCCGCTGGACGGCCGACGGCGGCCTTTCGGTCGAGGCGCTGGCGCCCAACCCGGCCGCCGAGTTTTCCGGCCAGACGATACCGGTCGCCCTGCCGACCTTCGCCGCCGATGGCACGCCGTCGCTGGATACGGCGGGTTGGGATGCGGTGGAGCGGCTGCTGGGACTGCTGGCCAGCCAGGCGCAGATCCCGGCCTTCCGGGACCTGGTCGAGGCGCTGGGCTGGGTTCCGGATTCGGCCAACCTGGCCCGCGATCCCGCCGATTCGTCCCGGCCACGTTTGCGCCTGGCCGACCTCGCCGCCACGCCCCAGGCCGCGCTCAAGGATTGGGCGGCGGCGCTGCTGCTGGAACAGTCCGGACCGCTGGAAACGGCGCTGACGGTCCTGACCCGGCAGCTAACGGGGTCCTCCGGCTCACTCGGCCGCTTTGGTGGCATGGGCCGGCCGGAACGGCCCTACGGTATTCCGCTGCTCGCCGATGGACTCGGTCCGGAGCTGGCCTGCTGGCTCGAGCCCTACGGTCCGCTGCGGCCCACCCTGACCGACGTAGACGACATGCTGCGGAACTGGCGGCCGGGTGATGCGGGGCTCGACGGCTCGCTCCTGGCCGAGGCCCTCGACGCCGAAGGCTATCTCGACCAGGCCCTGTCCACGCTTGCCGACGGTCGGCCGGATCTTTCAGCGGGCCTGAGCGCCCTGGTGGCCCGCTGGACGGGCACCGACGGGCGCATCGCGCCGCCGGCAGCGGATCCGCCCGGCGTGAATGTTCACGCTGTGGCGGACGTGGCCTTTGACGGCCTGGCTGATGCCGTAGACCTTGAAGCCCTGCTTGGGTCTGCGTCGGCCGTTCGTCTCCACGTAGAAGTCGTCGCCGCAGACGCGGCGCTTCCCTGGCCATCGGCACCGGCAGACCGGGTCATCGATCTCCGCGCACCGGGACTGTCGCCGGAGAGCTTCGCGGCACCGGCCGCGGCTGCCGGGGAATGGTTCGTCGCCCTGGCGACCCGGGAGGCCGCGCGGCTGGCGACGGATGACGCCGACGGTATCCCAGGGCAGGCGGCGCGACTGGCGCGAGTACTGCCGGCGTTCGCCGGCCTGGGGAGCGTGGCGGTCGTGGCCAAGGCAGGCGCGGGCCATGCAGCGCGTCGCGCAGCCGAGTCCGTGGCGGCGGTCACATCGCTGGTGACCCTCGGTACACCCGCCGGCCCCGTGGCCTTCACCATTCTGGATACGCCCCCCGGCGCCGAGGCCCTGCGGGTTCTCGCCGCACTTCTTCCGGCCCCGGATCCGACCGCTCCGGACGATCCCGATCTCGCTCGGGGCCGCTCGCTGATCGCCGCGTTGACCGGGCTGCTGCCGCTCGGGGATCCAGCGGTAGAGCTGCGCCCGCCGGACGTCCTTCCGGGCTCACCGCGTGCCGGCCTGGACGTACATGCGGTGTTCGGCCGGATGACGTCCGATGCCGTGCGTGCCGGCCTGACCGCCGTCGTTGCGGCGGGCCTGTCCCTGCGGGCCGGCGCCCGGGCTGCTGTGCGCACCGCCGCCGGCCGCAGCGGGGCTGGCGGCGGTGTGCGTCTGCCGATATCGATCCGCGGCGACGGACTGGAGGTTCGCGGTGACGCCATTGTGGAGGCACTGGGCTTCGACCTGACCGCTCCCGGTGGGCCGGTGCTACGCAGTGATGCCACCCTGCGTCTGAATTTGTCATTCCTCCGACCCGGTGGCTGGCTGCTGGGCGGCCCGGACCCGGCCCGCGGTCCGGGTCCGCGGCTGGACCATGAGCTGCGCCGGATCGAGGCCAACATAGCGCTACCTCTGCACGGCGGTGGCGCCGCGTCGGCGGAAATCGTGCTCATCGAGCCTAAGGTGTTCGGCGTCGGCCGGGACCGCTGGGTAGTTAGCGCCGCAGGCGCCGCGTCGGCGCTGGCAGAGACCGTCACGCCGGCGCTGCCCGAGGTTCGGGTCCTGCTGGCCCAGTTCGCGACGCAGCTGCATGCGGCCACCGACCCGGCGATTGCCTCGGTCAAGAACCTGCTCGCCGCAATCGGGATCACGGACGCCACCGGCGGCTTCGTCGCCGACGGTATCGACCACCTGCTGAACGAGCCGGCAGTCCATTTCACCGACGCGCTGGCCGATGCGACCCGCCGCGCCCAGCTGCAGACAGCGCTGGACGCCGTGACCGGCGAGTTGTCGGGCCTGACCCTCGACCTCGCCGCTCGTCGCCTGAGTCTGGCCCTCGGCGGCGTACCGGGCACGGCCGGGCTGACGCCGTGGAACCTGACCCTGGAGGTGGGACCCGGCGGGCCGCCGCGGTTCGCCTTCGAGCTCGAGGCCACGGGCACCGGACCGGCGGGGGCCTTCGGCTTCAAATGCCAAAGCCAGCCGTTCGCCGTCAGCCTCACCCGGCGCCAGCCGGGCAGCGCGACGCCTGCCACTGTGCCACTGTGGCCGAGCCCCGACGCCGACGCGCTGCTGGCCGCGCTCACCCGTCTGGCACCGGCGGAGTTTGCCCGCTACGGGCTGGAATACCTGCGCGACCTGGACGAGGGCGCCCGGTCCGTTGTCGAAGCGGTCTACGATGCACTGGGCCTGCTGAGCGCGACGGATACCGCGGGCGAGCGGTTCGTGCGGCTGCCGCTTGCGCTGATCGAGGATCCGGTCGCGTGGCTGTGTCATGCGGACGTGCTGGGGGCGGCGGACGGCTTTGATGCCGCCCGCATCATTGCGCTGGTCGATGCCCTGAAACCGATTCTGGGCGTCACGGGCGGGCCGGGCGAGTGGCAGCTGGCATCCGGAATTACGCTGCGGGCATCAGACGCCAGCGGGGTCCCCCGGCTTGCGGTCGCATTGGATAGCAGCGGCTTTGCACCGGTGCCCGCGGCCGCCGGCCGGCTGGTTTTTTCAGGAACCGTGGCCCTCGCGTTGCCCGCGGGTCTGCCACCGCGGCCAGAGGTGGATGTGGCGGTGGGGGTCGCCGGCGCGGCTTCGGGCCATCGCGCCGTGCACGTGGCGACGACGGGCGGCCTGAAGGTGTTCGTTCGGCCGGACAGCGGTCCGGATCTGTCCCTGTATCCCGACCCGCCGGGCCTGGGCAGCCTGGCCGAGGCGGCGGTGGGCCAGGCGCTGCCGTTGATCCTCGACGCCCTGGCCGACGAGACCGGGTCCGACCTCCCCGGGGACGTGGGCCTGGCTGTGCGCACGCTGGGCGACGCTCTGGCCCTGCGCAGCGGCGCGTCGCTTGCGTTCGACGGGGCGGCGCTGACCGCCTGGGCCACCGATCCGGCGGCGGCCTTTGCCGCGCGGCTCGCCGCGCTGACGCCTACCGACTTCGGCAGCCTGGCGACGGCGCTGGATCCACTGCTGCCCGGCGGAGTGTCCGTAACTCATCCCGACGGCGTGCTGACCGTCACCGCCGGTGGCGTTTCTGTCAGCCTGCAGAACACGCCCTTCCAGGTCGGCCTGGCCGCGGCACTGACCGGTGTACCGGGTGTGGAGCGCGTCGATCTCGCTGTCACCCTGAATGGCGCCGGTCTGGCAGCCCTCGTCGTGGACGTGGGGCCGGCGGATATCGACGCCGCCGGTGTCAGCCTGCGTCCGTATTTCAGCGTGGCGGCAGGCAACACTCCGCCCGGCGGAGGCCGGGTCGATGTGGGCCTCGGACTGGACGGCTCCGGCAACCGGGTCGTCGCCGGTCGCTGGGCGCTCAGTCCATCGAGCTTCTCGCTGGTCAGCATCGACGGTGTCGTGGTGGACAGCGACCCGGAAGCGGTTGCGCTGGCGCTTGTGGATGCCGTGCTGCAGCTGGTGGCTGGGTTCGCCATGCAGACCGACGCGGTGGACGAGTTGCTCGACACGACGCTGCCCGGGGACACGCCAAAGGCGGTTCGCCAGGTCCTGCGCGGTGTATTCCTGGAAGACGTTGCGAGCCCTGCGGCGCTTGATCCGGGCCTGTTCGACCTGGACGAACTCCTGGGCCGCCTGCGTCGCCTGCTGATCAACATCGCCGACGTGAGCCCGAGTATCGAACTGGCGGGCGACCTGAAGGTGGGCATCAGCAAGGTCGGCAATACCGTTGGTCTGACTCTGGGCCTGGACGGGCGGGTTCCGTTGAACCCCGGCTCCGACGTGGTGATCTCCCTGGAGGCGGATTCCCGCTGGATCCAGGGCGGACCGGCGCCGGGCCTGTTCGTGGGCTTTCTCGATGCGACCGCGCCGGGCCTGGCGTTCGCGCCGAGTCTCGCAGCCAATGGCATCGGGTTGCGAATCGGCCGGGCCAGCGCACCGCTCATCGACGCCGGCGTCACCTTGGGATCCGTCGCCCTGCACCTCTTCGGCAAAGTCAGCGTTGGCGATCTGGCCGGCGGCGCCCAGATCCAGTTGGGCGAGCTCGCGGTCGGCGTGTCCGGAGCGTCGGGCGGCAATCCGGTGGCCCAGGGCATCGTCGCTGACTCCGGCAGTGGCCCCGACCGTCTGGCGCCGGCCTTCAGCCCCGCGCTGGCGGTGCAGAAGCATGGCAGCGGACCGGTGCTGGTATCGTTGCGGGCGGGGGAGGGGGATGGACCTTGGTGGCTGGTGATCCAGAAGGGATTCGGGCCGATCTATGTCGAACAGGTGGGCTTCGACACGACCGTGCGCCAGGATCAACTCATCGACATCTCCCTGCTCCTGGACGGCCGGGTGTCCATCGCGGGCCTGACCGCCGCAGTGGATGATCTGAGGCTGACGTATGCGGTTGCGTCGGATGCCTCGGTATTCGATCCGTCGAAATGGCAGGTAGATCTGGCTGGCCTGGCTGTGGGGGCCGACCTCGCCGGCGTCACCCTGGCTGGCGGGCTCAGAAAGTTCGGTTCCGGTGAAACCGTCGAGTATGTCGGCATGCTGATGGCCCGTTTTGCCACTTACGGGTTGTCTGTTATTGGCGGTTACGGGACCGGGATCGACAACGGCCAGAAGTTTGCGGCCTTCTTCGCCTTCGGGGCCATCAACGGACCCATCGGCGGCCCGCCGGCGTTCTTCCTGACCGGCATTGGCGGCGGCGTCGGGATCAATCGGGATCTCATCTTTCCCGGCGAGCTCAGCCGCTTCGGTGAGTTCCCCTTTATCAAGGCCCTGGATCCCGCCGCGAGCGTGTCCTCCGACCCGATGGGCGAGATGTTGATTCTGCGCGATACGTTCCCGATGAGGCGGGGCGACTTCTGGTTCGCAGCCGGGCTGAGTTTCACGAGTTTTGCGCTGGTGGACGGCATCGCGGTGGTCTCCGTAAAGGTGGGTGACGGGCTGGAGATCGCCCTGCTGGGTCTCGCGCGGCTGGCGCTGCCACGGCCGCAGGTGGCGTTGGTGTCCATCGAACTGGGCCTGTTGGCCCGAATGTCCACCAAGGAAGGCGTGCTGTGGATCCAGGCCGAACTGACCGAGAATTCCTGGCTGCTGCACGAGTCCGTGCGTCTGACCGGCGGGTTTGCCTTCGTGTCCTGGTTCGCCGGACCCCTGGCTGGTGAATTCGTGTTGACGATGGGCGGCTACCACCCGAGCTTCCATCGGGACGGTTACCCGGTCGTTCCGCGGCTCGGTTTCAGCTGGCAGGTCTCCGGCGCGATCGTCATCAAGGGCGAAAACTATTTTGCGTTGACCTCCGAGGCGCTCATGGCGGGCGGCCAGCTGGAAGCCTCGGCGCGTTTCGGGCCGGCCTGGGCCGAGGTTCGCTTCGGCGCCAACGGCATCGTTTACTTCGATCCCTTCCGCTTCGAGGTGGAGGTCTACGCGCGGATCTCGGCGGGCATCACCATCGATGTCTGGATCGGCGAGATCACCATCTCCATCAGCCTCGGCGCGCGGATCGCCGTGCAGGGACCGAAGTTCCGCGGCAAGGCCACCTTCGAGGTCGGCCCGGTCAAGCTCAGCGTGGCTTTCGGCAGCACGCAGCAAAGCGAGAAAGTCTACCTCCCCTGGAGCACGTTCGTGCCCAAGTACCTGGAGGACGCCGGCGGCGGCACAGCCCGCTGCATCACGGCCATCCCGGGCAAGGGCTCGCTGACGCCGAGCCCCGACGCCGGCGGAAACGACAGCGGCACTGCCGACGGATCTCTAGACAAACCCTTCGAGGTATTCAGTGAGTTCGAGATCACGGTGACGACACTCGTCCCCACCGATCATCTGAAGATCGGCACCGCCGCCAGCGTCTACCACGCGCCCAGCCGCGTTCTGGGTCTCGCGCCTCTGGGCAAGAGCGCGGTGGACTCGTTGCTCGAGCTGCACCTGCGCGACACGGGCGGTACGGACCATCTCGGCAAGCTGGACGACACACTGCGCCGGGCCGACGGCTTCCCGGTCGGTGTCTGGGGCAACCCCCAGGCGGACGACGATCGCAAGGTGCCCAAGGGGGAGGTCATCGAAGCGCTGGAGGGCGTTCGCTTCGAGGCCGTGGCGAGCTTCGAGGGCACTTTGCCCCGAGAAATGGCATATCACCAGGTCGAGAGCGGTCCGCGCAAACCGCTGCCCTTCGAGCAGATCCGCGCCGCTCGTATCCAGCTGATGGCCCGGGCCCAAGCGGTGGCTGGCCTGGTGCCCGATGTGCCAAGCGTGGCGGCGATGTACGCAACTGCGCGGCCGTGGCTGGCGAAACGGGGCCGGGGTGCCACGGCGCTGGCGGTCATCGACCGGGAGCAGGCGGCGCCGCCGCGACTGGGATCCCTGACCGGCGACCTCGCGGACGCGGAAGTCGACGCGCCCGAAATCGTGCTGCTGGAGGAGATCGGACGGCGGCCGGTGGATGCGGCCGTCCGGCCGCCGGTGGCCATCGCCGTGCTGAGCGCGGAACTGGCACCGGAGGTTCCCGCGCCGCGCACTTCGGTGAGGGAGCCGGGGCCCTTGCTCCGGGTGGCGCCGCCGCGGCTGGCGGACGTGGAGGCGGCGATGGACTGGGCGATCCCGGCGAAGCTGGTCCGGGTCGCGCCGCCCGCGGCAAAAAGCGCCGAGACCATCGTCGCCCGGGGCGGCGCGCCGCTGTCCAGGGGCGGGCAGCCAGGTGTGGCCGCCGTCGACCGGCGCGGTGCGGCAGCGGCGGGCAAGCGCCGCCTGGAGGAACTCACGGCGGGCCTGCAAGGACGGGTCGAAGGCAGCCGGAACCCCGCGACACTGGCCGCCGGTGAGATTGGCGTCTTCTGCCTCCCGAACGCCGAGCGGGATGTGGACGACAGCGCCCGGCGGCCGCGGCTCAGGGCCACCGGCGGACCGGCCCGGATGCTGGCACTGGGTCCGGGCGGGCGGATTCTCGCCGATACCGTCGTCACCCGCGTTGGGATGACGGTAGCCCGCGGAACCGAGCGGGTGGCCGTGCTGGCTACCGGGGCGCGTAAGGATCGCACCGGGATACCCGGCCTGACCGGTTGGCACGATGGACAGACACTGGCCTACGTGGGCTGGTCCACGGCCCTGGTAGCGGGTGGGACGGTCCACGCCGAAGGCGGGTCGATTCCTCGCGGCCGGCAGCAGTTCCGGGCCGGCTGGGTGAACGCCGCCGAACTGACCCGTGAGGTATCCCTCGTGAAGACCCGGATGGCGGGCCCGCTCGGAAGCATTGCCATCGTTATCGACGACCCGGAAGCCGGTGGGGCGGCGCGCGAACTGTCCCTGGGCCTGGAAGGTGCCGAGCGCGCCACCGATCGCAGCGGACGGCCCGTGCCACCGACGCTGGTCGTGCAGGGCCAGCGCAGCATCCTCGTCTATGCCCTTCGCAAGCGGCGGGTTGAAGACCCCGGCACCGTGGCGGTCAGCGTCGCTCGTGAACAGGGCTGGCGGCTGGCTGGCGTGCTGGGCGCCGTTGCCGACGCCGGCACGTTGGCCGAGCGCCTGTCGGGTGCCGGCCTGGATACCGTCATGCAGCCTTTGGCGACGGGCCGTGGCGGCGCCGTGCGGCTGGGATGGGTGAGTCCGCGGCGGCGAACCGGGGGCGCCCAGCCGATAGTGGAAAAGACCGGGGCACGGTCTCCGCAAGGCAGGAAGGTGGCGGCCGCTTCGCGATCGGCAACGAAGAGCAACACTGGGGCCATTCGACGGTCCGCGAAAATGACGAGCGGAGCAAAGCGCCTGGCCGGGAAGACAATGGTCGTTACTCCGCAAGCGGCCGAGAAGAAGAAGGCAGCTCCAGGGGGAACCGTGAAGAGCCCGGCGGGCCCACTGGCTTCGGACCGCAAGAAAGAGGGCAAAAAGAAGACTGGCGGTTCCGGCCCGGCGCGGAAAAAGACCGCGGCGTCGCCGGGAGCAACCGCGAAGAGGAAGGCGCCAGCCCGGGTGCCGGTGAAGGAGACCGGTGCCTCCGTCCCCACCTCGAAGAAAAAGGCCAGCACGCGCCGGGGAGGCAGCAGCTGATGAAGACAACGGAGAACAGCGCATGGTGAGCAAGGGCCATTTCGTGTTGCACAGCCGGGCAGTGCCTCCGCTGACGGCCGGGGACTACGTGCTGGAGGGTGACCAGCGCATCGACGACGGCGCGTCGGGCAGCTATCCCACCGAGCCCTACCGCGGCCACGTTCGGATTCGTTCGCCGCGCTATCGCATGCCGCCGGAGCAGATTCTCTCCACGTTCCCGCCCGCCAACGCCGAGGGCGCGTTCGACAGTCGTCTCCCTCAAGTCGTGCTGAAGCGTCGGACGCTGCCCTGGGAGCGGGCCGCCGATCCCGCCGACCGCAAGGTTCCGTGGCTTGCCCTGGTTGTCATCGCCGAAGGCGAGGGAACGCTCTCGGGCGAAGTGCCGGTGGCGGAATGTGTAACCCCGGGCGTGACGCTGGCCGGCCGCGCGGACGTGCCCACCGGCGTGTATCTCTCGGTGCCCAAGACCGTCGTTACCAAGGTTTTTCCCACGAAGGAGGACCTGGAACTGCTTGCGCACGTGCGGGAGGTGGACATACACGATACTGAACTCGCGCTGGGCGACGACGACGGGTTTCTCGCCGTCGTCATGGCCAATCGTCTGCCCCAGTTCGACCGCGTGGCATGCAAGCCCGTGCGTTACCTGGCGTGCCTCGTGAGCCTCGAAGGCCAACTGGATGTGCTGCCGCCGCCCACGCCGCCGCTGGACCACTTCTTCCCCACCGACCTGGTGTTTAACTTCGACGCAGAGGTTGCCATGGCCACGGCGGATCTCGACCACGTGATCATGGGCTCTGGCGAAGTGCCTGGGATCCCGAGCGGTCCGAATGGTGTGATCAATCCTGTGGGCGCCTCCGGCGGCGCTGCGCCAGAGACGATCGGCGCGGCCCGCGCCAGCGCGCCCAAGTCCACCGCGAGTGCGCGCGCCACGGACGACTGGCGGACGGGGCCGGCGGCGATCGAAGCGCTGGCA
>Ga0316191_10002709_pt1 | contig 12952 bp, 12 predicted proteins | sample Eddworburr2cm_MG_FD_204928 | JGI IMG/M metagenome (GOLD analysis project Ga0316191, IMG submission 204928) | Coastal sediment microbial communities from Maine, United States - Eddy worm burrow 2 cm | ecosystem: Environmental > Aquatic > Marine > Coastal > Sediment | place: USA: Maine...
TTAATTCGATATGATTTGCAAACTTGTCTGCGTTGTCCCACATACTATTCAACAGGCTATCCCAATCTTCTTTTGATTTAATTTCAGGGAGATCAAAACTATATTTATCGCGAATTTCAAGCGGCCCTCCTTCGAAAACATTCAGGACCCCTGCTATGTAATAGTTGATATGGTAGGTTAGTGCGGCAATAGTATTTAACGACCCAATCCTGTTCGTTGCTTGCTGCCAGGTCACATTTGATAATTGATCCTTAAAATTTGTATTGGCAATCCATTTACCTTTTAAAAGGACTTCTTTGAAACGATTTGCAAGTTGATTTGAATTTTCCATGTATTTATTAGATGATTGAAGATTTTATATAGAACCACCAAAGCTCCTGTCCATGATTTCGTCGTGCCTACCCGCCTAAGTCGGGTTGGGTGTGAACACTGCGACTGATTCCTTTAAGAAAATTAGTACTGACAAAACGAAACCATGGCCTTCGCCATTAAAATCAAGATTAGTTTTATTTAAAAATAGGAATTTTTGAATTGTGAATTAAATGAGGCATGAATTATAACCGTCTTAAGTTTGTGATATCTTTATCTCATTAATTAATATGAAAGAACAAAAGAGAGGATTAAGGTTAATATAGCCGTAGAATAATTTCTCCAACACCCCTGATTTCATGTCCAATCACTGGCGAACATTATAATTATAAAAGCAAATCCTTTGTTACTCGCAGGAAATAATGAAGAACAGGGAGCATTTTTTAGCTACTTTTTTTTGCCCTTTTTGTCATCCTTATTTATAATATTTTGGACACCCTTTCCGGGAACAATTCTGGTAAACCCATGAATTAATCCTTGAACAATATAATTAATTGGTGAGCGGTTTACGTTCCTTTGGGACTGATATTCGGCAAAAAGGTATTTGCCTTGACCAGGCATATTATTTGTCCGAATGGCAGTATTGGCAATTGCAGAAAGTAACACCTTTTTTTTAGATTTATCTTTGCTCTTTTCATTAATCAATTCCACATGTAAGTTGCTATAATCAAATACCAGCTTGTTTTGGGATTGAACCGGACCGGCATTCATATGAAACTGAATTCGGCTCATTTGGCCAGAAACCATTTCAACGCCAGCCAGGGGTTTTATGGTGGGGTTTAAGCTGGTCAAATCCATTTCTCCAACATCTACGGCTAATGAAAATGTTTCTTTATCATATGGAACGCTTAGTTCAACATTAATTCCAGCCTTACCTATAAGGCTGGCTTTAATTTTTGCGTCTAATTGACCTTTATTTATTTGTTCTTTTGGCATGTTAGTGATGCCAGTAATAGTTCCATTAATTTCCTGAATTTTAAGCGATCCTGATTCACTTTTATTAGCTCCAAGTTCACCATAGGTTACGGAAGAATTTGAAATTTGAATGGAGTCTAAATGAATTGCCATAGGAATTGAGTTAATAATACCTTGAAACATCGGTTTTGCTGCATCCGGGGGCCTGGAAATATTCTTATTTCTTTGCAGTTTAATATTCAGTTCGTCAATAGAAACCTTTTGGGCTTCAATATCTAATTGTGTATAAAAATTACTTGATGGCTCAAGCTTATGTATACCAATTTCTTTTACATTTAACTCAATTATATCGTTTTGGACCCCAACGCGTTTGCTAACTTCAACCCAATCGATAGAATAGCTCAGGGAAATATCATTCAGTAAAATCTCTTTGTCCATCAGGTTGTAATGAAAACTACCTAAGCTAATATTTGTATAGTCGTTTGGTTTGAATGTTGCACTATCTATATCTACATTTAAATTCCCCACTTGAAAGGGGATCAGGTGTTTGAATTTCAAAGAATCAGTTTCTATTTCAGTCGCCAGGATATTTAATCGCATTACCTGACCTTTAATGTCTTTTGAATCAGGATCTCTTAAAATAATTGAACCATTTTGAATGCGAAAACTGTTTAGATCCGCACGCGATATTATATCACCAAACATTACTTGCAACCCTTTTCCACTGGTGCTTTTAGTAGTATCTGCACTAAGTGTTACTTCAAATATTGGTTGTTCGAAGGCAATCTCATCTAAATTTAATTTTTTGCCAAACAACAATTCTCTCCATACTATTCCATTAATGGTAGCGTAATCTACATGTCCTGTAATTATGGTTCCGTTTCCCGGGTTTAAAGGTTCAATACGGACTTCGTCTAAAGTTACCCCTTTAAAAAAGGTGCCTAAATCAAAATCAGAATACGTAATGTTGTAAGCTCTATCGGGATTAGAATTTATCCTTGCTTCGAATTTCGATTCAATCCTCCATTCCAGCCCCTTCATAAGGATAAATAGTATCCCTAGAACTACCAGAACCCGAATGGTTATCCTTTTCATAGTATTATAAGTTATTTTTTCTGTTTTACTAACTTACGACCTTTTGTTGAATAATGTTTTATTGTACCATCATTCCAATACAAATACAAGACGCGATACAATACCGTGGTTCGAACCTGTTTGTCCTGTGCGATCAAGCGTAGAATACCTGTAGTTTACGTTAACCTGTATGGCTGAGAGGGGACTCCAATTTATCCCTAGTGAAAATGTGTCCATTTCGCCACCATCAATACTATTATTGGTCAAATCTATGGATGACCATCGACTGTAAACCTCTAATTCACCCCAACCCCCTGAATTAACACCATTGGCGACATTAAGTCTTTTAAAAGTCCCACTTCGTTTATTATATTGATGCATTTCCCCGGTAATTACATAGGAAGCCACTACATAGTACCCCTTAAAACTGGGGACATTAAAGGTAGAAGAGCGGACATTGGATTGGATATACTCACCCACGAGAATGAAAGTTCCTTTTCTCCATGCCATTTCCAGCCCATGATGAACAGTTGATTCTGCATCATCAATTACATCCGTATCAACCGAAACCGGACCACTGAAAATTTCCGTTTTTGCCGTGTACCGGATTCCTCCTGCCCCGTTAGAATACCGACCCGCTATCCCCAGGTGCAAGAGATTGCTTTCATCTTCGGAGATAAATGGCAGTCCTGTAATACGCCCTGTAAACACCGTAGGATTGTCAGAAAACGATTCATCGACTTCATACCAGTTATTAAATACACCGGCAGCCCAGGTCATTCGCTCCTTGAGGAAGGAGTTGTTGATAACGATCCCTATATTTCGCGCGGGTAAAAGCCCGTCTGCCACTGAGGCTCGTTCTTGCTGACTGGGCAGGTATATCATGGCTGACAATCTAGAAATAGAAAAAGTTTCCTTTGTTTTTCCCAGGCTCAATGTAGCTGATCCTATGGGAATATCCACACGGTAATCATAAACTACAAATTCACTTAGATCATCTTCCTTAAAGCCTCGCTCATAAGCTCGTGTGCCAAAAGAAAAAACGTAAGTCCAGGGCTTTTTAAAATTGAATGTGCCACCTAAACCAGCCCGAAATCCACGAACGGAACCTCCTACAAATTGACTTAGATCTCCGACCTGTTGTTCGTTGGTGTTGTCTTGTGAAAACCATCAGGTGTTTTCCATCAGGATTGCGCCTGCGAACATTCCGGTAATTGGCTTTGTCCTGAATACATTCCATTTACGACTGTTTTGGTAGGATAATGGCAAAGCCACGGCCGGTGGTGAATACGACCGCCAGCCACTTATTTGCTCTTGAGAATCAACATCAATCTGGATCAGCTTGTTCAAAACAATTTCTCCTTTGGAAACAGCAAAAACCGCATATGATTTTGTGTCGAGTATTGCATCCACATTAGTGCGGGGATCCTGTTCAAGTATAAGAAAACTTGCCAGGCTTCCCACTTCAAGGGTTCCAAGAATAAATCCCCCTTTGGCATCAAATGAAATATCCGCTTCATTAACTGTGATCTTGTCCTGGGTGATCAGTTCGAGTTTCTTTTGTTTTATGAGCATACTGACAACTACATCCTCCTTTTTTCCAGTTTGATCAATCACCGTTACATTCCGAATCATGATATTTTGCAGATCATTGATCAGATCCTGCGAAAATCCCAAAAAAGGAATCATCATCAGAATTGCTGCATAGAAAAATTTAGTCTTAAACATCACAGTCTATTTGCTCCTATTAACGCATGTGCAATCTATTTAACTGGTTGTGGAGCTGGAAATGTCCAGCCTCCTTCTAAAATTTCAGCTCTTGGTCTGTATAACCTTACAATGTAATTCCAACCTGGCACAATAGGAATGAAGTTGGATTGTTTGGGATCACCTCCAAAATGGATGGTAATACTTCCGTCTTTGCTTTTCTTTGCCGTTACGTTGTTGAAAGAGTAGGCATTGTACTTGTTAACCGGCATTAAGCCTTTGTCGTCGTAGAGCGTTACAGACCAGAAGGCATCTACTGGCACATCCTTGACGGTAAGAGTGTGGGCAGTTTTTCCATCATTTTGTTCTGGAACGAAGTTCTGATAGGTAGCATCCTTTCCAGGTAATCCGCCCCAGCCAAAGGCAGCACCCAGCATCCAGTAAATCGGGTCCAGTTCCTCTTTCACGCCAAATGCTTTTCCCCAAGCCGTATTCGTTGATCCGGTAAAATTGATTTGGTTTCGTGCTTCCTCCACTTCTTCCATCTTCCAGTCAGGTACTTCGAAACTGCCTATGGCCTCCTGATGGTAAGTAACTTGATCCTGTAGCTTATGCGCAGCCGCTACGTCAGCTTCATCATTGGGATCGACAAAGGTGCGAACACATAAAAGAGCGTACCTCGATCCAGCTTTTTCTACTGTCAGGGTGCCTTTCTTTGGGCCGTAGAACCCCCAGATCGAATGATTCTGACTAACGATCATTATGGACTGATAGCGCCCATTATTCTCCGGTAATTCAACCGTTAGCGGGGAGGTTAAGTCAAAAACACCAAAAGAATAGAAAGTGTCCATGTTGCCACGGATCGTGATCTGGTTGTTTACGTCGTATGCTGCACGGTTGTGATGTAACTTTCCGAAACAGCCAAACGCATTGATATAACCTTTCATCTGGATATCCGATTCTGCACGGACATAATTTTGAGGAGTAACTTTAATGTAATCCAGCTTATGCACTGCCGTTGGGCTAAATTGCGCATTCGCTGGCGTTAAGGCAAAGATAGAAAGCAATGCAATAAGCAATGCTGAGGGGATTTGATATAATCTTGATTTCATTTTCATAATATTAATCTTAAATGATTTTTTATTTTAATTATTTCACTAACTCAATTTCGCTTGGACGCCAGGTTTTATCAATCCATGCCTCCAAAGGCCCATACATTCTTAGTGCACCAAACCAGCTTTTGCCGGGAATCGTTTGTAGCCAGTTATTCTCAAAACCTGCCGGTGCTTCAGGACTGAAATAGATATCATAAGATCCGTCTGCATTCATTTTAAGGCCATCTGTCTGGCTTCCGATAGTCGGGAATTTCTGGTCTGTTTGCAGCTGAGATCTTGATTGGCAGTCGTAAACAGTTACTGCCCAGAAATCATTAACAGGCGGATTGGCCGGAATATGGATTTTATAGGTAAGTGCACCATCCATTGGTTGTTTATTACTATCTACAAAGGATAAAGCATAATCTGAACCTGCTCCGGGAATAGAGACCGCCATGGCAGGTGTTACGGCGGTGTACGGATAAAAGAACATGGTCCTTGCATCAGAATTCATGGTGTGGCCGTCTTTGCCGTTGAAGAAAACATTTTTATCCACCCACGCCATTATCCAGGAGCTCTTTGTATTAGGATAAACTTGTATTCCTTTCATATTATCCACACTTCCACTAACTCTTGGATACCATACTATTGACCGGGCAGTGGCATTTGCTATGGCAACGGCATCTGTTAGAATGCGTTTCATTCTCTCATCAGGATTAAACTCTTTGCCTTTCTCAATACCTATTGAAGCCAATAGTCCGCGGGTTTCCGCATCAATCATATCAATGGGTTCTTCCTGAATGACGTCGTTAACATGATGATAGAAGTTAATGTCGTTATCGTGAATTGTGTTGAAGGACTGCCCACTTGCATTAATGAATTCCATTTCAGGTGGATTGTCTTTTTGATTTAAGGGGTAGAGCTTTAAATTATCCTTTATGTTCTTTACAGCGACATCCAGACCATTGGCAATAGAGCCTCTCATAAAAACCCAAACACGGTAGGTCTTTGGTTGAATATTGAAGTAGCCCGAAGGCAATTCACCTTCATAGCCTGGGGGGATCACCAAATATTTACCACCCTTACCTTTATCCGGGCCCATGGGCCCAATATCATCTATATACCTGAACCATGCATCGTTAAAAGCGCCCAACATACCCGGAGGTACTTCCATCACGATGGGACCTGTTTCTTTTAGGTTTAAATTGGGTGTTACGTAGAGTGTAGAAGTATTGGCGGTAAGAAATAGTGGTTTTGAATCCATCAGATCTTCCGTAAGAACGACCTTATTGAAGGCATTAGCGCCCAAAACTTCTGGACCCAACATAAGCTGTCTCACGGATGCAGCAGGCATGCATTTTAGAAAGACATCGACACCGCGCATCCTGTCCAAATTTTCGTAAACCAACTCTGCTGTTTCCGGAAGTGGAGCTCCATCCGTAAATTTTAAGGTTCCAATGGAAGTCTCAACCAGGTCAGGCGTATGAAGACCATCCGGTAGCTCTGTTGTTTGGGAATAAGTCGGTAAGTCTTTAGCAGCAGACTTTGCTTTATCCGTTGTTTTGCTATTGTCCTGGCATCCCAAGATAACCAGGGAGAATAATGCTATTATCCATATTTTTGAATTCATTATTGTCATTTTTAAGTGTTTAATATTCGTTAGTTTTAATCTTATATATAATTATTGTTTATACTGTTTATTCCTTTTTAAGGTATAGGTCGCGTAATTTTTTTTGCATGGTGGCATCAATACCCAAGGCTTCAGAAAAGTAGTTCTCGATGGTGCCGTACTTCGTTTGCATTTCGTCAAATGAGGCTTCGAGATACTCTTCCTTGACACCGAAAATGGCTTGTGGTATGGACGGTTCTCCACCTCCTGCAACGGAGCCATCAATCACCTCCTTATAGAGCGGAAGGATATAGTCATTGCCGCGCAGGTAATCCTTCATGACAGTTTCCTTGGGTACATCGAGCAGTGTGAGCAAAGCCGCTGCTGCCCATCCCGTGCGGTCCTTACCCGTTGTGCAGTGAAACAGTGCCGGTAACTTATTTTTGTCGGCCAGTGAAGTAAAGAACTCGTGGTAGGCGGTTTTTGCGCTAGACAGAGAAACAAAATCGCGGTAGGATGCTATGAAAACGGCTTCAATTTTGCCATCGCCCAATTCTTTGTTTCCCTCCTCTGGGTTCTGCAATAAAGCTAAAAGATTTGTTGGTGCAGATCCGGTAGCGTCTTTCAATACGTCCAGCCAGACGTTGTTTACACCAGGAGGAAGTTGGTCGGGCAAGGGTGTTCTTTCTGCCTCGGTTCTTAGGTCATAGTCATTCTTAAGGCCGAGTTTAGCAATCTTCTCCATGTCTTCCGGACTAATTCCGGCAAGCTGATTAGAGCGATACACCAGACCATGAACGACAGTTGCGCCATTTTTTGTTTTATATCCCCCCAAATCACGCAGATTCGGTACCGAAGCGATACCGAGACTTATACCGGGTTCAGAAAGAATTACTTCTTTTACAGTTGTTACATCAGTAGCAGCTGATGGATCCTCTGTTGTTTTACTATTGTTCTGGCATCCTAAAATGCTTAAGAACAATAATCCGATTAGTACTAGGTTTGCTTTCATAGTTTTTATTTTTGATTGATCGAGGACTTATCCTCAGAAAAACAGGTTTTTAGTGCGTTATCGCCGTAGAGGGTGGCCACCCAAACTCGAATGATTGCGTCTCGAACGGCTGTTTGGCTACCACGAGGACGGCGACCAAAGTGGTGGCTTACCATTTCGGAGTCCATACGATTTAGTGCCATCGCAACAGGATGGGCATCGAAAGGTTTGATCAAACCGGCTTTCTGTTGATGTTCGATCTGGTGTGTTACAGCATCGTCAAAGTCTTCAGCGAAACGTGTCCACGCTTTTTCCAGTCGTTCATTCATGGGAGCGGCATCTAAGACAGCCCGCAGAATGGGGCCATACTGATAACTGACCTTCACCATGTTTCCCAGCGATTCCTTGAGCAGCGGGATGGGATCACCCTCTCCTGTCAACCAGGCTGCGGTGGCGGCCATGATCTTTTCTTTAAATTCATTGAGAAGGTGCTCCATCATGGCGGGTAGGTCCTCGTAGTATCGATAAAACGCCGACCGGCTGCTCCCAGCCTTGGACATCAATTCGCTGACCGTCAATTCACGATATGGATGTGCCCAGAGATAATTAAGTGCAGCATCAAGAATCGACTGCTGTGTTCTATCGGATTTGCGAAGCGTAACTTTCCCCTTAACAACAATAATGGGCTTGTAATTATTTTTTTGTGACATAGTGTTATAAATATATGACACTGCGTCATAATAAACAAACAACCACCGAGTTATTAATCCGAGAGATAAGAGTATTATTTTTTATATGGTCTTGTTTATTATTGTATATAACGGTTAGCATAAAGAACGTTTTAAGCTTACGCCGAAGCTTTTCAGCCTTCGTAGCCAAACTACTTGTGCCTCCGCCAAAGCTTCGGCGACACGCGGACGGCGAAGTGGGCTAGCATAGGTGCTAATGCCATTTATTGTTGGTAAACATTTTACTTCCAAATGCTAAAAGTTACATTTTTAATCGATGTACTTAATATTAATCTTACCGTTAAATTTAAAAGGAATTTTGTCATGATATTCCAAGGCCACACCCGAACCTTTATCCATTCCCACATCAAATGATTCTGATGCGGTGAAGAGCGCAGGTACAGTTCTTTCAGCAGTTACCTTTCCTGTAATACTTTTTTCGTAACCAAAATGAGACTCTAACTAATAGGATTAAAGCAGGTACTTCTACCAATGGACCGATGACTCCGGCAAATGCTTGTCCTGAATTCAATCCGAAAACTGCTATAGCAACTGCAATGGCCAATTCAAAGTTGTTTCCTGCAGCGGTAAACGCTACAGAGGCTGTTTTGTCATATTCGGCTCCCATTGCCTTTGTTAGGAAGAAACCAACTATAAACATTAAGGCAAAATATATTAGTAATGGCACTGCGATAATCAAGACGTCCATTGGTATTTCGACTATCAATTCGCCCTTAAGCGAGAACATTATTACGATTGTAAATAGCAGTGCTATTAATGTCAAAGGCGAAATTACAGGAATGAATTTTTGTGTGTACCATTCTTCGCCTTTGAGTTTTACCAAAATAAGCCGGCTTAAAATTCCCATCACAAAGGGAATTCCCAAATATATTGCAACGCTTTCGGCAATTGTTGCAATTGAAATGTCGACAATAGCCCCTTCAAAACCGAAATAGGGTGGAAGAATCGTAATGAAAATCCATGCGTAAAAACTATAGGCAAATACTTGAAAAATACTGTTTAATGCCACCAATCCAGCACCATATTCGCTACTGCCTTCTGCAAGGTCATTCCAAACAAGCACCATGGCAATACAACGAGCCAAACCGATTAAAATTAAACCGACCATATATTCCGGATAATCCCGTAAAAATGTAATCGCCAAAACAAACATTAAAACCGGGCCAATAATCCAATTAAGTATAAGCGATATTGACAGAATTTTTGTGTTGCGAAAAACTTTTGGTAATAACGCATAGTTCACTTTCGCCAATGGGGGGTACATCATTAAAATCAATCCTATTGCGATAGGTATATTGGTTGTACCACTACTAAATGAATTAATGATATCGGGAAATGTTGGTATAAAATAACCAATCCCAACACCTAACAACATGGCAATAAAAATCCAAAGTGTGAGGTAACTATCGAGAAAGCTTAATTTTTTAGTTGCTGCCATTTTAAGAATTGATCTGAGCGAATATATAGAAAATATTTGTTGTGCTTTGTGTACTTCTTTGGTTGTCTTTTTCAGCTTGCGGGTAAGGTTGCGAATATAAGCCGTAGCTAGCCTGCAGAATTATTTTGGAAAGGCTATGGCCAATGTATTGTTGACCACCGTTTATTTTTGTTCAATAATTATTTTGCCCTGAATCCAATCCGGCAAGTAAAAATCCATACCTGTCTTTTTTTCGATGTCAACTAATTTGTTTCTTAGTTCTATTGTTCTTAACCCAATCTTTTGTCTTAAGTCATCCGTTACCGATAAAGTTGCTTGAAGAGGAGGGTTTAAAAATCCATACCCAGTTGCCGTGCGATTAGAGATTACTGCTATTTTCCAATCGTCGATCATAGCGAACTCATAAGGAGATATCTCACCGGATGCCAAAGCTTTTTCCAATGCCGGCCTGATATATTGATAAAGCGTATCCTTTTTAGTATAATCTTCCGAAATCGAATTATGATGCCCAAGAATGGTAGACATCCAATAATCATTTCCTATTAACCTTTCTCCTGGATATCCCTGGCTTTGCAAAATATTTATGAGTCCCGCCATTTGATTTTCACTATGGGGCGCAAATTTCTTATTTCCATAATTCTCTTGTGCCTTATTGCCTATCCTAAACAAAGCCCATAAGGCCTTTTTTTGATCTTTTTTAAACATCTCATGTACCTTTTCTCTGAGCTTTGGATCTATACGGTTCAGATAAAAAGAGCGAAGCGAATCATAATTATTCTCCAGGGCAGTCCAGGCAGGTTCGTCCTGAAGAGAAGCCAGAAACTTATTGTTTTTTAATTCTTTTAATTCCCACCCGGCAGTAATTCCTTCTTTTAATAATCGTAAAGCTTTTTGTCTCTCATTTAAATAAAAAGCAAGTTGAACAGCTACCTGATAATCCCTTAAAAAAACAAATTCATAACTGCTAATTACGCTCTCGTAGCTGCTTAATGCTTCTCCATATCTTTCTTCTGCTATAAGACTTTCGGCTTCAATAACTTGCCGATGATAGTTAAGATAGTCCCTGTTTTCATTATTTGCTGCACACACTAAAGTAAAAAGTGGAAAAATACAATAGAAAAAAGTCAAATAAGTAAATTTCATAATATTCTAATGTTAGCTACCATCTTTGTGAATGGCTTGTGCCACAAATGCGTAACACCAGGTTATGCGAAAATTTAGTTTATTCTAAAGTAATAATTTTTAGGAAAGGGTAGCGGTGTGAGCTAAACGGGTTGATATGCATTGTTACGCTCAAAAGTTAACCCTATTTTTTAGATTCAAATAATACAACAGGAGGTTCCCAGGTTAAAGGATCACCAACAATACCATGGGCATAACTAATAACTTCCATCCATTCAGGGGAAACTTTAATTAAAAGGTAGCCATCAGGTTTATTCGGATAGAAAGCCTCCCATTCAGCTTTCCATCGCTTTTCTTTTTCCATAGGGTCATTTACTATTTGCGCTATTCCATGAATCATGACATATCCTGAAGCACTCTTATCAAAATAATATAAGGTTACCCTGGGATCCTTTTTAATTTGATCTACCTTTCTGCTTTTTGGATTTGTACCAAACCAAACTGTAAAATCACTTTCCGGAAGAAAAGGATCCATTACTCGGACCCTGGAACGGCCTTGCTGATCAAGGGTGATTAGCGCACAAGTACCTGCAGAAGCCATTATTTCTCTTGCAGCATTCATTAATTTATTATTTAATGAATCTTTTTGCTCTATGCTTTGACTGAAGCTGTTGAAAGTTATTAAAAGAAGAATCGGTAAAATTATATAGAAGGGTTTTCTTAATTTTTCCATTTTGTTAATTCGTATTTCATGATTTAGGTACTTCTTCATGCTTCGGTAATTATACCTTACGGTTCGGTTATGATTTCTGTGTGGTGGGAATAGCTGGTGAACAGTGCGCTTTGGTTGTCTCCATTTTCCAGCAGACAAAATTTTTACCTAAAACTATATCCTTGTTTTTATTTTAAATGTAGGTAAATTTCATAAAGGTAACCAATAGGACTCGCTAAATGATAGCATTGTTAGGTGCTTTGTTTTTCCTTTTTGATGTATTTTTCAATAATCTTTACTATTAAAATAGCTGTTATACAACCAAATATTGATGCTATTATGTCTTTAAGATCAAGTTTTCCGGATGCACTCCACTGTTCTAATTCAAATAAAATTGAGGCTATTGTTACAATCAGTACAATTTTTTTTGAATGTTTCGTTGGCCTGATCAATAGTAATAATGAAAACCCTAAGACATAAAAATAACTCGGTAAAAATCCAGCTATTCCATAATCATTTATCTCATTTAGATTTATGAAATCCCGGTAAATAACTTTACTTAAAAATCCCATAAGCACTGCTAAGAATCCGATTATTCCAAATATTTTATTTTCCTGTTTCATACTCGGTATTCAGGACTTTTCGTATTACATACAACAAGGTTTTAACTGTATTTTTTATTTAGGTATCATGGTCACAATTACTCGTTTATATCTTGATAATTGAGGTTCACCTTTATCAGTCACTTTTAAAATAAAATGTGCAGTTTCTTCTTTTGAGACTTCCGGGGCTGTAATAGATGCCACATGTACATTCTCTGCTCCGTTAATCTTAATTGATTTTTTATAGCTGCCTGCCTCGGGATAGTTAAACCATAAGAAACTAAAACCATCTCCATCCGGGTCGGTGGTATCAAAAGCATCTAAGCTAAATTCTTCACCTGATTTTACGGTTATTTGCTGGGGATGACTTAGTACGGGAACGGGTGGGTGATTGGCTTCTTCATAGGATTTTATGCACCAATCGATACGGGCGGCAAAGTCATTTTGAAAATCATCTCTCCAACGCCATAAAGTAACTTTATCATTTTTAAATGAAACCGTATCCTTCTTAACGGAGCGTCCAAATTCATTAGGTATGTATGGGGTGTAATTATCAATTGCGTTTGTCCA
>Ga0316191_10002710_pt1 | contig 12946 bp, 10 predicted proteins | sample Eddworburr2cm_MG_FD_204928 | JGI IMG/M metagenome (GOLD analysis project Ga0316191, IMG submission 204928) | Coastal sediment microbial communities from Maine, United States - Eddy worm burrow 2 cm | ecosystem: Environmental > Aquatic > Marine > Coastal > Sediment | place: USA: Maine...
GGCAGCCACCAATCGAAACCTGGAAAGTGCGGTCAAAAGCGGTCAGTTTCGCGTCGATCTCTATCATCGCTTGAACGTCTACCCCCTAAGGGTACCACCACTGAGAGAGAGAATCGATGACATTCCCCTACTGGCAGGACATTTTTGTGAATTGGCGCAAAGGCGGGTCGGCTCGGGGCGGTTTCTATTGCACCGTCAGACCATGGAGACGCTCAAAAGATACAGCTGGCCGGGAAACGTCAGAGAACTCGAGAACATCATCACACGTGCCGTCTTGAAGACATCGTTGGGCGTTACCGAGGGGCAGGAAGTCACTATTCTACCTGAAAATCTGGATATGAGTACCGATAGGATAACGGAAAGTGAAACCGCGACCATTCATTCCGTGAAAATCGGGGCAAAAGGCGGTTTAACGCTCAGAGAAGCCGTGGACAAATTTACAAGGGAGTATATCCTCGAAACAGTTGAAGCAAACCGGGGGAATTGGGCCGCAGCCGGTCGTCGGTTGGGAATACACAGAAGTAATTTACACAAACTTGCCAGAAGGCTGAATGTGAAGTGAATCTACCACATAGGTTTAACGGTTTAAGATCATGAGTGTCCGGTTAAGAATCGCATATTTTCAATTGGATATCCGGTGTAGCAATTATGTTTTTGTAATCATTTTCTGTAAATACCTGAAAAATTGACATTTTATCGGATATGGTCACACTTAAAATCTGTAGAATTGTGTAGAGCCTTTGCTCAAGCCTCAGGTTCTTTTTCATTATCGCTACCAGCACGTAAATAGAAATCGCAATCCTTATTTGGGTCTTGACGGTATTTTTCTGAGATTCCGAAAAAGGATTCTATCTTCAAATGCAGTTTAATCCACTTGAAGAACAATTTTACTTGCCACCGGCATTTGTAACCTTTTGTAAAAAATACACATTTTTATGTGCCAAAAATTAGCACAAATTGCATTAGACAAAATAGGACTATAAAAAAACAGCTGAAGATTTCTTGAAAGCAGCCGATAGAAATGAACATCTGGAGGCTTTTTTTATTCACCAATGCGCTTGAAGCGTATTGACATTTATGTTTGCCGTCGTCCTCGCTCCGCCCACCCTGTTAAATCATTACCATTTAACCGGGGTGACTTTGGCAGATGGCACTGGGATCGACGGCAAACATAAAATATATACCCTCCGCGTTCTTGGCGCCTCAGCGGTAAGAAAAGCTAATAAATCGCAATAAAACATGTCTGAGGAATTATGATAATCGAAGCCGTGGAAGACCATTCACAGCCCCATGTCCTGATTGTCGATGACGATGTGATTATGAGGGATATGGCACGCAAGTCCCTGACAGCGGCTGGATTTTCGGTGTCGGAAGCCGAAAACGGCGTGCGGGCTTTGCAGGCGTTGGAAGACCTTCGACCCGACATTATCCTGCTGGATGTGATGATGCCGGAAATGGACGGCTTCGCCACCGCCAGCGCCGTTCGTCAGTTGCCGGGCTTTGAGATTGTGCCCATACTGATCATGACGGCTCTGGACGATTTGGATTCGATCAATCGGGCCTACGAAGTAGGCGCCACCGATTTCATTACAAAGCCGATCAACTGGGTGATTTTGGTTCAGCGGGTCCGGTACATGACGCGTGCCGTGCGACTGATGAATGAGCAAAAGCAGCTCGAAAAAGAATTACAGCAGGCTCAGAAGCTGGAAGCTGTTGCCACGCTTGCCGGGGGCATCGCCCACGATTTCAACAACCTACTTCAGGCCATCCAGGCTTCTTCGGAGCTGCTATTGCTAAAAACGCATGAAGGTGAGCCTGGTTTTAGTATTCTCAACCAAATCATCGACGCCGTTGATAGGGGTGGAGGACTCATCCGGCAGTTGCTCACTTACAGCCGCAAAATAAAGAGTGATAAGCGGCCCATCAATCTCAGCAATCAAGTGCACCAGGCCCATCACCTGCTGCAGAGGACGATTCCCAAGATGATCGAGATCGACCTCCGCCTCGAAAAAGATCTCAAGTCGGTGGATGCCGATCCGGCCCAAATCGAGCAGGTGCTGATGAACCTGGCCATCAATGCAAGGGATGCCATGCAGGATGGGGGCCGGCTGTTCATCAGGACGTCAAACGTCATACGGCCGGAAAAGCACGGCAGCATCCAGTCTTTATCTCATTCGCGGGAATGGGTTTTGCTCAGCGTCTCGGATACCGGCCACGGTATGGACAAGGAAACCCTGGAGCAGATTTTCGAGCCGTTCTTCAGCACAAAGGGTCCGGGAAAAGGAACGGGGCTTGGCTTGTCCATGGTTCACGGGATTGTTAAGAACCACGACGGCCGGATCACATGCCGCAGCACCCCCGGCAAAGGGACCAGTTTTCGAATCTATTTGCCGGCGGTCGAAGCCGGCATGGAGAAAAAGCCGGTCGAAGAAAAGAAGGAATACCAGGTGGGCAATGAAACCATCCTTTTGGTAGATGACGAAGAAGCCATTCGGCTTGCCGGCAAAGAGCGCCTTGAAAGGGCCGGCTACACGGTGCTGACGGCTTCCGGGGGCGAAATGGCCTTGGACGTCTATAGGCAGAAAACGCTAAAAATCCATCTGGTTTTGCTCGATCTCATCATGCCCGGGATGGGCGGCATAAGTTGTCTGTACGAGCTTCTTCAAACCGACCCGGGCATCAAGGTTGTCATCATCTCCGGCTATTCTCCCGACGAGGAGACCATGGAAGTCATTGAAGCATGTACCAATGGCTATCTCCGCAAACCCTACACCGGCGATCAGCTGCTCAACACCGTTCGCAAGGCGTTAGACGGCGTTTAACCCACCCTTTGTTGTAATCTTTTTTCACCACCAGACCCAGAGGACGCAGAGACACTATTTCATGTTGCCCATAAATTTCAATGAAATGAAATAATGCGGCGAGCAAGCAAAAACCAATTTAGCAATGCATCGGTCTTAAAAGAACAGGGAATTAATGAAGTATATTCATATGACCGGCACTACGACAAAGTAGAGTGGGTCAGTCGAATAGAGTCATAAAAAATATCTTTTAATCCTGCCGTGCCGACATGAATTACGGTGAGTCTTTTCTTCTTTGGAAATAATCGTCTTCGACACAATCACGCATGCACGCGCGATAGACGACAAAAGCATTGTTGATGCACAGGTCATATTTGGGCGAACTAAAATCCTCGCTGGACATGCACCCCTTGACGGACTGGTCCAACTTCTCCTGGCACTTGTCTTCACATGGGAAATTTGCTTGCCCCAGCGCAGCGGCAATAAAGAGAACCAGCATGAAGACGATACAACTGTAAATTGTTTTCATCGCTGTCACTTGATCACATTTTCCGCCCGGACCCTGCGTGCGCCGTGATAGCGGATAGCACCGTTGTCGATGACGTAGCCGCGATCGGCCGACCGCAGGGCCACGGCCTGATTCTACCCGGCCAGAAGCACTGTCAGTACGCTCTCCTTCAAGCACTCTTTAATGTAACGGTCTTAATATTGGAGAGTTCGTCTGTCATTCTGTTCTCGGCATACCACAAATCATAAGCCTGCTGCATACGTAACCAGAGCCAAGGCCCATTACCTGCAAACTTACCTATTCTGAGAGCCATTTCTGTTGTTATTGGATGGGTGCAGGCTAATAAACGGTGAAGTTGCTGACGAGAAACACCGAGGCGCTTCGACGCTTCGCTAACCGACATGCCAAGACTTTTTAATACATCTTCGCGTAAAATCTCACCGGGATGCACTGGTGGCCTTTTCAAGGGGCGTTTAACTAAATATTCATTCATGGCTTTACCTCAATGATATTGTTCAAGATCAATCTTCCATACATCACCGTCCTCCCATTCAAAGGTGATGCACCATGGGCCATTGACATGAATACTATAACGCTTGGGCATTCCTTGAAGACCGTGAAAATTGAATCCGGGTACGTTCAATTCTGTCAACGACTCTGCTTGATCCAAAGCATCTAAACGTCTTAGGGACCGTGCTTGTAGATCCTGCCGCACCTTTCGGGAGTGGCCATGCTCAAACAGTTCAGCAAGTCCCTTATGCTTAAAGCTCTTTATCACATGTCGGATTGTATCAAATCTTGATACAGTGTCAACAAAATTGTTACACAATTTCTAAGAAAGCTGAATTTTCTGTAGCGTAGCCGTTACGACAGGTATGCCGGTGAAGGGGAAAATTGTTGGTCTGAGAGGCAGCATCAAAATACCAGAAAAACAAGTTGATTCCAAAAGAATAAGAAAGTAAAGAAAAAATGACCACTCACAAAATAGCCGAAGGCGATTGATGAATTTTACTCACGCATGCAATGCATCGTTACTAAAAGAAAAAGGAACAAAGGAAGGTTGTTTTGCCCGTCTGTTGCATCTCGATAACAACCACCACCGGCATATTGTCGAGGGCCGTGTTGACGGCATCGGCAATGTCTCTCACATAAAAGTCTGTCATGATACTGCATGATACAGTGTCATAATGCCACCGTCAAATGAAACAATTTGACAGACATTAACCTATAGGTTGAGCGGTTTCCCGCCCAGGCAGGATTTATCGTTCCGGATTGAAAAGCCCTCAAATGCATTGTATGAAAATACGCCGAAGTGGCAAAGTTTCTTTTTTGATCAAACTGGCCGCCTTTCAGGCCAGCGGCTGGGCTGAACCCTGAACCCAGAACGTTGAACCCAGAACCCTGAACCGCTCAACCCGAATCCTTATATGTCCGCTGTGGGTCTGTCAATACGGTTGGGTCGGTTGAGCCCGTTGAGCCCGTTTAGCCCGCTGAGCCTGTTTAGCCAGATGAGCCAGAAACAAACCGACCTAACTGACCAAACTGACCTAACCGGCTAAACCGGCTAACCGGCAAAAAATCAGTTGTGTTGAACTCGCTCGGCACTGTAACATCACCTCCGGATGAAAAAACCGACCCACAGGCTCCTCGGCGAACTGGCGGTATTCGCATCGGCCTTCTGTTTCTATTTTTCGACGGTGGTGATCAGATGGTCCCAAGCCGAGGTCACGATCGATCCCTCTTACTTTGCGTTTTTCCGGTTTCTGACCGGATTCCTGGTGGTCTGTGCCATTATGGTCTTCAGAAGCCAACCACCGCGCCCACAGCGCTACCACCTTCTGGTCGGAAGAGCCGTGGCCAACAGTGTAGCGGTATACTTTTTCTACATGTCAGTAAAATACACCTCGGTGGCCGAAGCCAATATCTTGAATATGACCTACCCGGTCTTCGTCGCCCTACTTTCGTGGGGATTGCTCCGTGAACAGCGCGACCCGACGGCCCTGGCGTTGGTGGCGGTTGCCTTCGCGGGCATCTGGCTCATTCTGGCTCCCGCCGAAATCGACATTAAGCTGGCTAACCTGTGGGGATTGGCGTCGGGTGTGTCGGCGTCCTTTGCCATTATGTACCTGAGCGTCAGCCGCCGTTATCACGATGCCAACACGGTGCTTTTTTTCATGTTCGGCTTAGGATCACTCTTGACGGCGGCCGTTTTTCACAAGCACTTTTTCTGGCCGAATTCAACCTGCCTCTATTATCTGGTCCTGTGCGGCGTTGCCGGTATCGCCGGACAGTTTTTGATCACCATCGGCTTTCGCTACATCACTGCCGTCGAGGGGAGCATCATATCATCGACACGAATTTTGCTGGCGGCGTTGCTCGGACCCGCTATGACAGGGGAAGGGTCCTTGACCTCAGCCGGATGGATCGGCGCGCTGCTCCTTTTCGGCGTCAATGCCGCCCTGGCCTTGCGTCGGGTGCATCCGCATTAGAGCCGGCCAGGTTGCAATTCCGGGCAGATGTGATTATACTGGCTTCGTTATGAAATCGCACAATGAAAAAATACCTGATCCTAAAGAAATTGAGAAGGAAATCAGCGAGTTTCTTTCCAAAAAATTCAAAGACAACGTCAAAATTGTCTCGCCCGTCGTATTGCACCAATCGCTGGCGTTAGAGAAACCGGAGCCCTCCTCCGATTCCACAAAAAAGATCAATTTTGATCTATTGCCCGAGGACCTGATCGCCTTCCTGGACCAGTATATCGTCAAGCAAGATCAAGCCAAAGCCATTCTAGCCACAAAAATTTGCACCCATTTCAACCGCATCAAACGCTCCCAAAGTCGACCGGCCGATGGCAACGGCATGATGATCGGCAGCATTAAAAACAATGTCCTGATGCTCGGCCCGACCGGTGTCGGCAAGACGTACATCATCAAACTGATCGCCGAAAAAATCGGAGTCCCGTTCGTCAAGGGCGACGCCACCAAGTTCAGCGAAACCGGTTATGTCGGTGGAGACGTCGAAGACCTCGTGCGGGACCTGGTGCGAGAAGCCGATGACGATATCGAGCTGGCCCAATATGGAATCATTTACATCGATGAAATCGACAAAATCGCCGGCAGCCGGGAGCACTTCGGCGCCGATGTGTCCCGCACCGGCGTTCAGCGCGGTCTTCTCAAACCGATGGAAGAAACCGAAGTCGATCTGAAGGCCGCCCATGACCCGATTTCGATGATTCAGGAGATTGAACGCTACCGTAAAACCGGCAAGCGCCATAAACGCGTCCTCAACACCAAAAACATCCTTTTCATAATGAGCGGGGCCTTTGCCGATCTGCCGGCGATCATTCGGAAACGCCTCAATGAAAAAGGAATCGGTTTCGGGGCCCCCATAAAAAACACGACAGAGGATCTGGACATTCTCCTGCACGTCAGGTCCGAAGATCTCATCAAATACGGATTCGAGTCCGAGTTTGTGGGGCGCCTGCCGGTCCGGGCCATTTTCGAGAATTTAACCGAGGCCGATCTGTTCGAGATCCTGCACAACCCGAACAACCCGATCATGCTTGGCAAAAAACTCGATTTCGCCGCTTACGGGATCGACATCAAGTTCGATGAAGACGCTCTGAAAATACTGGCCAAAATCGCTAGCGAAGAAAACACGGGCGCCAGAGGGCTAGTCAGCGCCGTGGAAGGCACCCTGCTGCCTTTTGAAAGAAAACTGCCATCGACCAGTATCCGGGAATTTCCGGTCACCGAGCGCGTGATCCGTAACCCCGAGGAAGCGCTGGCCGAAATGACCGCTGCGAAGGACAGTGATGCCCTGCACAGTACCTTCGAAGAGCTGAGTCGCAAAGAGCAGGCCTTCATCAGAGACTACCTCAAGTCGAACACGGGCAAACTGGCCGAAAATTACAGCCTGACCATGACCGCTGCGCGCATCGCCACTGTGGCGAATTGTTATTCCCGTCACATCGTAGACGTGGGAACGGCGATCCGCCAGATACGCTCCTACTACGATGAGGTCAAACAAATTGAACTTTTTTTCTTCAAAAACCATGACATAAACGTCGTGCTGGAAGAGGATGCCATTGATTATATCATTGAAAAGTTCGTGACATCTGATATGCATTTGGACGAGTTCTACAAAAAACTGAACATCGATTTCGAACATGGCTTGAAGCTGGTGCGGGAAAAAACCGGCAAAAATCGTTTCTTCATCAACCGTGAAGCGTTGCTGAATCCGGAAACCTATATTCGTAACAGTCTCGCCACGGCGTTGAACCTGCCATAGCTCGTTTCCGTCCATAAATGGCCCTTTTACGCAATTCCCCGCCTGCTTCGGGACAGATCGCCGTCAACCGGCGGAATCGTTTTTGCGGTTTACACGAATATGCCTCCGCGCTATGCCGCTGATTTTCTTGAACTTGCGAAAAATTTCACATTTCTGGATCGGAAACTTATCAGGCCCTTTTATGAAACCGCAGATAGGCAATCGCTAACGGCAGAGAGATGCCTGCAACCGAGCCCGCCATGTGCGAGAACCTGAACCACTCCCGGAGCGGATAACCATGATTGGAATATCAAAACTCTACTGCGGAACCGTCGAGCCTTCGGATGCCCTGCGTTATGGCCGCCACTCGTCGCGTCTGCCCTCTCACCTGCTGCAGTTTTCAGAGGACAAGCGACCGGTTGTGGTCTGGAACGTGACACGACGGTGCAATCTTAAATGCGTGCACTGCTATGCCCATGCCGAGGACAAATCCTTTGCGAATGAGCTTTCCACGTTGCAGGGTCGTGACCTCATTGACGATCTGGCCGGTTTCGGCGCTCCTGTGCTGCTGTTTTCCGGCGGCGAACCTCTTGTGCGCAAGGATCTGCCCGAGCTGGCGGAATACGCCGTGAAAAAAGGAATGCGGGCCGTCATTTCCACCAATGGCACCCTGATCACCCCCACCATGGCCCGGACACTCAAAGAGATCGGCCTTTCCTATGTGGGGATCAGCCTGGACGGAATGCAGGAAATCAACGACCGGTTCCGCGGTGTCAAAGGAGCGTTCGCCGCGGCGCTGGAAGGCATCCGGAACTGCCAGACGGCCGGAATAAAAGTCGGGCTGCGGTTCACAATCAACAAGTTCAACGTCAACGAAATCCCGGCCATCTTCGATTTGCTGGAAGAGATGGACATCCCGCGCGTCTGCTTCTATCATCTGGTCTACGCCGGCCGCGGCTCGAAACTGGTGGCAGACGATCTGACCCACGAGGAAACTCGCCGGGCGGTCGACCTGATCATTGACCGTACCCGGCAGCTGCACGAGAAGGGCAAACCGAAGGAGGTCCTGACAGTCGACAATCACGCCGACGGCCCCTACCTGTACCTGCGGCTCTTGAAGGAAAACCCGGCCAGGGCCGCTGAGGTTCTCGAGCTGCTCGAGATGAACGAAGGCAACAGCTCCGGCCGCGGCATCGGCTGTGTCAGTTGGGACGGTGAGGTATATGCCGATCAGTTCTGGCGCCATCACAGCTTCGGCAATGTCACCCAGAGGCCGTTTTCCGAGATCTGGACCGACACCTCCGAACCGCTGATGATGCGTCTCAAAGAAAAGAAAAACCATGTCACGGGCCGCTGTGCCGGCTGCCTCTGGCTGGACGTCTGCGGGGGGAATTTCAGGGTACGGGCCGAGGCGGTCACCGGCGACGTGTGGGCCCCGGACCCCGCCTGCTACCTGACCGATGAGGAAATCGCCGATGCGGCCGCTGCCGGCCAGCGCTGCGATATCGGTTGAGCCCGTTAGATCCGTTGAGCCGGTTTAGCCCGTTTAGCCGGTTGGGCCCGTTGGCCGGTTTGCCGGTTAAGTCGTTTGAACCCGTCAGCCGGTTAATGACAAGGACCCACAATGATAACTCGCCGTCGGCCGAATGCTTAACGGGCCTAACCGGCTAAACGGGCCAAACCGGCCCAACTTAACTGAAGGAGCTCCGCACCACCATGCTCTTCCCCGACTATCGGCCGCGGCGGTTGCGGCAAAACGATGCTTTTCGGCGCATGATCCGTGAAACCCGGTTGGCGACCGACGACCTTATCCTTCCGCTATTCGCCGTCAACGGTCAAAACGTCCAAAACCCGATCCCATCGATGCCGGATCAGTATCAACTTTCCATCGACCGGTTGGTAAAGACAGCCCGGCAGGCCGCCGAACTCGGCATACCGGCCGTTCTGTTGTTCGGTGTTCCCGACAAGAAGGATGAGCTGGCCAGCGGCGCCTATGCCCGGGACGGCATCGTCCAGCGGGCGATAAAAGCCGTCAAAGATGCTCTGCCGGATCTGGCGGTCATCAGCGACGTCTGCCTGTGCCAGTACACCAGTCACGGTCACTGCGGAGTGGTCGAAGGCCGGATGGTCGCAAACGACGCCACCCTCGATCTGCTGGCGCGCACCGCCCTGTCGCATGCCGAAGCCGGTGCCGACATGGTAGCCCCCTCGGACATGATGGACGGCCGTGTGGCGGAGATCCGCGAGGCACTCGATGAAAACAGTTTCAGTCACGTGCCGATCATGTCTTATGCCGCCAAATACTGCTCCGCTTATTACGGGCCCTTTCGCGAAGCTGCCGATTCGGCACCCAAATTCGGTGACCGGCGGACCTACCAGATGGACCCCGCCAATGCGATCGAGGCCATCCGTGAGGTCACCATGGACGTAGAGGAAGGCGCGGACATCATCATGGTCAAACCGGCCCTGGCCTACCTCGATATCATCTGCCGCGTGCGCGAGGAGATCGACCTGCCGGTCGCCGCTTACAACGTCAGCGGTGAATACGCCATGATCAAAGCCGCGTCGCAAATGGGCTGGTTGGACGGCCGCAAGGTGATGATGGAAACGCTGACCGCCATCAAGCGCGCCGGTGCGGACCTCATACTGACCTACTTTGCAATGGAGGCCGCCCGGGAGATGAGGTCGGCTTAGTCCGTTGAGCCGGTTGAGCCCGTTTAGCCCGTTTAGCCGGTTGAATCAGTTGGTTTCTTCATTATGTTCGCCCAGCAATGGGTTAAACCGGTCTAACCGACCAAAATGACTTAAACTGGCCCAACGGGCCCAACCGACCAACGGAGCCCCATGCATCCTCACCATATCAAAACCCAATCCGGGTCCCGGCCGGAAGAAGGCAAAACCCCGGTTCTGCGGCTCGTGGCCTGGGAAACCACCCGCAACTGCAACCTGAACTGCGTGCACTGCCGCGCGGCAGCCACCCGCGGTCCTTACAGCGGCGAGTTGGATACGCCGACCGCCCTGCGGCTGTTGGATCAGATCGCCGCGGTCGGCCGGCCGATCGTCATTCTGACCGGCGGAGAACCCCTGTTGCGGTCGGATATATTCGATATCGCTCGCTATGGGACCGATCTCGGGCTACGGATGGTCATGGCGCCCAACGGCACCCTGATCACCGACGCGACCGCCCGCCGGATGGTCGAATCCGGCATCAAGCGCATCAGCATCAGCCTGGACGGCGCCAGCCGCGAAAAACACGATCGCTTCAGGGGCGTCGAAGGCGCTTTCGACAGCGCGCTGCGGGGAATCGAGATGGCCAAAAAGGCCGGCCTCGAGTTCCAAATCAACACCACTATCACCCGCACGAACCTGGCGGAGATTCCCCGCATCCAGCAATTGGCGGTGGAACTCGGCGCCGTGGCCCACCATATCTTCCTTCTGGTCCCTACCGGGCGCGGCAAGTATATCATCGATCAGGAAATCACGGCCGAGGAGTACGAACAAACCCTCAACTGGTTTTACGATCAGCGGGACAAAACCCCGCTGCAGCTCAAGGCGACCTGCGCGCCCCACTACTACCGGATCCTGCGGCAGCGGGCCCGGTCCGAAGGCAAAACCGTGACACCCAAAACCCACGGACTGGACGCGATGACGCGCGGCTGCCTGGGGGGAGTCGGGTTCTGCTTCATTTCACATCGGGGAATTGTTCAACCCTGCGGGTTTTTAAATGTGGAGGCCGGCGACGTCACCCGGGCATCCTTCGCCGATATCTGGAATCATTCAGAGACGTTTCAGTCACTGCGCCGCTACGACGACCTGAAAGGCAAGTGCGGTCTCTGCGAATACAAGAAATTCTGTGGCGGCTGCAGAGCGCGGGCTTTCGAGGCCACCGGGGATATTCTGGCCCAGGAGCCCTTGTGCAGCTACCAGCCGGCACGGTGTTGACCGACTTGGCGAATCCCGGAGCCGCGGCCCCCGGCATCCTTTTTACGACCAGCTGCCGCCAAGTGCCGGGTGACCTTTTTCCGATCTCACAGAGGGAGGGATTATGAAGATCAGCGACCTGATGATTCCGGATCCCATCACGATTACCGCGAACGCATCCATCACCGATGCCCTGGAGCTGATGAAACTGAATTCCATCCGCCACCTGCCGGTGGTCTCCGGCGGCAACGTCCTGCGTGGTTTCGTGACGCTGGCCGACCTGAAGCAGGGGCTGATACCGTCCATGGTGGGCGATGTTTCCCTCTCCGACCTGATGATCAGCGATCCGATCGTGGTCGGTCCGGAGGAAGACATCGAAATTGCCGCCCAGTTGATCTACAAACACAAGATCGGCGGCATGCCGGTGGTTGAAGGCGAGAAACTGGTCGGGATCATCACCGAATCGGACATCCTGCGGACGTTCATCGACATGATGGGCATATTGACCGGCAGTTCACGCATCGACGTGGTAATGAAGAACGAGCCGGGAGCGTTGAAAGAAGCCCTGCAGATCATCAACGACGGCGGTGGCGACATCATCAACGTCGGCATCACCTCTCATCAGACCGGCAACCGCATTTACTACTTTCGCCTGGCGGCCTGCAAGACCGACACCATTAAAAAATCCCTTGAAGCCAATGGCTTCACTGTCACCTACGCTACTAATTGATCTTCCGGCATCGTCGGTCAATCAGGAATCTATTTAGTGCCAAACCGCGATCTTTTTAGGGCCCCATTAAGTGTCCAATTCATAAATGAGGATTTTTTCCGCTGGACAAGGCCGCACAAGGGGTTGCGGCGAGGCGTACTTAATGTACGCCGCAGCCGGAAACCCGCGGAGAACGCCGTCCAGCGGAAAAAAGACCATTTATGGATGGACACTACTTAATGGCGTTGAGCTTCATCGTAATGGGCCGATCCTCCTCAATTTGTCCGCCAAAGCGGATGGGACCCGGTCGGCGATAATCGTCGTTACCGGGGACAGCAGCGAGCCAGTTTTCCCGCAAAGCCTTGACCACTTTAAAGGCATTCGACTCCAAGTCGACGACGCTCTTTTCAATCACCAGCGCCAGTTTGCCCTGTCGTTCCTCAAGGTGCATCAACGGTGCAATGGGTATGCCGAGCGGTTCCCATTGTGCGAAATCGTGTTCCAGATTTTTTATGGCCGCCATTTGGCCCGTCGCCCCGTTTGCGATCAAGCTGTAAACGGTAAGGCCCAAATTGTAGGTGTAGTTGCAGTCGAATCGGGTGGGGTCGGTGCCCCGGCCGTCGTAACCGTAAAAATGGGTTTGGGTTTTGAAATCCGGGACCGATTTCCGGAAGATCTTCTCAACCGCCGGTGGTATGGCGCCCTTCTGGGTCAGCGCGTTTTCACGCGCCAGGGCCT
>Ga0316191_10002712_pt1 | contig 12945 bp, 8 predicted proteins | sample Eddworburr2cm_MG_FD_204928 | JGI IMG/M metagenome (GOLD analysis project Ga0316191, IMG submission 204928) | Coastal sediment microbial communities from Maine, United States - Eddy worm burrow 2 cm | ecosystem: Environmental > Aquatic > Marine > Coastal > Sediment | place: USA: Maine | collected...
GATCCGGCGGCATCGGTATTCGTCGATTGTTATCGCAGTGACGGCTCACCGGTCGATACCTCACCGCGCAGTGTGCTGCGGACCGTGCTGGCGAAGTACGAGGCGAATGGCTGGATACCAGTCGTTGCTCCCGAGGTTGAGTTTTATCTGCTGAAGCCACATTTGGATTCCAACGCCGAGGCTGAAGCACCTGAGGGTCGCCTGGGTTGGACTGAAGGCGCAAGACAGCCGTACAGCATAGATGCCATGAACGATTTCGACCCGTTCATTAATGACCTGTATGCCTACTGCGAGACGCAGGATATTCGTATTGATACTCTGTCTCAGGAAATGGGCCCTGCCCAGTTTGAGATCAACTTCCTGCATGGCAATGCCATTGAGCTGGCCGACCAGGTCTTTCTATTCAAGCGCACGGTGCGCGAAGTGGCCATTGAACACGAAATGCATGCCACGTTTCTAGCCAAGCCGATGGCCGAAGAGGCCGGCAGTGCATTGCATGTGCATCAAAGCGTCGTCGACAAGAACGGCGAGAATATTTTTTCCACCAAGGACGGCGAGGCCAGTGATCTTTTCTACGGTTTCATCGGCGGATTGCAGAAGTACATGCCAGAGGCAATGCTGATATTTGCCCCGTACGTGAATTCCTATCGTCGTTTCCTAAGTCCTTGGTCGTCGCCTGTTAACCTCGCATGGGCTGTAGATAATCGTACCGTCGGACTGCGCGTGCCCGACTCGGGTCCGGAGGATCGACGCGTCGAGAATCGATTGGCTGGATCCGATGTGAATCCCTATCTCGTATTGGCAGCGACACTGGCTTGCGGTTATCTGGGTATGAATGAAGGCTGCAAACCGACGGCAGCGACCGAAGGCAGCGCATACAGCGACAAGTTCACACTACACCGGCACATTTATTCTGCGCTGCAAGCATTGCGTGGCAGTGATGCGATGCACAGCATGCTCGGTGATAATTTTGTCGAGCTGTATTGCGCGGTGAAGGAAGATGAATACCGCGAGTTTCAGGAAATCATCACGCCGTGGGAGCGCGAGATTCTGATGTTTAACGTTTAAGAGGTTGGTGATGACAGCATTGGAAAAGCGTAGCGGATCGGACTTGCAGGAACTGGATAAAGAACACCATCTGCATCCGTTCACCGACCACAAGCAACTGCATGAGAAACGTTCACGCATCATTACGCATGCAGATGGCGTGTACATCTATGATTCTGACGGCAACAAGATTCTCGATGGTATGTCGGGTCTGTGGTGCGTCAACTCGGGTTACGGTCGAGATGAGCTTGTAGATGCTGCCGCCGACCAAATGCGCGAATTGCCGTACTACAACAACTTTTTTCAGTGTGCACATCCACCATCGATCGAACTGGCGGCCATGCTCAAAGAAGTCAGTCAGCCACAATTCAACCGCGTATTTTTCGCCGGTTCCGGATCTGAGTCCAACGACACCATTGTACGGGCCGTACGGCGCTACTGGGACCTGATGGGGCAGCCGCAACGGCACACGATTATCAGCCGCAAGAACGCCTACCATGGCTCGACCGTTGCTGCGGCCAGCCTGAGCGGAATGAAAGCGATGCATGCGCAGGGCGGTCTGCCGATACCGGGTATCGTGCATGTTGAGCAGCCCTATTGGTTTGATAGTGATCGCAGCCTGTCGCCCGATGAGTTCGGCCTGGCGGTTGCCAAATCGATCGAGGACAAAATCAATGAACTGGGCGCTGACAAGGTCGCTGCATTCATTGGCGAGCCAGTTCAGGGCGCGGGTGGTGTCATTATTCCGCCCGATTCCTATTGGCCGGAAGTGCAACGGATCTGCGATGAATACGGCATTTTGCTGATCTCGGACGAGGTCATCACGGGTTTTGGTCGAATGGGTGAGTGGTTTGGTGCCGACTATTACGGCACGCGCCCGGACTTGATGCCCTTCGCGAAAGGTGTCACTTCAGGATATTTGCCACTTGGCGGTGTGTTGATCAGCGATAAGGTTGCTGATGTCCTCATCGATAAAGGCGGGGAGTTTTTTCACGGCTATACGTATTCGGGGCATCCGGCTGCTTGTGCCGTGGCGATCGAGAACTTGAAAATTCTGCAGCGAGAGCATCTGATTGATCGCGTCAAAAACGACATCGGTCCTTACCTGCTCGAGCGCTGGAAAAAGCTCGAAGAGCATCCATTGGTCGGCGAAGCCCGCATGATCGGCTTGATTGGTGCGCTCGAACTTGTCAAGAACAAAGAACCTATGCAGCGCTACGACGATAAACAGGGTGTCGGTACGATTTGCCGTGACTTCCTGGTCAACAATGGACTTGTCATGCGGGCAGTTGGGGACACAATTGTCGTGGCACCGCCATTCACACTCTCGCACGAAGAGGCGGACGAGTTGATTGCCAAGACCTGGAAGTGTCTTGATCTGACACACGCCGCGATAACTGCGGCATAGGTTAAGGGGATACCGTGACAGACAAACAAGCAGGCGACCACGCGATACTGCGTGACAGTCTCTACGGTACGACGCCTGAGCCAACGTATGCCGGCGCTACGTCATTCATGCGCCGCAAGTACACACGTGATCTGACCGGCGTCGATGTCGCGGTGACCGGTGTCCCGCTGGATACGGCTACAACAAATCGGCCCGGCACACGATTTGGACCGCGCGCAATACGTGCCGCGTCGACTATCATGGCGTGGGAGAAGCCCTACGGCATGGAATTCGATCCCTTCGATAAGCTTGCCGTCGTTGACTATGGCGATTGTTTTTTCGATTTTGGGCGACCGCAACAAGTGCCCGACGCGATCGAAGCGCATGCGTCGGAGATTATCACCCAGGGCCCCGCGTTGTTGTCTTTGGGTGGCGATCATTTCGTTGCCTATCCGTTGCTAAAAGCGCATGCCAAAAAACACGGCGCTCCTCTGTCGCTAATTCATTTCGATGCGCACAGTGATACCTGGGCCGACGAAGATGGTCGTATTGATCATGGCACGATGTTTTTTCATGCTGCCAAAGAAGGCCTCGTCGATCCAGAGAGTTCGGTGCAAATCGGGTTGCGCACGACTAACCCCGATACGCTGGGATTCAATATTCTTGATGCACCGTGGGTACATGAGAACGGTATCTCCGCGGTCGTTGGGAAGATCAAAGCGATCGTCGGCGACAAGCCTGTGTACCTGACCTTTGATATCGATTGTCTCGATCCAAGCTTTGCGCCGGGCACAGGCACACCAGTTTGCGGTGGACTGAGCAGCTATCAGGCGATCGAGATTCTGCGCGGCCTGGCCGGAGTCAATCTCATCGGTATGGATATGGTCGAGGTCGCACCGGCCTACGATGTTGGTGAAATTACAGCTTTGGCAGCAGCATCGCTCGCTATGGAAATGCTGTACCTGTTCGCCTGCCGGCCGGCCGGCTAAAGTTCAGGAGCCATGCAGGATACCCGGGAACATACGGCGTCGTATTACGCTGCTACGCGCAAACCTGAATCCAACTATCCTGAGCTTAGCGGTGAGCAGCGCTGTGACGTTGCCGTTGTCGGCGCCGGTTTCACGGGCGTATCGGCGGCGCTGCATCTTGTCGAGCGCGGCTATGACGTTGCGTTAATCGAAGCGAACCGAATTGGCTGGGGTGCTTCCGGGCGCAATGGCGGGCAATTAATCGGCGGCTTTGTCGATGCCGACAAGATCGGCAAGCGATTCGGTATCGAGGCCTCCAACATGGCGCGCCAAATGGGTTTCGAAAGCCGCGATATTCTTGTCCAGCGCGTCGAAAAATACTCAATCGACTGTGACCTGAAATATGGCTTTCTCGATGTCGCGATGCGTGACCGCGATATGCGCGATTTTGAGAGTTATCTCGAAGATAAGATGCGGGCGAATTACCCCCATGAGCTGCGTATTATTCCGCAAAGCGAGATGCCAAAATATCTGGGTACCGATCATTACATCGGCGGGCTGGCCGATTACGGAAATGGCCATCTGCACCCGCTAAACTTGTGTATCGGCGAGGCGCGCGCAGCACACGAGCTCGGCGCGAAAGTTTTCGAACAGTCACGCGTGACGCGAATTCGGCACGGCGAGAAGCCTGTTGTTGAAACGGAGTCGGGACGCATGCGGGCGAATAAAGTGGTGCTTGCCGGCAACGCCTATCTGGCTAATACCGAACCGAGAATCAGGAACCGAATCATTCCCGCGGGTAGCTATATCATTGCGACGGAGCCGCTGTCGGAATCGCTGGCCAGAGAGCTGTTGCCGGCCGATATGGCGTACTGCGAACAAACCATCGGGCTTAATTATTTTCGTTTGTCGCCGGACAAGCGCATGTTGTTCGGTGGTATGTGCAATTACTCGGGGCGCGACCCGAAAAGCATCACGGCCTCGTTGCGACCAAAGATGTTGAAGATATTCCCGCAGCTAAAAAATCTGAGCATCGACTACGAGTGGGGCGGCACGATAGCGATCAGTGTCAATCGTATCCCGCAATTCGGCCGTATCGAGGGCAACACTTATTATGCGCAGGGTTATTCAGGGCATGGCGTAGCGCCAACCCACCTCGCAGGCAAGATGCTTGCGGACGCCGTGGCCGGTGACTCAGAACAGTTTGATATGTTCTCGAAGGTGCGCCACTGGTGGCTGCCGGGCGGCAAGTGGTTTGCCAACCCGGCAATGGCGTTGGGTATGATGTACTACCGACTCAAAGAGCTGCTGTAGACCGTTCAGCCCAGGGCTTTGATCAGGCTTGCTTCGTAGTCAGGTTTTGGTCGTACGCCGACAAACGAATCCACGACCTGGCCCTTGTCGAATACCATTACGGTGGGAATGGACCGAATGCCATATTGCATCGCCACTTGCTGGTTTGAGTCGACATCCAGTTTGGCGACTTTGACCCGGCCCGCATAATCCTCGGATAGCGACTCGATGACGGGCCCGAGGGCGCGACAGGGGGCACACCATTCTGCCCAGAAGTCGACCAGGACAGGCGTGTCGGACTGCAGGACCTCCTGTGCGAAGTCGGTGTCTGTTACAGCTATCGGATGCGATGCGGTTTGGTTCATAATAAATCTCCTGGGGTCAGAAACACGATGTGGGATCCAGGCGCCGCGATTCAAGGGTCAGACTGGTCAAACTGCGAAAATACTTAGATCCAATCGACATACCGATATTCCAGGAAACAGGCTGATTTGAACCCGACAACATTACTGCAATTCTTCAACAGTCACAGAGAACGCGCTGAGCCTCTCGTTCTGGTAACCGTCTATGAGACGGCCGGTTCGACCTACAGCAAAGCGGGTGCGCAGATGCTTGTGAATGCAAACGGCGTGTTCCGCGGCATGCTCTCAGGCGGCTGCCTGGAGGGTGATCTGGCTATTCGTGCCCAACAGGTGTTGGAATCCGAGGCGCCGCGGACCGTTACCTACGACCTGGGTAAGGGTGACGACGAACTTTGGGGAATGGGCGTGGGCTGTGATGGATTGATGCGAATGCAGCTGCAGCCCTTGTTGCCAAGGGATGGATACGTACCGTTCGCGGAAATTGCCCAGATCTTGTGCGGCAATGCAGCTAAAGAAGTGCGAGTGCCGCTTGCAGACGGATCGAATGCCGAGCTGACGATTCTGGTCGAACCGCCACCACAAATCCTGGTCCTGGGCGCAGGCCTTGATGCGGAGCCAGTGGTCAGGTTTGCAGCAGAATTAGGGTGGCGTTGCACGGTCGTCGATCATCGCAAGGCGTATATAGACAACGGGGATTTTGCCGCGGCGGTAGCGACATATTGCACCGCGAGCAATAGATTGTCTGATGTCCTTGATGCGGAACAATTCGATATGGCCGTCGTCATGAGTCACCACCTTGCCAGCGATCGTGACTATTTGATGCAACTTGCAGATACGTCGATTGCGTACATCGGCCTGTTGGGCCCGCCAAATCGACGCGACCGTCTGTTAGCCGATCTTGGGGCGCCAGGCGAAAAACTGAAAGACCGTCTTTACGGCCCCGCCGGCATTCCGATCGGCGGCCGAGGCCCGGCCGCGATAGCGTTATCGATCGTGGCGCAGATGCAGCAGAAACTGTCGTCCTGCTAATCGACTTTTGATTTTTCGCCTGGGAAAAATAGGCGAACGATCATATCGCTGAGTTCTTCAATCTGCGTATCGCTGTCGAGATCAATATTGCTCGTTGCTTTCAATTCGAGCTTCAAGGCAATCAACCCACCGGCACAAACGCGAATCATATTGAACAGCAGCGGGGCGCTGCCTTGCGGAACAACGCCAAGCCTCTGCAATTCTTCGAGTGCTTTAGTCACTTCGTCGAACATGGGCTTCAAGTGATTCTCGCTCAGCCACACCAGTCGCTCACTCTCGTAGTTGGCTTCCTGCAGGATGATTCTGTGTAAGGCTGGCTGGCTGCGTGAGAAACGCAGGTAGGTTCGAATAAAAGCTTCGGCCCGCGCCTTTGGGTTGACCTCAGGCACCTCGGCCATGGCTTTCACCAACGAGATGTTGAACTCGCGAAAGATGCGGTCGGTTGCCGCGCGCCACAGCTGATCTTTGTTCTTGAAATGATAGGTTATGAGCGGGTGGTGGACGCCGGCACGGTCGGCAATGTCTCGCGTCGAGGTGCCTTTAAAGCCGTTTTCGGAAAATGCTTCAATCGCGGCGTCGAGCAACTTTTGCTGCGTGACAATGCTTCTTTGTTGTTGTTTTCGCTCAGGTTTTTCCGCGCTGACCGCGACTTGTACTTCCAAGAACCGCTCCCGAATGACTGCCCAAGAGCCGCCTAGACTATATTGATCAATTGAAATAGTCCAATTTGGAAAAACTTTTCCACGCGGTCAGTTGTAAGCGATTACTCGATGGCGAACATCATGCGCACGGCAGCGCGTTGTTGTATGGCCACACCGTTTTCGATGACTGGTTCGAATTCCCATTGCTCGACGGCATTGGATGCGGCATCGACAAAAGTCTCACCTGGATTCGAATCACGAACGTCGATGTCAGATACTGTACCGTCGATGTCGACCGTAAATACAATGTCTACCCAACCTGACAGGCTGCGGCGCTGCGCGGTGCGAGGATATTTCGGCGCCACGTATTTGTTGCGCTTCAAAGAGCTCACGGGCACTGGTTTTTGAGCGACCGGCGTTACAGCAGCCGCAGGTTGCGGTTCTATTGCTTGCGGCTCGTCAACAGGTTCAGTCAGCGCTGGTTCGGCATCGGCCGCTACTAGTTCAGGCTCTGCATCTGCGCTCGGTGCGTCCTCTACAAGTGCCACAGCCGTAGCTTGTTCTGCTGTAGATTCTTGTTTCGCGGCTTGTTCCAAGGCTGCCTGTTCAGCAGCGGCTTGTTCCAAGGCTGCCTGTTCAGCAGCGGCCTGTTCCGCGGCTGCCTGCTCAGCAGCGGCGCGCTCTGCGGCCGCCTGTTGTTCAGCGACGCGGCGAACGTCTTGAGTCCGTTGTTCGCGAGCAGTCTGCAAAGCTGCTGTTGATGCCGATAACTCGTTGCTTGAGGGGTCGAGTCGACGCGCGTCTGCGAGCAAAGCGTCAGCTACTTGAAAATTGCCAGCGTCTATTTGTTCGCGAGCCTGCAAAACAAGTTTACTGGCGACAACGTTCAATCCTTGCCGGGCCGAGTTATTGTCTGGATCATTGCTCAGCGCAAGTTCGTAGTAATAGCGTGCATTGTCATTGGATGGCGCGACTAGCAGGCCTTCGTCCAGGCGCATATTTGCTTTTGCCAACACTTCATCGACGTGTTGTTCGCTTAGCGCAGCGTTCAGTTCATTGCGCACGACATCGATTTCGGTAGTGTCAGGCACTGTTAATGCGCTGGCATTGCTCAGAGCTAATTGTGCATCCTCAAAGCGGGACTCACGAACCGCGAGGCGGGCATCGTCCAGATTGTCCCTGAGCTGCATTTGTTCAAGTTGAGCGTTCAGGAAAGGCAATCGCGGGTTCTCCGGATTTGCGAGTTCGACACGCTGCAAAGCGGCCGCCGCATCTTCCGGACGGCGCTCCAGCAATGCTGTCTCGGCCATACCAAGAGCTTGCTCGATAACCTGCTGCAACCCCACTTCGGCAACCGGATCACCGGGTGCAACGTCCAGCGCGGAAAGATACAACTCGATAGCGTTACTGCCTGGCGGGTTAAATACCTGGCCAGCGGTGGCGGCCAGTTTCGCCTCATCAATAAGGTCATTGAGCCCGACGTCCTGCGGACTGACCACCTCTGATTCGAAGACCGGATTAGCTTCGGCGGCTGACGTTGTGGTGGCGAGCGCTTCGTCTTCAAGCGCCTGATCATCAGAGCCACCGAGAAGCCAGAAAGTGAGAATGCCAATGACGACCACCGCTGTAGCACCAATGCCGAGAAGTTTTGGACTGCTCAGCAGCGAACCACCTGCACCACCAGAACTTACTGCGGCCGGTACGTCGGTGGCGACCATCGTCGCCTCGGGGTCGCTGGCTTTCTTCTTTAACGAGGCGAACGTCTGGCCGACTGAGTCAACAATGCCAGCTACCGTCTCAGTGAAACGGGTGTCGCCGCCACCAAGGGACTCAGTAAGGCCTTCGTTGCTCGGTGACAGCGATTCATCGCGCTTTGGAACAATCGGCGGCGTGGGCTCACTGCGTGCTTTCGCTGGCGCTTTAGACGCTGGCGTAGGCTGCGCTATCGGTGCCTTCGCAACCGCCGCTTTGCTGACCGCTGCCGGCTTCGACACAGATTTGGGCGCTGTCGCCACTTTTGCAGCTGGATTTGGCACCGGCGCAATGGTTGCTGCGGCAGCCCCAGCTACCCTGAATGCTGAATCGGGTGCTTCAAGGTGATGTTTGACCGAGGCTTCGATAGCCAGCCGCGAACGTCCAGGCGATACAGGTTTGAGCAAGAAACGGTATACCTTGCCGCGATTAATCAGATCCATGAGCATTTCGCCGTCGTCGCGGCGGCCGGCAACAATGGCGACCAGGCGCGGCGATGTAGCCCGAAGGTGCATTGTCAGCTTCTCCACCTTCTCGCCGACCATTGCAGCGTCGACTACTGCAACACCTACTTTGTTATTGCGAATCGCTTCGTCGGCTTGCGCGAGCGTATTCGCATAAATAATGTTGTGCAGGCCGCGAGCGGATTCTTGAACCGTGGCGAGAAACTCTTCGTCTCGCGTCAGGACCAGCACATCAACCGCGCGCGCACCTACGCCCACTGCTGCAGAAACCTTCTTTGGGTCTAGTACCGGAAGGCGGCCCGTACCGTCGCTAATAATTGTGGAACCATTTTCGGATGTCTCCATCACGATATGTTCGCCGGACGGCTCATCTGGCCTGGCCATCGTGTCATTGGCCGATTCCGCCAGCGTCGTCAGGCGGGCCTGACGCGTAGCGTTATCGATCAGACTATTCAGAGAGTCGGGCGTAACTTCGCCACGGACAATCTGAAAGACTTCCTGGTCCCCGACGAGTGCTTCGAGGCCATTGCTCTCGTCGCCAGCGAGCAGTATTCCGATGGTTTCCGGGGAGCGTTTTTTTGCCTCACGCAATGCGTCCAGACCGCTCATGCCAGGGAGGTCCTGCGCTGTTACGATGATATCAATCTGTATATCACCAAGCGTGTTGAGTGCTTCGCTGCCGCTGGTCGCACAGTGCACCGTATAGCGATCATTAAACCCTGCGCTCAGGTCATCCAGTGTGCTCTGCTCGCTATGCAGTAACAAAACTTGTTTTTTGAAATGCTCCAACGCCACCCGACAATCTCCATTGCTTATGTTTAATCACACGCACAGTCCTTGCGTCGAAAGAGTATATAGCTGGGGATTGCTGGAATTGTCGCCAGACGGCGACCAGTATTCGAATCTGTGACTTGGCGCACAGTCAAACTGCAGGCCGCATCACATTCAGGCTGCAGCGCTTCAGGCGTTGGCTGGACTAGCGTCGATCTTGCGCTTCACGAGCGAGGTCGGTTACGACCTGATCGAGAGAAATCACGGTTTGTTGCTTCGAGCCGAGACGCCGCATCGCGACATTGCGCTCGTCGACTTCGCGTTGTCCAACGGCGAGCAGTACCGGTACCTTTTCGACGCTATGCTCGCGGACTTTGTAGGAGATCTTCTCATTGCGAGTATCGGATTCTGCTCGCAATCCGGCGTTATTGAGTGCCTGCACAACTTCCCCGGCATAGTCGTTCGCATCCGAGGTAATCGTCAAAACCTTAACCTGGGTTGGCGCAAGCCACAGCGGAAGGTTGCCAGCGTGGTGCTCAATCAGAATGCCCATGAATCGCTCGAGCGAGCCGAATATTGCGCGGTGCAACATGACGGGCACGTGCTTGTTACCGTCCTCGCCGATATAGGTCGCCCCGAGGCGGCCTGGCATGTTGAGATCTACCTGTAACGTGCCGCACTGCCAGTCGCGGCCGATAGCATCCCGCAGGACGAACTCGAGCTTGGGCCCATAGAAAGCGCCTTCACCCGGGTTGTGTGTGTACTCGAGACCGCCGACCTCGAGTGCCTTGAGCAGCGCCTGCTCAGCCTGGTCCCAGACAGCGTCTTCGCCGACCCTGACGTCAGGTCGGTCGGCGAACTTGATGCGCACGTCGTCAAATCCAAAACCGCGGTAGATTTCAAGAATGAGTTTACAGACCGCAATCGACTCATCAGTGATCTGCTCCGGAGTACAGAAGATGTGCGCATCGTCCTGAGTAAATGCACGCACGCGCATCATGCCGTGCAGGGCGCCCGATGGTTCGTAGCGATGACACTTGCCGAACTCTGCAAGACGCACGGGCAGGTCGCGGTAACTCGTGATGCCCTGCTTGAAGACTTGCACGTGACCCGGGCAATTCATCGGCTTAACGGCGTAAACGCGACCGTCGACAGTCTCTGACGTAAACATGTTGTTGCCAAAGGCCGCGTTGTGGCCCGACTTCTCCCACAACGCCTTCGCCATAATTTCGGGGGTGTTGATCTCCTGGTAACCGGCGTCGTTCTGTTTTTGCCGCATGTAACCGATCAGCGACTGGAACACAGTCCAGCCGTTTGGGTGCCAGAAAACGGCACCCGGTGCTTCTTCCTGGAAATGGAACAGGTCCATTACCCGGCCAAGACGTCGGTGGTCACGCTTCTCGGCTTCTTCGAGCATGTGCAGGTACTTTCTCAGCGCCTTGTCGTTCGACCAGGCGGTGCCGTATATGCGCTGCAGCATCTCGTTGTTCGAGTCGCCGCGCCAGTAGGCGCCCGACACATGAGTCAACTTGAATGCCTTTCCGAGTTTGCCGGTCGATGGCAAGTGTGGTCCGCGGCACAAATCAATGAATTCGCCCTGACGATACAGGGTCAGGTCTTCGTCCGACGGGATGCTTTCGATGATCTCGGCTTTGTATTCTTCGCCAATGCCACGGAAGAACTCCACGGCCTCATCCCGATCCCAGATTTCTCGCTCGATGCCTTCGTCGCGGTCAACGATATCCTGCATACGCTTTTCGATGACGGCAAGGTCTTCTTCGGTAAAGGGCTCTTCTCGGGCGAAGTCGTAATAGAAGCCGTTCTCGATTGCCGGGCCAATAGTGACCTGTGTAGCCGGCCAGAGCTCCTTGACGGCCTCTGCGAGTACATGCGCTGCATCATGACGCAGCAATTCGAGGCCATCATCCGAGTCCCGTGTCACGATCTCGACCGTCGCGTCTGACTCGATTGCCCGGGTCAGGTCATACATCTCGCCATCGACGCGGACGGCAACGGCATCACGTGCCAGGCTCTTGCCAATACTGGCGGCTATTTCAGCGCCGGAGGTTGCGGCATCAAATTGCCGGGCGGATCCGTCGGGTAGGGTAATGTTTGGCATCGCTCAATCTGTCGTTGTAAGTAAACGGCCTGAAGGCACGGCGCGTTATTGTACCGTAGTGGGTGCTCTTAACTCATGGAAAATATGCGTACAATGCCCCGACCAATTGAACACTGATATTCCTATGAGCGAAGCAACTGGGCGGGACTTTATCCGCCAGATCATATTTGAGGACCTCCAGTCCGGAAAGCACGACGAAGTCGTGACCCGATTTCCGCCCGAGCCGAATGGCTATCTGCACGTTGGGCACGTCATGGCAATTTGCCTGAATTTCGGGATCGGCGAGGAAAATGATGGTCGAACATTCCTGCGTCTGGACGACACGAACCCTGGCAAGGAAAAAGAAGAGTATGTGCAGGCCATTATGCAGGACGTGCATTGGCTTGGCTTCGACTGGGATGACCGCCTGACACATGCGTCCGACTACTTCGAGAAGATCTATGCGTCGGCGGAGCGTCTTATCGAGATGGGTGTCGCCTATGTCGACAGCCTGAGCGCCGAAGAGATCAGGCAGTATCGCGGAACCCTGACGGAGCCGGGCAAAAACAGTCCGCATCGCGATCGCAGTATCGAGGAGAATCTGGACCTTTTTCGACGCATGCATGCCGGCGAATTCGGCGATGGCGAACACGTGCTGCGCGCGAAGATCGACATGGCTTCGCCCAATATGAATTTGCGCGATCCCGCCTTGTACCGTATCCGGCATATCGACCATCAACGCACCGGCGACGCTTGGTGCATCTATCCGATGTACGACTTCGCGCACACAATGTCGGATGCATTCGAGGGCATTACGCATTCTCTGTGTACGCTGGAATTCGAAGACCACCGGCCGTTGTATGACTGGTTCCTCGATCAACTGAAACCGGATAATCGTCCGCGGCAGATCGAATTTTCGCGACTTAATCTTGCTTACACGATTACGAGCAAGCGCAAACTCAATGCCCTGATCGAAAGCGGGGAAGTGTCCGGTTGGGATGATCCCCGTGTTCCAACAATTGCCGGTATGCGGCGCCGTGGCTACCCGGCGTCGGCTATGCGCGAATTCGTCAGACGAGGCGGTGTCACCAAGAAAGACAAGCTTATAGAGATGGGTGTGCTCGAAAATTGCG
>Ga0316191_10002713_pt1 | contig 12942 bp, 7 predicted proteins | sample Eddworburr2cm_MG_FD_204928 | JGI IMG/M metagenome (GOLD analysis project Ga0316191, IMG submission 204928) | Coastal sediment microbial communities from Maine, United States - Eddy worm burrow 2 cm | ecosystem: Environmental > Aquatic > Marine > Coastal > Sediment | place: USA: Maine | collected...
CGACTGATCACGGTACCCGGCACCAGGGTGACCGGCGACATGTCCTTGAGGCTGGCTACCGCCACCTTGACCAGCGCCGGGCCGCCCATTTGGGCGCTGAGCGGGCTGCACAAAGCCAGCAGCATAAAGGCCAGGACGACGGCGAGCCGCTTGCGGACTCCAGCCATCGATGTTGGGGATTCACACATGTGCATGGCTCAAACCGCCTCCGGCACCAGGTTGGCCGCCGGGTTAAGCTCTTCGTGCATGCGAAGCAGGCTGGGCAGCAGGATCAGGGTGAACAACGTGCTGACCAGCATACCACCGACGATTACCGTCGCCATACCGCGGTAAAGCTCGGTTCCGGCGCCCGGCATCAGCATCAGCGGCAGCATGCCGAACACACTGGTCGTGGTGCTCATCAGGATCGGTCGTAGACGCAGGCGCACCGCGCTTTCCACGGCATCGCGCCGGCTCATGCCCTCGCGCTCGGCATCCCGCGCACGGTACACCAGCAGGATGGCATTGTTGACGACAAGGCCCAGCAGGATCACGAATCCGATCATCGTCAGCAAGTCCATCTGCTGACCACCCGAAGCGAATAGCGCCAAGTCGACCAGCCGCAGAGCGACGATGCCGCCCACGGTGGCCATCGGGATGGTGAGCATCACCAGCAACGAATCCCTGAACGAGCGAAACAGGGCAGAAATCAACAGGTAAAGGATGACAACGGCGAGCAGGAAGCTGCCGGCCATGCTGGTCAAGGCTTCATCCAGCGCCTCGGCGGTGCCGCGATACTTCACTGTACCGCCCTCGGGCATGCTGGCCAGGATCGCCGGAGCCACCTGCCGCTTTATGATGTCCAGGGCTTCCTCCATCGCCATGGTCGCTGGTGGCGTTACCTGGAGTGTCAGGGTTCGGCGGCGGTCAATCCGACGGATGTTGGAGGGTCCGGCCGTGCGGGTCACCTGGGTCAATTCACCAATGGTTTGCACCCCGCCCCGCGCCGTCGCCACCGGTAGCGCCGCCAACTCCTCGGGCGAATACCAGTTTTCCGCCCGCATGACCACGTTGTAGCGCCGACTACCGTCGAAATACTCACCGAGAAATGCGCCGTCACCCATGGCCCGAACAATCGTGGCCACTCGGGAGCGATTCCAGCCCACTTCGGAAATCTTGCGATCATCGGGGATCAGGCGCAGCTCCGGCTCCGCCTGCTCCAGCCCGGGTACCGGACGCACGGTCGCCTCGGGCAGCGCCTGCATGACCGTAAAAAAACCGGCGCGGCCAGCGTCCAGCAGCGATTCGAAGGAATCTGCCGACAGGTCGATGTCGATCTGGCGACCGCCCCGCGAACCACCGAAAATGGGATCGCGCCCGGCAAAGCCGAATGTATCGGGAAAGCCCGTCATGATTTCCTGGTTGAAGACCCGGATCATGTCCTCGACTTCGTCGTCGTTAACCGCTTCACCGCCAATGAAGGTACCCCAGGCCTTCGCGCTGCCCAGGAAATAGCTCTTGATCTGCGGCTGCTTCTCGCCGCTCAGGTAAGGCAACAAGCGCTGGTCGATGACGTCGACCAGTTCGTCCGCGGCAGTCTGCGTGCCGAGGCCCGGGGGTGTCACCATGAAGCCCATGATGAAGTTCTTCTTGCCTTCCGGCAGGTAATCGGCCGACGGTGTGAGCCACAGCGCCAGGATCACCGGAATCAGCGTAAGCATACCCACCCACGTCCAGCGTCGGCGGGGCGTGTCGGTCCAGGTCATGATGTGGCTGGTGACCCAGCGCCACCAGCTCTTGTGGTGGTCGTCGATGGCCTCACCCTTGATCCAGTTTGCCGCAGCCGTCGGCAGCACCGTCACGGCGACCAGTAAAGAGCCGGCAATAGCCGCCGAGATGGTGACCGCCAAATCACTGAACAACTGCCCGGCCTCGTTCTGCAGGAAGATCACCGGCATGAAAATCGCCACGGTAGTGGCCGTAGAGGCCAACAGCGCCCCCGAAACCTGGGTGACGCCCCGCATCGATGCCTCGTCGCCGGCGAGGCCGGCTTCGCGCTGGCGGAAGATATTTTCCAGCACGACAATGGCGGCATCGAGCACCATGCCCGTGGCGAAGGCCAAACCGGCCAGCGATATGATGTTAAGGGTGCGGCCGGCGGAATACAGGACCATGAAAGCGATCAACAGGCACAGGGGGATGGCCAGCGCGACGATCATGGTGGCCCTGAACTTGCGGAGGAACCACCACAGCACCGCGATGGCCAGTGAAATGCCGAGAAACAGGTTGTTGCGCACCATGCCAATCGAACTGGAAATGTAAACAGTGTCGTCGGCATCCTGGTAAATTTGCAGTCCGGCGCGCTCCAGCTCGTTCGCAGCCAGGTCGGCAACCGCCTCCTTCAGACCGCCCATCACTTCGTACACATTCACACCCGACTCGGGTATCACGAACATGGCGACGGACGGCCCGCCGTTCTGGTGCAGGACATTCGTGGCGTCGACCATCGCCATCTCTACGCGCGCAATGTCTCTCAACAGGATGGGCTTGGCGTCCCGCCATTCGAGCACCAGGTCGCCCAAAGCTTCAACGTCATACTTACCGCTGAAGCGTAACGTATATTCCCGTCGCCCCACCTCGTTGAGGCCGGCGGATACGTCGGCATTGGCCCCCAGGTCATCGGCGATTCCCGTGAGATCAAGTCCAATGTTGGCGGCCTTGAAGGGATCGAACGTAATGCGCACCTCATGCGGGCGGCCGCCAAATGAACCAACCGTTGAAACCCCCGGCACCCGCTCCAGGCGCGTTACGACGACCTCGTCGATGAAGTCCTGGTAGCTCTCGACCGGCCGAGTGTTGCCTTCCTGTGCCGTGATCGCCCACCAGGCGATAACCTTGTCGAAATTGTCTCCACCGAGGCTTATGACCGGTTCGTCAGCGTCCACCGGGTAGCGCGGTACCTGGTTCAGGCGATTCATCACCTCGATCAGGGCCCGGTTCATGTCCGTGCCGATGGCGAACTGCAAGTTGATGTAGCCACTGCCGTAACTGGCCGATGACTGCATTTTGAGCAAGCCCGGAATGCTGCGCAGGACATCTTCCTGCGGCTCGATGATCTCCGACTCGATCTCGTTGGGCGCGGAGGCCCGCCAGGGTGTCCGTATGGTAATTTCCGGGCGCGATATCTCGGGCGTCATCTGGATCGGCAGGCGGGCCAGGCTGAGCAGTCCAAAGATCGCGACAAGGATGCAAGCCACGATGACGGCAACCGGGTTCGAGAGGCAGATTTTGGTCAGCGTCACGGTACGCGTTCACATTCTTTCCGGCGGGAACCGCGAATTATAGCGCGTCTTGACCGAAGTCAGGCAGCCGGGAAATTTCTGGTTGCCGCCGGCTCCGGGCCCTTGCCTGGCAGCGGCGATCGGCTATGATGCGGATTAGCCTCAATACGCTTACGTATGGAATTTGACTTTATCATTGTCGGCGCGGGTTCTGCCGGCTGCGCGCTGGCCGGGCGCCTGAGCGAAAACCCCAACAGTCGCGTGCTGCTGCTGGAAGCAGGCGGCCGCGATTGGCATCCCTTTATCCACATGCCCGCGGGGTTTGCCAAGCTGATTCACTCCGACAGCATCAACTGGGCCTACGAGACCGAGCCGCAAGCAGAACTGGACGGTCGCCGCTTGTATTGGCCCAGGGGCAAGGTCCTGGGAGGCTCGAGCTCGATCAACGCCATGTGTTACTGCCGGGGGCACCGCAAGGACTACGATGAGTGGGCTGCTGCGGGCGCCACAGGCTGGAGCTTTGACGAAGTCCTGCCCTACTTCGTCAAGGCCGAGGACCAGGAAAACGGCGCTTCTGCATATCACGGAACCGGCGGGCCGCTGGGCGTGCAGAACCTGCGGCACACCAACCCGCTATCCGCGGTGTTCATCGAAGCGGCGCAGCAGGCCGGCCAAACCCTCACAGACGATTTCAATGGCCCGCGCCAGCGTGGTTTTGGCTACTACCAGGTCACCCAGCGAGACGGCCGCCGCTGTAGCAGCGCGTTCGCCTACCTGCGGCCTGCCGCGAAACGTGCCAATCTCACCGTGCAGACGCACGCCCAGGCTACCCGCATTCTGCTGGACGGAAGTCGTGCGACCGGGATTGAATATCGCCGAGGTCGCCGCAGCCATTCCGTGCACGGCGGGCAGGTCATCCTGGCCGGGGGCGCCATAAACTCACCGCAACTGCTGATGCTTTCCGGTATTGGCCCGGCCGCGGAACTGCGCACGCACGGCATCGATGTGCATCACGACCTGCCGGGCGTCGGTAAAAACCTGCAGGACCACCTCGATATCTGCACACTGGCCCACTGTCGCGAGCCGATTACTTACGACAAGGTCAGCGAATTCGCCTCAGGCCTGCGTTACCTGTTCGGCCGAAAAGGCCCCGCGAGCTCCAATATTGCCGAGGCGGGCGGATTCGTCGTCAGCCGGCACGCCACCGACGATCGTCCCGATATCCAGATGCACTTCGTGCCGGCTTTTTTGGATGACCACGGCCGCAACATCCTGCCCGGACACGGAATGACCATACATGCCTGCGCGCTGCGGCCGCAGAGCCGGGGTGAGTTGACCTTGCAGTCATCCGACGCGCTGGCAGCACCGTTGCTGCAACCGAACTATCTGGAGTATGAATACGACCGCCGGTTGATGCTGGAATGCGTTCGGCTGGCCCGCGAAATCTTTTCCCAGCAAGCCTTCAGGCCCTATGCCGGCGCCGAGCTCTACCCGGGTGTGGAAGCACAGTCGGACGAGGCCTTGCTCCGCTTCATCCGCCGCAGGGCAGAGACGATCTACCACCCGGTCGGCACCTGCAAGATGGGGGTGGACCCGATGGCCGTGGTGGATCCGCAGTTGAATGTTCGCGGCCTCGACGCACTTTCCGTGGTTGATGCCTCGATCATGCCCGCTTTGGTCTCCGGCAACACCAACGCCCCCGCGATCATGATTGCCGAGAAATTCGCCGCGCAGCTGTAGGACCGAGTTCATTCGGGAGCATAAGATCCGGCCAGGAGGTATCGGGTACCGCAATGCAGGACCGTAATTTGCCGGGAGCAAATTACCGAGCGCCCAGGGACGGCTCGAGCGTGTCCTGCATTGCGGTACCCGATACCTCGCCACGCAGTGAACGCCTCTTCCCGAATGAATTCGGTCCTACAGTTCGCTCTGCCCCTGATTGAACAACGGCAGCGGCACGTGAATCAGGGCACAGGCGGCCCTCAGCAACTCCAGTTCGGCCGGCTCCATGCGTCCGTCGTAAGCGACCACCACGGCGAGTGCATTCACGAGCCGGGCTTTTTCAGACGGCTTCAAGCGGTCGAGCGCCGCGAGTGCCGAGTCCATCAGGGTGATCCAGTCATCCGTGGCCGGCAAGGTCGTCTCGGGATCAAGATCCAGGGCGATGCAACCGGCGTGGAAAGCGGCTGCAGCGGGCGCTTCATCCTGCTGGCCATGTCGCGCCAGCACCGCCATGACCTGCAATATTTCGTTCCGGCAGTCTGACAGGCTGTTGCTGCCGGCAGTTCGTACCCGGTCGGGGTTGTGTGACTCCCAGAGGTGCTGCGAAATGACACGGGCGAGCAGGAACTCGAACACATCGACGCGCCCATCCGCCCCGGTCAATGCCTTGACCGTGTCCAGCACGCGGGTGATGAAATCCGGAGGGCGCCGCTTGAGGGCGGGAAATGCCATTTCCAGCAGCGGTAAACGCTGCTCCGCGGCGGGCAGCCCCGCCGCCTGCAACAAGGCGCGCACCTGGGCTTCACTGTCCGCGCCCATGCGCTGGGCGATGATCAGCAGCTGCTGCTCGCGGATCGCCTCGCCCGGGTCGAGCAAGGTGTAGAACAGCACCTCGGGCGCCCATTCCGTTGAGTGCGCGGCACGGCGAACGTCACGCGGCAGCGAAGCGGCCAGTGCGGCCGCCACCAACATCCGATCCCAGGCGGGGCTGCCGATCTGCTCAACGAGCCCGCCCGCGTCGAAAACACTCCCGGACGCGGCCTTTTTCGCTTGCTCCCGTTGCCGTTCTGACGCCTGGCGCTCCCGTACCTGCTCGCTCAGAATCGACGCTGCCAGCCGTTCCAGCTCTTCCGGGCGAAATCCGGGGTCTACGCGACTGATCCGCTCCTTCAGTGGTGGATGCGTGGAGAGCAGCGCCATGCGCCGGCCGTTGCCGAACAGCATGTGGCTGACTTCTTCGGTATCGGCGTTCAGGTATGACGCCTCGCTGTAGACCGCTATTTTCTTGAGAGCACCACCGATCCCCTGGGGGTCACGTGTGAACTGAACGGCCGAAGCGTCCGCTAGGTATTCGCGTTGGCGAGAAAGGCTGGCCTTGATCCAGCGTCCGAAGAACAACCCTATGTAGCCGATCGCCATCAGCCCGAAGGCAACCAGCACAACGGCGGCCCCATTCTTGTCGGACCGTCCGAAGCGTGCGTGAATCATTACGCGACGCCCGACTATCGCCAGCAGCAAAATGCCAAACAAGACGCCCATCAGGCGGATGTTTATCCGCATATCACCGTTCAGAATGTGGCTGAATTCATGCGCTATCACACCCTGCAATTCATTGCGACTGAGCTTCTCGAGCGCCCCGCGCGTTACCGCCACGGCAGCGTCTGACGGAGTGTAGCCGGCCGCGAAGGCGTTGATCCCCGATTCCTGCTCCAGCACGTAGATTTCCGGTACCGGCACGCCGGACGCCAGCGCGATCTCCTCGACGACGTTACGCAACCGCCTTCGTTTTGCGTCCCGCGAATCCGACTCGACCAATGTGCCACCGAGCTGCCGGGCAACCTGGCCGCCACCGGAGCGCAGGCTGGTGATTTTGAACAGGCTGGCGAGGCCAATAACGGCAATCGTCGTGATGGCGCCGCCAGTCAGCAGCGGCAGGTTGGCCTGCACCAACTGTGCAAACGGCAGCGGCTCGGTCCCCGGCTCGCGGGTTCCCAGCCCAGCCGCCAGTAGCAGCAAGCCATCGATGGCAGCGACAATGACCAGGACTGCCAGGATGAAGAGCAGCGTCAGGCGCCGGGATTGACGACGCGCGCGGTCCTGGTGCTCGAAAAAGTTCAACGGCCCATCCTGCCAGGCGGTTCAGGCCGGGGAGAATCTGCAGCCAGGTCCATTCAGAAACTGACCTTGGGCACCTCGCGCTTCGCCACATCCTCGATTTCGAGCAGTTCCGCAGCCTTGAAGGCGAACCAGCCCGCGACGAAATTGCTCGGGAAGGACTCACGCAACGTGTTGTAGTCCATCACGGAATCGTTATAGGCCTGCCGCGCAAATGCCACTTTGTTCTCGGTCGTGGTCAGCTCTTCCGAGAGTTGCATCATGTTTTGATTGGCCTTCAGGTCCGGATAGGCTTCGGACAACGCAAACAGCCGTCCCAACGCGCCGGACAGGCCTTGCTCGGCCTGGGAGAGCTTGCGGATGGCTTCGGGGTTGGTTGGGTCGGCCGCCGCGGCCTGCAGGCCGCTGACCGCCGCGTTTCGTGCATTGATGACTGCTTCCAGCGTTTCCCGCTCGTGCTTGATATAGCCCTTGGCGGTTTCGACCAGGTTTGGAATCAGGTCATGACGCCGGGTCAACTGCACGTCAATCTGTGCAAACGCATTCTTGTATCGGTTGCGCCCGGCAACAAGGCGATTGTAGATCGTGACGCCAAATAAAACGGCGGCAACGATGACAATCAGGATGATCCAACCCATGCTCATGATGACTCTCCCAGATGACGGCTCACTGGAAGTGTAGCAAATCCACCGCCCGGTCAGAGGGTGGCGTAAGTCACGCCCGGCGCGACTATCGTTTCTGTGCGGATTCCTGCTCTATGCGGGCCCAGGAATCGCGCAGGGTGACGATGCGGTTCAGGACCGGGTGGCCCGGCTTCGAATCGACATTGTCGTGGCAAAAGTAGCCGTTGCGCTCGAACTGGTAGAAATCCCCGGGCTCCCCCTCGGCGACCGCCGCTTCCACGATAGCGCCCTCGATAACGTCGAGCGAATGCGGGTTAAGAAATTCCCGGTAATCCCGGCGCTTGTCACCGAGTGGATTGGGCACGGTGAACAGGCGGTCGCACAGGCGGATCTCTACCGGTTTGCCGTGATCTGTCGACACCCAGTGGATCGTGCCCTTGACCTTGCGTTCGGCGCCCGGCATGCCGGAGCGCGTGGCCGGGTCGAATTCACAATGCAACTCCACCACCTCGCCCGCGTCGTTCTTGACCACGTCGTTGCAGCGAATGATGAAAGCGTTGCGCAGACGGACTTCGCCGCCCGGTTTGAGGCGAAAGAACTTGCGCGGCGGCTCTTCCATGAAGTCGCTCCGCTCGATCCAGATGTCCCGCGTCAATGGTACCTGCCGCGTCCCCATGCTCTCGTCCTGGGGATGCAGCGGTGCTTCGAGCCATTCCGTTTCGCCTTCCGGAAAATTGACCAATACGACCTTCAATGGATCGAGTACCGCCATCGTGCGCGGCGCGCGGACATTCAGGTCGTTCCGCACCGAGTTTTCCAGCACGGTCATCGGGATAATGCTCTCGGCCTTGGAGATGCCCATTTCGTTCCAGAATGCGCGGATGGCCTCGGGCGTGAAGCCGCGTCGGCGAAGGCCAGCCAGGGTCGGCATGCGCGGGTCGTCCCAGCCGCTCACGTGGCCTTCCTCGACCAGCTCCCGAAGCCGGCGCTTGCTCATGACCGTGTAGTCCAGGTTGCCCCTGGCGAACTCGATCTGGCGTGGATGGCAGGGCGCGGGAATATTGTCCAGGAACCAGTCATACAGCGGCCGGTGATCCTCGAACTCCAGGGTACACAGCGAGTGCGTGATGCCCTCGATCGCGTCGGAGATGCCATGCGCCCAGTCGTACATCGGGTAGATGTGCCATTCGTCGCCGGTGCGGTGGTGTGACGCATTGCGGATGCGGTAGACCACGGGATCGCGCATGTTCATGTTCGGCGAAGCCATGTCGATCCGGGCCCGCAGCACGTACTGGCCATCTTCGAATTCACCCGCTTTCATGCGCTCGAACAGGTCGACGCTCTCCTCCACCGGGCGATCGCGCCAGGGGCTTTCGCGCCCCGGCTCGGTCAGGGTCCCGCGGTAGGCGCGAATGTCATCGGCGTTGAGCTCTTCCACATAGGCTTTGCCGGTATGGATCAGGTGCAGGGCGTACTCGTACAGCTGCTGGAAGTAATCCGAGGCATGACGCAACTCGTCCCACTGGAATCCGAGCCAGCGCACGTCCTCCATGATGGCCAACATGAAGTCTTCGTTTTCCTTGAGCGGATTGGTATCGTCGAAACGCAGGTTGGTGCGGCCGCCAAATTCGGCCGTGATGCCGAAGTTCAGGCAGATCGACTTGGCATGACCGATGTGCAGGTGACCGTTGGGCTCGGGCGGAAACCGGGTGACGATCTGGTCGTGTTTGCCTGATTCCAGGTCATCGATAACGATGTTGCGGATGAAATGGGTCGGGGTGCTCGCGTTCTCGCTGCTCATGAGGCTCGGTCCTGCTGGGTTGGCATGCGCCTGCCGATCGGACAGCGGCGCAAACCAGTGATTTTACCGCAATCACTGCACCCGCCAAGCGAAATCAGGCTGACGCGCGAGCGCAGCAGGGCGGCAATGAGATCATCGCAGGCCGGGCTGTGACGGCCTGCCGAGAATCTCCGGCGTTCCGGGGCTTCTTGTTGAAGTTCCTCGTTTGCCGTGCGTGCAGCCATTCAATCGGCGGCGTTCGCCTTGCCTGCGAAGTGATGGATCACCATGACCAGCAGGAATCCCGCCAACAGGAAGGCCATGGACAGCGCAACGTTGATGTCGAGAGCTTCGGGCCACACCGGGCTGGAGCCGATGAGCTTTTGCTTGCCATGAATGATTTCGTACGTGCGTTCCTGGAACGGCCAGATAATCCACAGTGAGCCGATCAGGATGCCCTTGATCAGCAGCAGCGTCGTCTGGTGATAGTGGGCAAGGAGCCAGCCGATGCCGCGGGAGAAGACTACGAGTCCGACCAGCACGCCCGCGCCGAATGTGAAGATTACCGGGAAGTTGAAGGCCCCGAGCGCGTCGATGACATAAGCGTACTTGCCGAGAATCAGCAGGATGAACGACCCTGAGATGCCCGGCAGCAACATCGCGCTGATCGCGACGAACCCGCACAGGAAGATGAACCACAGAGCGGTGGGGGTTTCAACCGGCACGAGGGTGACGACGGCGAAGCCGGCCAGCGCGCCGGCAAGGGTGGTGATAATCTCGCTGACGCCATAGCGGTCGACCTCCCCCATCAGGATCACGATCGACGCGACAATGAGCCCGAAAAAGAGGCCGTATATGAGTTCCGGGTGGGTCACGATAAGGGTGGGTAGGGGTATGACCCGGGTGAAAAACAGGATCGCGCCAACAATGCCCAGCAACAGGGGAAACAGGAAGGCCAGATCGTTCCGTGCGAACGCCTGCCGAAAGCGCAGGTTCAGCAAGTCATCCAGCCAGGCGCGGTCGAACGAACGAATGGCGTTCAGCAGCCGCTCGTAGATACCCAGGATCAGCGCCATGGTTCCGCCGCTGACACCGGGAATGATATCGGCGCTGCCCATGCAGAAGCCCTTCAGCGCATGGATCGCAAACGGCACATAAAAAAAGCCCCGGATTGGAATCCAGGGCTTGAAAGCGCATCGCTTAGGCATAGAAGTGTGGGGACTGCCTGTCTAGAGGGGCGACGCGCTAGGCACAGTCAACTTACGATTCAAGCATAAGCATTCGGCGTTAAAAAACTGTAAATTCATCGTTGTCAATTCGTAATAATTCGATTTCATGAGTAAGTTTCTCTTCAGGCGACTTGCTGCTGCGACTTTTTCAAGTGTACCAGCAACAGCGAGATGGCCGCAGGGGTCATGCCCGGGATGCGGGAAGCCTGGCCCACGGTATCCGGCCTGACCCGTTCCAGTTTTTCGAGCACCTCGGAGGACAGGCCGCGAACCCGCCGGTAGTCGAAGGCTTCCTCAATCACCGTTTCTTCGTGGCGGCGCCGACGGTCGATGTCTTCCTGCTGGCGGCCCAGGTAGCCGGCGTAGCGTTCCTGGATTTCAATCTGCTCTGCGACCCGCGGATCAGGCACGCCGGGGCCGATTCCATCGATTCGAACCAGCCCGGCGTAGCCCACCTCGGGACGCTTCAGCAAATCCAGCGCACGGCTCTCTTTGCTGACCGCGACCCCACACTCAGCCTCCAGCGATGCGGCCAGCCCAGTTCCGGGCCGGACCCAGATGCCTCTCAGGCGTTCACGCTCCTGCGCCACGCGGTCCCGCTTTTCGCAAAATGCCCGCCAGCGACGCTCGCCGACGAGGCCGAGCTCGCGGCCTTTTGCCGTCAGCCGCAGGTCCGCATTGTCCTCGCGCAACTGCAGGCGGTACTCGGCCCGGCTGGTAAACATCCGGTAGGGCTCCGATGTCCCCTGTGTGACCAGATCGTCGATCATCACGCCCATGTAGGACTCCTCTCGCCGCGGCGTCCAGGGGCTTTCCCCGCGCGAGCCGCGGGCTGCGTTGATACCTGCCACCAGCCCCTGGGCCGCGGCTTCCTCATAACCCGTCGTCCCATTGATCTGGCCGGCGAAATACAGCCCGGGCGCGTGCTTCGTTTCGAGGTGAGCATGGAGCTCGCGTGGATCGAAAAAATCATATTCGATCGCATAACCCGGTCGCGTCACATGCGCTTTTTCGAAGCCGCGAATCGAGTGGACCACGTCCAGTTGCACCTCGAACGGCAGGCTGGTCGAAATCCCGTTGGGATAGAGCTCGCGGGTGGACAGCCCTTCGGGCTCGACAAAAATCTGGTGACTGTTGCGGTCCGCGAACCGCACCACCTTGTCCTCGATGGACGGGCAGTAGCGGGGACCCACGCCATCGATCGCACCGGCATACATCGGCGAACGGTGCAGGCTTCCGCGTATGATGTCGTGGGTCTTTTCCGAGGTGTGCGTGATCCAGCAGCTGATCTGCCGCGGGTGGTCTTCCGCACTGCCGACGTAGGAAAAGACCGGCCGCGGGTCGTCACCCGGTTGTTCCTGCATCACGCTGAAGTCCACGCTCTTGCCGTCTATCCGCGGCGGTGTCCCGGTCTTCAGCCGGGCCACGGAGAACGGCATCTCGCGCAGCCGGGCTGCCAGTGCGTTGGAAGGTGGGTCACCGGCCCGGCCGCCCTCGGACTGCGCCTCGCCGATGTGAATACGGCCGCCGAGGAAGGTCCCCGTGGTCAGAACCACCGCGGCTGAACGAAACTCGACCCCGGTCGCAGTGCGGCAACCGGTAACCCGGCCATTCTCGACCACCAGGTCGTCAACGGCCGCCTGGAACAGCGACAGGTTCTGCTGACGCTCGACCGCGCGGCGGATGAAAGCCCGGTAGAGACTGCGATCGCATTGAGCGCGCGTCGCGCGGACCGCCGGCCCCTTGCGGGAGTTCAGCGTACGCAACTGGATGCCGGCCGCGTCGGCCGCGCGGGCCATGACGCCGCCCAGCGCATCCACCTCTTTGACCAGGTGCCCCTTGCCGATGCCCCCGATCGCCGGATTGCAGCTCATCTGGCCCACGGTCTCAATGCTGTGCGTAACCAGCAGCGTGCGCGCACCGCTGCGGGCCGAGGCCAGCGCGGCCTCGGTGCCGGCATGGCCGCCGCCGATCACGATAACGTCAAAAGAGTCCGGGTAGAGCATGCGATTCGCCAAGCTGCGGCCAGGGAGCGCGTATTGTACTGAAAAATATGAGAAATGGGCAGCCGTTGCTGCGCCGGACTGGCGCATCCCGGATGGCCGAGCCGGATCCGGTGAACCGGCGGGTTCAGCAGCTTGTCAGGGGTGGTGCTCCAGGGGAGAGCGGTCGAGTGCCTGACCAGCACGCCCTGCCGCCCGGCCCAGACCACC
>Ga0316191_10002715_pt1 | contig 12939 bp, 11 predicted proteins | sample Eddworburr2cm_MG_FD_204928 | JGI IMG/M metagenome (GOLD analysis project Ga0316191, IMG submission 204928) | Coastal sediment microbial communities from Maine, United States - Eddy worm burrow 2 cm | ecosystem: Environmental > Aquatic > Marine > Coastal > Sediment | place: USA: Maine...
CTTTCGTGCTGGCACTATCGGCTTCAGCAGTCGGTCTGGGTAACCTGTGGCGTTTTTCCTACCTCGCCGGGGAGTACGGCGGGGCCCCCTTTGTCATCTCCTATGTCGTGTGCCTGTTCCTGGTGGCAGTGCCGCTCATGGTGGCGGAAGTTGCCATTGGCAGTCACGGCCGCGGGGGGCCCGTGGCGGCGTTGCGTTGGGCCAGTGACCGCTCCCTGTTGTCCCGAGGATGGATGTTGGTAGGTTGGTTGGCCTGCCTTACCGGCGTGCTGATTCTGGCCTATTACATCGTGGTGGCGGGCTGGAGCCTGGCTTACGCACGCTATATGCAATCGGGAGCTTTTGCCGCGGCCAGCGCAGCGCTGGTGGGCGAGCATTTCGCGGAGCTTCTGGCTCAGCCGTTGCGGCAAATCTATTGGCAGAGCCTGTTCCTGTTGCTGGCAGCCACTGTCGTGCTGTTCGGAGTGCGTCGCGGCCTGGGCTTAATGGTTTGGTTGGCCGTGCCCTGTCTGGTCACTATTCTGGCCGTACTGGTGAAATTCAGCCTGGATAACGGTGACCTGGAAGCTGCCAGAACATTCCTGTTCGACGTAAAATGGATCGACTTTTCCCCGCAGGCGGTGCTGGTTGCCCTGGGGCATGCCCTGTTTACCCTGGGTGTTGGCGTGGGGGCGGGTATCAGCTATGGAGCATACGCGCCGCAACGTATACCCATTGGCCGCTCAGTGCTGGCGGTTGCTGTGTTCGACACCATGATCGCGCTACTGGCGGGCCTGGCCATTTTCCCGCTGGTTTTCGCCAATAATATGGAGCCGGCGATGGGTCCCGGTCTGCTGTTTGTCAGCGTACCCTATGCTTTTGGCAACCTGGGGCAGGGGGAGTTATTTGGCACCCTGTTTTTCCTGCTGGTGGTGATAGCGGCCCTGGGGTCTGCTGTAGCCATGATGGAGCCCATGGTGCGCACCCTGATGCAGCAGGCGCGCCTGCGTCGCGTTACGGCAGTGCTGGTAGTCAGCGCCGTGATCTGGCTGCTGGGTGCGGCAGTGGTGCTGTCGCTGTCGCCCACTGTAGGCGGTGTTTGGGTTGGAAATAGTAACCTGTTCGCTTTTTTGGATGCCTTTACTGCGGATTTCCTGCTCCCTCTGGTATCGTTATTGACTGCGGTGCTGGTAGGTTGGCGGCTGCGGCCGGAGATCCTGCGTGTGGAACTGGGCAGGGAGTCCGACGTGTTTTTCTCGCTGTGGCGCCTGCTGTTGCGCTATATTGCGCCGCCGGCGATAGTGCTGATTATGCTGGCAGTGCTGTTTAGGCCCTGAACCGGATACGGGTGGGACGATGAGTGACATGAATACTATCAATGTAGAAGTGGCTTATGCGCTACCGGAGAGGCAGGCTTTATTGGCGCTGACCGTGGAAGCGGGGACTACGGTACTGCAAGCCGCGCAGCAATCCGGCGTGGTAGAACAGTTCGAGGGTGTCGACCTGGAGAATGCCAAGTTTGGTATTTTCGGAAAAGTGGTGTCGCCGACCCAGGTCCTGAACGAAGGGGACAGGGTTGAGATCTACCGCCCGCTGATTGCCGACCCCAAGGAAGTGCGCAAGGCCAGGGCGGCGCGCGTCAAAGAGCGCAAGGCGAAAGAAAGCTCAGCCTAGCTGGCGTCTGCTGCAGGGTCGGGGGCGGGTTGTTCCGCGGCGTCAGTACTGTCGGGGTCCTGCCAGGCCGCAGGCAGGTAGTCACCGGTTACGGTCTGCAATGCATCCCCGTCAAACATCACCGTGAGGCGCGATTCACTCAACACGTTCAGACCGTTGCGCTTGACGTAAGGGTAGTCCCAGCGGTCCTGGTTGAACGTGTCCTCTACCAGTGGTGTGCCGAGGATAAAGCGCACCTGGCGCCGGCTCATCCCGGGCTGCAGCTGATCCGCCATTTCCTGGGTAATGATATTGCCCTGCTCGACATCGATTTTGTAGACGCCGGGAAAGCCGACAAAGCTGCAGGCGCTAAGGCAAGCGATGGCGAGAGAGATCAACAGGGTCCGCATGGGGTAAAACTTCCACTTATGGTACTGGGGTGGCATCATACTCCGACTGAACAGGACAGAGAACCCCCGAAACATGGCTGAGGAAAACCAGGAACTGCGCAAGGCGGGTTTGAAGGTGACTTTGCCGCGCGTGAAAATCCTGCAGATTCTGGAAACATCACAACTGGCGAGCGGGCATATGAGCGCCGAAGATGTCTATATGGCACTGCGCACCGCTGGCGAGGACGTGGGCCTGGCCACGGTATACCGGGTATTGACCCAGTTTGAGGGTGCCGGGCTGGTGACGCGCCATCATTTCGAGAGCGGGCACTCGGTTTTCGAGCTGGCCCGGGGTGAACACCACGATCACATGGTCTGCGTTGACTCGGGGGAGGTGGTTGAATTTACCGACCCGGTGATAGAGCAGCGCCAATACGAGATCGCCGCGCAGCATGGCTATGAGTTGGTGGACCACTCCCTGGTGTTGTATGTGCGCAAGAAAGGGTCTCCAGACTAGGCTTCCAGCATTTCCCTGGCGTGGGCCAGGGTTTGTTCCGTAATTTTCACGCCACCCAGCATGCGTGCTATCTCCTGTACCTTCTCCTCTTCACGCAACAGGTTCAAGTGAGTCTCCACAGATTTCTTGTCGCTGGTCTTGCTGACCTGGATGTGTTGCTGGCCCTGGGCCGCCACCTGGGGCAGGTGGGTAACGCACAGTACCTGGGTCTGTTCCGCCAGCGTGCGCAGCAGTTTGCCTACCACTTCTGCCACCGCTCCCCCTATGCCTACGTCAACCTCATCGAAAATCATGCTCGGCACCGTGCTGGTGCTCGCGGTGACTACCTGTATCGCCAGGCTTATTCGTGACAGCTCACCCCCGGAGGCGATCTTGCCCAGTGGTTGGGTGGGCGCCCCGGGGTTTGTGCTGATGAGGAATTCGATGTCCTCGCTACCGTGGGGGTGGGGGTTCGCGGATTCCCGCGCAGCCAGCGCAATCTCCAGTTGGCATTGCTCCATTGCCAGTGACGCCAGAACCGCGCTCGCCTGTTTTACCAGCTTGCGGGCCGCGGTGCGGCGCTTTTTGGCTAATTTCGCGGCATCGTCCCGATAGAGCTGCGCCAGCTTATCCATGTCCTGCTGCAACTGCGCTATGCGCTGGCCGCCATCCGCAAGGCCCTGCAACTCCTCCTGTAGACGCTGGTGTAACGGGCCGATTGCTTCGGGCAGCACGCGGTGTTTGCGCGCCACGTCGTAGATGTTCTCGAGCCGTCTTTGCACCTCGTCAAGGCGTTGCGGGTCAATTTCCACAGTGTCGATATAATGCTGGATCTCGCCCCTGGCTTCGCTTAACTGGATTGCGGCGGAGTCGAGCAAGTCCCGGGCACCGGCAACGGTGGCCGCTACGTGGACGTCGGCGTCAAGCAGTTGCAGCGCCTGGTGGGTACCGCTTTGCTGTGCCTCGCACAGTTCCAGGGCCTGGTGAGCGCTGGCCAGTATGCCCTCTGCGTTTTCCAGCAGTTTCTGTTCCTGCTCAAGTGCTGCCAGTTCGCCCGGTTGCAGGTTCAGCTCGTCCAGCTCCTCCACCTGATAGGCCAGAAGTTGTGCACGGGCGGTGTGTTCGTCGCGGGTCCCGGTGAGCAGTTCCAGCTCCCGCCCGCTGCGCAGCCAGTCGGAGGCGGTCTGCTCCACCTCGCGCGCCAGTGCCTGGTGCCCCGCGAAGGCATCCAGCAGGTCCCTTTGCACGGGTTTGCGCAACAGTGATTGGTGCGCGTGTTGGCTGTGTATATCGATTAGCAGGGCGCCCAGTTCGGCACAGTCCTGCACGGTAGTGGCGCTGCCGTTGATGTAGGCGCGACTGCGGCCCTCTGCTGTGACCACCCGCCGCAGCAGGCACTCGTCACCGGTGTGCAAATCCCGCTCCCGCAGCCAGGTTTCCGCCTGGGGAATAGCGCTGGTGTCGAAACTGGCGACGACCTGCGCCCGCTCGCAGCCGTGACGCACTGCCTTGGGGTCCGCCCTGTCCCCCAGGCACAGTCCCAGGGCATCGAGCATGATGGATTTGCCCGCCCCGGTCTCGCCTGTGATCACCGTCATTGCGCTGGAAAACTCCATTTCCAGGCGCGAGACAATGGTGTAATCGCTGATACTGATATGGGTTAGCATGATGTGCCGTCAACAGGGTTTGCTCAGTTATAACCCAGATCCGTTCCGGCATAAACATCTCTTGTTGTCATCGGCAATTTCGCAAGCAGTATTTTGTATTTGCGGGGCACTGTGATAAAACCATTACGGGTAATGAATTTGGATAGTTATGGCGTCAGGTGATATATCAGAGCGCGCGAGGGTCCTGCTGAAGACCCTGGTGGAACGGCATATAAAAGATGGCCAGCCAGTGGGCTCGGGAACCCTGCTCAAAGAAGCGGGCCTCCCGGTCAGCGCTGCCACCATTCGCAGCGTGCTGTCCGATCTGGAAGACCAGGGCTATTTGCACTCCCCGCATACCTCCGCCGGCAGGGTCCCCACCGCAGCGGGCTACCGGTTATTCGTAGACACCCTGCTGCAGGTCCAGCCACTGGAGGACCGTGCTGTTATTGCGCTGCGGGAACAGCTGAACCCGGATAAATCCTCCTCTGAGCTGGTGCAGACCGCGTCCTCCCTGTTGTCCAGTATCACCGCCCAGGCCGGGCTGGTGACGGTGCCGCGTCAGGAAGCGCACCAACTGCGCCAGGTGGAATTTCTGCCGCTGTCCGGGGATAGGGTGCTGGTGATCCTGGTCACTAATGAGCGCGAGGTACAAAACCGCATTATTCATACCCGCAGGCCCTTTACCGAGCAGCAATTGCGTGACGCGGCGGCGATGGTCAACCAACGCTTCGCCGGCCAGGCGCTGGACAGGGTGCAACAGCGCATCCTGGCGGAAATGCAGGAGGCGCGCAGCCAGATAGATGACTATCTCGAGGCGGCCCTGGACCTGGCCAGCAAAGCCCTGGACCAGGAAGAAAGTGTCGACGAATACGTGGTGGCGGGTGAGTCCCGACTGCTGGGTAATGCCACCGCTGAGGAGATGCTCAAGCTGCGTGAACTGTTCGATGCCTTCGAGCAGAAAAAAGACCTGCTGCACCTGCTGGAGCGCTGCACCCGGGCCGACGGGGTACAGATATTTATCGGTGAAGAGGCGGGTTACGAGGTGTTCGGCGATTACAGCGTGGTTACCGCTCCCTACTCTGACGGCCTTAGAACCCTGGGTGTACTGGGCGTAATCGGACCCACTCGCATGGCCTATGAGCGGGTTATCCCCATAGTGGATGTGACCGCCAGAATGCTGAGCTCGGCTCTTTCGAGCTAAAATACCCCCGCTTCCTCCAAAACCCCTGCATGGCTCCGGCGGCAGGGCCTAATTTCCTGCACTTCACCCCTTGAAATAGCTCTCTGAGACCCCATATCGGCTGTGATCGCGTCGCAGTATGCAAGCCCGCTTGCGTAACAGCGGATTTCAGTCAGATATGCCATAGGATGGAGTATTAGCGTGGCCGAAGAGCAGAACAAACAGCCCGAAGCAGAAGATCAAGTAGAACCCGTGGAAGCAAACCCCGAATCCGCTACTGCGGAAGGGGTGACTGAGGCAGACCCTGTCGAAGAGTCCGAGCTGACTGCGGAGCAGCTGCTGGTGCAAATGCAGGAAGAGGCCGAAGCCGCCAGGGATGCCGCCCTGAGGGCTCAGGCTGACGCCCAGAACATCAAGCGCAGGGCCGAGCAGGATGTCGAAAGAGCCCGCAAATTCGCCCTGGAACAGTTCACCCGGGAATTGTTGCCCGTGGCAGACAACCTGGAGCGGGCACTGGAGTCTGCAGCCGGCGATGACGAGGCTATCAAGTCAATTGCCGAGGGTGTGGAATTGACCCTCAAGAGCCTGCTTGATGCCATGAAAAAGTCCAATATCGAGGTGGTGGATCCCCAGGGCGAGCCCTTTGATCCCAACCTGCACCAGGCCATGAGCATGGTCGAGAACAATGACGTAGAGCCCAATAGTGTTATTGCGGTGATGCAGAAGGGTTACACCCTCAACGGACGCCTGGTGCGACCGGCGATGGTGATGGTCAGCAAGAGCGGCAGTTAGGCTGGTTCGGGCCTTGAAAAACGCCGGATCGGGCCAATATACAGAACAACGTAATTGAATATGGCGGGCAGTAACCGCCAACACAACTGGAGAGAAACAATGGGCAAGATTATTGGAATTGACCTGGGAACGACCAACTCCTGCGTATCCGTAATGGAAGGTGGTAGTCCCAAGGTTATCGAGAATTCGGAGGGTGATCGCACTACCCCTTCTATCGTGGCTTATACCGACGAGGGTGAAATCCTGGTAGGCCAGAGCGCCAAGCGCCAGGCTGTTACCAACCCGCATAACACACTGTATGCGGTTAAGCGCCTGATCGGTCGCAAGTTCAAGGACGACGTGGTGCAGAAGGACATCACCATGGTGCCCTACAAGATTATCGCTGCGGATAATGGCGATGCCTGGGTAGAGGCTCGGGGCGAGAAGATGGCGCCGCCCCAGGTGTCAGCCGAAGTGCTGCGCAAAATGAAAAAGACCGCTGAGGAATACCTGGGCGAGCCGGTGACGGAGGCGGTCATTACGGTACCAGCCTACTTTAATGATTCACAGCGCCAGGCGACCAAGGATGCCGGTCGTATCGCCGGGCTGGATGTCAAACGTATCATCAATGAGCCCACGGCGGCGGCGTTGGCCTATGGCATGGACAAAGCCAAGGGCGACCATACGGTGGCGGTTTACGACCTGGGTGGTGGTACCTTCGATATCTCCATCATCGAAATTGCCGAGGTGGATGGCGAGCACCAGTTTGAAGTGCTCTCTACCAATGGTGACACGTTCCTGGGCGGCGAAGACTTTGACATGCGCCTGATTGAATACCTTGCGGAGCAGTTCAAGAAAGAGAGCGGCATCGACCTGCACAGCGATCCGCTGGCACTGCAGCGCCTGAAAGAGGCTGCGGAAAAAGCCAAGATCGAATTGTCCAGCTCGCAACAGACTGAGGTCAACCTGCCTTACATTACCGCTGACGCCTCCGGGCCCAAGCACCTGGTGGTGAAGTTGTCCCGCTCCAAGCTGGAATCCCTGGTTGAGGAGTTGGTTACTCGCTCTATTCAGCCGGTAAAAGTTGCGCTGCAGGATGCGGGCCTCAGCCCCAGCGAAATCGATGAAGTGATCCTGGTGGGCGGCCAGACCCGTATGCCCCTGGTGCAAAAGGCAGTAGCGGACTATTTCGGCAAGGAGCCGCGCAAGGACGTTAACCCTGACGAAGCGGTTGCTGTGGGCGCCTCTATCCAGGGTGCGGTGTTGTCGGGAGACGTGAAAGACGTATTGTTGCTGGACGTTACTCCGCTGACACTGGGCATTGAAACCATGGGTGGCGTGGCCACGCCGCTGATCGAGAAGAACACCACGATTCCGACCAAGAAGTCGCAGATCTTCTCCACCGCTGATGACAACCAGGTGGCTGTCACGATTCACGTGGTACAGGGCGAGCGCAAGCAGGCCGCGCAGAACAAGTCGCTGGGTCGTTTCGACCTGGCTGATATACCGCCTTCTCCCCGGGGCATGCCCCAGATCGAGGTGACCTTTGACCTGGATGCCAACGGCATCCTGCATGTTGCGGCAAAGGACAAGGCCACCGGTAAGGAGCAGTCTATTCGCATCACCGCTTCCAGCGGATTGAGCGACGAGGAGATCGAACAAATGGTAACCGACGCCGAGGTCAACGCCGAAGCGGATGCCAGGTTCGAGGAGCTGATTACCTCGCGCAATACCTGTGATGGACTGATTCACGCGTCCAGGAAGACGCTTGAAGAAGCCGGTGAGCATGCCACGGACGAAGAGAAAGCTGCCATTGAGGCCGCTATCTCGGAAGCGGAAGAAGCAGTCAAGGGTGACGATAAAGAAGCCATTGATGCTGCGGCGACCAAGTTGACCGAGGCGACAGGTCCGGTGGCCCAGAAGATGTACGCGGCCCAGGCTGCTGCCGCTGAGGGTGCTCAAGCCGCCGAGGGCGAGCAGGCAGAGCCAGCGGGTGATGACGTGGTTGATGCTGAGTTCGAGGAAGTGAAAGACGACAAGCAGTAAACGACTGCGGGTGGGGCGGGTCGATCCCGCCCCGATAAACCCGCGTCGAACCAAGCTCAATCGTTATTCCCGCGACAGTGGGAACCCAGTCCGTTTTCTGGGTTCTCGCGCTCGCGGGAATAGCGTTTTAAAAAGGTCGATAAAGAGCCGGAAAATTTATGTCAAAACGTGATTATTACGAGATCCTCGGGGTCAGCAAGGACGCTGATGAGAAGGAAATCAAGAAGTCCTACCGCAAGGAGGCAATGAAGTACCACCCCGATCGCAATCCCGATGACCCGGATGCAGAGAACAAGTTCAAGGAGGCCACCGAAGCCTACGATGTTCTCATGGACAGTGAAAAGCGGGCGGCTTATGACCGCTTTGGTCACGCGGGCGTGGATCCTAATATGGGTGGTGGTGCCGGCGGCTTCGGCGGCGGCGGCAACTTCAGCGATATTTTCGGCGATGTGTTCGGCGACATATTTGGCGGTGGCGGTGGCGGTGGCGGCGGCCGCGGCGGCCCGCAGCGCGGGTCTGATCTGCGCTATACCCTGGATATTTCCCTGGAAGACGCTGTCAAGGGTACCACCGTGGAGATCCGCGTGCCCACCTTGAGCGCCTGTGAAACCTGCGATGGTTCCGGGGCGAAGAAAGGCAGCAAGCCTACTACCTGTGGCACCTGCGGCGGAGCCGGACAGGTGCGTATGCAGCAGGGCTTTTTCCAGGTGCAGCAAGCCTGCCCTACCTGTCGCGGGCGGGGCCAGAGCATCAGCGATCCCTGTGGTAGCTGTCATGGCCAGGGCCGGGTAGAAAAAACCAAGACCCTGTCGGTGAAAGTGCCACCGGGGGTGGATACCGGTGATCGTATCCGCCTGTCCGGGGAAGGCGAGGCGGGGCCCGACGGCGGACCTGCAGGAGATTTATTCGTGCAGATGTCGGTGAAGCAGCATCCGATCTTTGAACGCGATGGCAAGCACCTGTATTGTGAAGTCCCTATCACCTTTGTCGATGCCGCACTGGGCGGGGAACTGGAAGTGCCTACCCTGGATGGGCGGGTAAAGTTGAAAATTCCAGCTGAAACCCAGACCGGTAAATTATTCCGCCTGCGTGGCAAAGGGGTGAAGCCCGTGCGCGGTGGTAGCGTTGGCGACCTGCTGTGCCGGGCCACGGTGGAAACACCGGTCAAGCTGGACAAGAAGCAGAAGGAACTGCTGCGCGAGTTCCAGGAAAGCCTGGGTGAGGGCGGTCATGCCCAATCGCCGCGCCAGACCAGCTGGTTTGAGGGTGTAAAGAGCTTTTTTGACGACATGAAAATATGACAACACGAATCGGTATTACCGGCGCCGCCGGACGTATGGGTCGAACCCTGGTCGAGGCCATAGGCCTGGCCGGTGGCGATATGATGCTGGCGGCGGCAATTGAGCGCCCTGAAAGCACCCTGCTGGGTGCGGATTCCGGCGAACTGTCGGGCCTGGGTAAAAATGGCGTGCCGGTCGTGGGTTCCCTGGCGGACGTTGTGGACCGTATCGACGTACTGATCGACTTCAGCGTGCCGGCAGCCACCCTGGCCAATATTGCACTGTGCGTTGAGCATGGTGTGGCCATGGTTATCGGTACCACCGGGTTTACCCCGGAAGAGCAGGCCTTGATTGAGCGCGCTGCGGAGAAAATCGCCGTGTGTAAGGCGTCCAACTTCAGCACCGGTGTGAACCTGTGCTTTCGCCTGCTGGATATGGCCGCGCGAGTCCTGGGCGACGAGGTGGATATAGAAGTCTACGAGGCTCATCACCGCCACAAGATCGATGCACCCTCGGGTACTGCATTGAGCATGGGCGAAGTGGTGGCCAACGCCCTGGGTCGTGACCTGCAGAAAGTGGCGGTATACGGTCGCGAGGGCCAGACCGGCGCTCGCGAGCGTGACACCATCGGTTTTGCGACTGTGCGTGCCGGGGATATCGTCGGTGACCATACGGTCACTTTTGCCGCCGAGGGCGAGCGGGTGGAAATCACCCACAAGGCCTCCAGCCGTATGTCTTTCGGCCGTGGTGCGGTGCGCGCCGCCGGTTGGCTGGCGGCGGGCCAGGATGCCGGCTTATATGACATGCAGGATGTTTTAGGCCTGAAATAGGCTGTTTTAGCGTTATCCCCGGGTGCGCTGCCTGTAGGGATTGATCAAGCAGGGAGAGAACCTTGAACGATTTTATAGTCAATATCGATGAAACCAACGCCGCCGCGCTGCTGATCGAGGAGTCGCACAAGCGCCCCGTGGTAGTCGATTTCTGGGCTGACTGGTGCGAACCCTGTAAGGTGTTGATGCCCCTGCTGGAGAAAATTGCCACCGAATACCAGGGCGCTTTCCTGCTGGCAAAGGTCAATGCGGACGACCAGCAGATGATAGCCCAGCAGTTCGGGGTGCGCAGTCTGCCCACCGTTATGGTCATCCAGGGCGGCCAGCCGGTAGATGGTTTCGCCGGTGCCCAGCCGGAGGCCCAGGTGCGTGAAATGTTGGAAAAGTACCTGCCCAAGCCCTGGGATGCTCTGCTGCAACAGGCACAGGCGTTCATGGAGCAGGAGGATTTCGCCTCGGCCCTGCCCCTGCTGCGCCAGGCCTGGGATGAGTCCGGTAAGAGCCACGATATCACCCTTGCCCTGGTGCATGCGCTCATCGAATGCCTGCGCCTGGACGAGGCGGAGAAAATCCTCGACGGCGTGCGCATGGCGGACCAGGATGAAGTGTATGAGCAATTGCGAGCACAGCTGGAAATCAAGCGAGAAGCGGCCAAGTCTCCAGAAATAGAAGCCCTGGAGCAGCGCCTGCTCGATAATCCGGAGGATCTTGATGTGCGCCACCAATTGGGGGTGCAGTATACCAATGGGAGCCAGTTCAAAGAGGGTATGGATCAGTTTATCTATATTCTGCAGCGCGAACTGGACCACGGTGACGGTGCCACCAAGCGCTTATTACTCGATACCATAGCCACCATGGGCAAAGGTGATCCCCTGGCAGTAGAGTACCAGCGCAAGCTGTACAGCCTGCTTTACTGAGGGCGGAGTGTCCGGGTTACCCCGCTTCATGGGCTATCCTGTCGTTATTCATCCCCTCCATTCCCGCCTGGTGATCCTGACCTGAAGGTGTCCTGCTAATCGTGCCCGGCATAGGGATTCTGCAGGCGACAGTCCTTGTTTTGTTTCCCGGGAATCGCTAAGGTACATGCCCCGAAAATTAAAAACATACCCAAAGGTCAAATCTGCGTATTGGAGGAGTACTGGGTGGCGGTAGCGGGTACGCCATGGCATTCCCCCGGTATCGTTCAGATTCGTGCCTATCACTCCAACGAATTGAGGAGGGAGCATTATGGATACTTCATTTGCGGCTGAGGATCTCGCGTTTCGCGATGAGGTTCGCGCATTTTTTGCCCGGGCGTACGATCAGGAGCTACAGGATCGCCTGGGCTCAGGTGACCCCGCCATATTTAAGCCGGCAGTTATCGAATGGCAAAAACGCCTGCAAGCACAGGGCTGGATAGCCCCCGGCTGGCCCGCTGAATACGGCGGTACCGGCTGGGATGACACAAAATCCTTCATTTATGAGTCAGAGCGAGCGGCGGCGGGGGTGCGCGATGTCATTCCATTTGGCCTGAAAATGGTGGGCCCGGTCATCTATACCTTCGGTACCGATGAGCAGAAAGAGCGTTTCCTGCCGGCCATCCTCGGCAGTGATGAATGGTGGTGCCAGGGATACTCAGAACCCGGCGCCGGCTCTGACCTGGCCTCACTGAAAACCCGGGCGGATGTCGACGGCGATGATTACATTATCAACGGCGCCAAGATCTGGACCAGCTACGCGCAGTATGCCGACTGGATATTCTGCCTGGTGCGTACCAACAGCGACGGCAAGAAACAGCAGGGCATCACCTTCCTGTTGATCGACATGACTACCCCGGGAATCAAGATTAATCCGATTTTTTCCATTGATGGTCACCACAGTCTCAACGAGGTTGAATTCAACAATGTGCGGGTGCCCATGGCTAATCGCATCGGCGAGCAGGATAAGGGTTGGACCTACGCCAAGGCGTTGCTGGCCCACGAGCGCACCGCTATCGCGGGGGTGGCTGATTCGAAACGTACCCTGGAGCAAATTCGTGAATACGCTGCCCGTGAAATCAACGGCGGCAAGTCCCTGTTGTCTGATGCATTATTCCAGAAGCGGCTATCGGATATAGATATTGACCTGATGGCGCTTGAGTTTACCGAGCTGCGAGTGCTGGCGTCCGTGGCGTCCGGGGGAGCACCCGGCGCGGAGTCTTCCATGCTGAAAATCAAGGGTACCGAGATGCAGCAGGCGGTCCAGGAACTGCTGATGGAGGTGGCCGCCTATTACCAGGGGCTGCTGCCAGGCGATCTGAATGCCGAACAGGTGGGTCATGAATTTGGCTCCCAGGCACGTCAATCCTATATGTATGGACGGGCCGCCACTGTCTATGGCGGTTCCAATGAGGTACAGAAGAATATTATTGCCAAGGCCGTACTGGGCCTTTAGGGCGGGAGTGATAGCAGATGAATTTTGAATTTTCTGAAGAACAGATCATGCTGCGCGATAGCGTGGCGCGCCTGGTGCAGGATGACTATGACTTCGATACGCGTCGCGCCATAGTGGATTCCGACGAGGGTATGAGTCGCGAAAAATGGCAGATGTTTGCCGAACTGGGCTGGCTGTCGATCCCTTTCGCCGAGGAGCACGGTGGTTTTGGCGGCAGTGCGGTGGATGTCATGTTGATGATGGAACAGCTGGGG
>Ga0316191_10002716_pt1 | contig 12939 bp, 14 predicted proteins | sample Eddworburr2cm_MG_FD_204928 | JGI IMG/M metagenome (GOLD analysis project Ga0316191, IMG submission 204928) | Coastal sediment microbial communities from Maine, United States - Eddy worm burrow 2 cm | ecosystem: Environmental > Aquatic > Marine > Coastal > Sediment | place: USA: Maine...
GGGCCCACCGCGAAAATAACCCGCTCTTTCAGCAGCCTGGAGTAAATGTCGTAGGAGCGTTCACCGCGAGAGGTCTGCTCCACTACCATGGGGATCAGCCCCAGGTTGTCGATTTGATTCTTATTCTGCCCGTCAATCTGAAATGGCATGGCCTGGCGTCCCTGTGTAATAGGTTGAAGTGAGCGACGAGCAGCGGTAGTGCCGCCCGTCAGGTGCTCCGTCAGGCTGCATTCGCCTCCTGGCCAATTGCTTCCTGATAGCTGCACTGCTTCTCTGTAATGTTGGCATTGTCCAGCAGTTTTTCAACCGCCAGGTCTTCCAAAACCTTGGATTCCACCGACGCTAACTGCTCCTGGTTGGAATAGTAATAGTTGATTACTTCCTCGGGATCCTGGTAAGTGGATGCCATTTCCTCGATTGTCTCACGCACCTTTTCCGGATCTGCGCGCAATTCCTGCTTGTTGATAAATTCCGCCATGACCAGGCCCAGCTTTACGCGTCGCTCTGCGTTTTCCTGAAACATTTCGTCAGGTAACAGCGACTTCAGGTCGAGGTCCTGGCCACCGGCGCCACCAAATTGCTGGAACATCTGGTTGCGCATGCCGCCGATTTCCTGGTCTATCAAAGCCCTGGGAACTTCCAGCGACTTGTGGGCGTCCAGCAGCGCGTCCATAACCTGCTGCTTGAGCTTGTTCTGCACGGCATTTTTGAGCTCGCGGGCCATATTTTCGCCCACTTCCTTGCGGAACTGTGCTTCACCGCCCTCTTCCACGCCGTACTTCTGGAACAATTCCTCATCCAGGGGAGCCGGTTCAAGTTCCAGCACGCTATTGAGCTTGACCTTAAACACGACTGCGGCGCCCTGCAGTTCCTCACTGTGGTAGTCTTCGGGAAAAGTGAGTTCCAGGGTTTTTTCTTCCCCGGGCTGCATGCCGACGACACCTTCCTCGAATCCGGGAATCATCCTGCCCGAACCCAACTCCAGTTCACTGTCATCCGCACTGCCACCGTCAAATGCTTCGCCGTCTCTGGTACCGACATAATCGATGTTGACCTTGTCACCGTCAGCCGCTGCGCGTTCTACCGGCTCCCAGCTGCCCTGCTGCTTGCGAAACACATCGATGATGTTGTCGATATCCTCGTCAGTCACTTCTGCTACTGGCTTTTCTACGTCAAAGTCCTTCAGCTCGATCACATCCACCTCGGGAAAAACCTCGAAAGTGGCCACGTACTCAAGATCCTTGCCGGCCTCGAGATTGCGCGGCTCGATACTGGGCTGGCCCGCAGGCCGCAATTTTTCCTGCACGATCGCTTCCTGAAAAGACTGGCTCATCACCTCACCCAGTACTTCCTGGCGCACCCCTGCGCCGAAGCGCTGGCGCATCACTTTCATAGGCACTTTGCCAGGGCGAAACCCCGGCAGGCGAACGTTTTTGGCGGCCTTCTGTAAGCGGCTGTCCACCTCGACGTCCACCCGCTCCGATGGCACGCCCACGGTCAAACGACGCTCCAGTCCCGATGTCGTTTCAATAGAAACCTGCATGGTATTTCCTCATCAATCCGATAGCTATCGAGCGCTATCTGCGCTCGTGTCATAGCGATGCTCTCGGCGAGAATTACCCCCGAGAACATTCGCCCTAAAACTGGTGCGGAAGGAGAGACTCGAACTCTCACGCCTTGCGGCACTGGAACCTAAATCCAGCGCGTATACCAATTTCGCCACTTCCGCTGCAATGAAACCCCTCCAGAAAAACTGCCAATGAACTAGAAAAATCGTCAAAAATCCCGCATAACCACTTGATTATTGGGGTATAAACGCTCGCTTAGCTCGCCATTGGGGGTCTTTACAAGGGCGAGGATTCTGCCACAAACAGTGCCCTGGTTCAACTGCTCGCTAACCCGGCGTGGCCAGTAGTAAAACCAGCTCCGGCGCGGGTTGCAGCGCAGCCAGTTGACCACCCCACCCTGCGGGCAGCAGGGCCGCCTGTTCGGCCCCGTACAGCGTGTCGCCCAGCTCGATTTGACCCGCGATGACCAGCAACAGGCAGTAGTCTGTGACCACCTCATAGGAATAGCTCGCGCCCCGGGCAAGCGTGAGGCGCCGGACCTGGAAATCCTCGAATTCCGCCACTCTTTCCAGCCGCAGACCCGGGCCCTGGTGCAGTAGTAGCGGCGCCGGATCCGGAGGCGCCAGCAGCTGCATACTGTCCAGTGCCGCCGCGGTATCCCAATGCTCCTGCGTGAGTACCCGCTGGGCAAAGGACAGTATTTCGCGCTCGTACACCGGGGTCTGGAATTCCACTGCGCGCACCCCGTGCTGCAGGGCATGCGGCAGCAGCAGAGGCACGGCAATCACCTCCCCCGCTACTACGGGCCTCAGGTAAGTAAAATCATCCATTGCGTTACGCAGCCGGGCCTCCCGGTGCAGGACTTCAGAGGTGGCCAACTCCTCCCGCGGCATTGCATCGATACTGCGTCGCACGGCTTCATAAGCCTGGACTGCGGACAGGTAGTCCGTGCGAAACGCTTTATCGTCAGGGTATCGCGCGAGTTTATCTGCAGAAAAACCGTAACGCAGATAGCCTACACCATCGGGCCAGGCCTGCTCATCAACGTGGGTGACCACGTAGACCTCGCGTTTTTCCCGATGCAATTCAAAATAAAGATCGCCGCGCACCGGCTCATTGTATGGCTGCAGTATTTTCAGCAGGATCAACGGCACTGCACCCTGCCCCTGCGGCAGCACTGCCATCAGCCAGGGCAGCGGCGACTCGACGCCATCGCGGCCTACGGCGCTTACACCGCGCTGCTCAACACCGGTGTACCACAATTCCCGCCCCCAGGGCTTGGCGACGGCCACCGGTTCCAGCGGTAGCGGCTGTCCCTGCTGCGCGACAAATAAACCGGCGCTGCTCACCCAGTCGTCGAACTGTGCCAGGGGGGTTTCCCCATGACAGTGCAGTTGCCTGTCAGTAACCGCAACCCGCAGCACCGTTGCCTGGCGACAATAAACTGCGGTAAGCGACACCGGGGAATTATCCGCAAGCCAGTAACAGCTTAATTCAAAGTCCACCAACAGCAGCGCCTCACCCGGGGTTTCAGGCGCGGCCAGCCAGTGCTGACACACCTCAATGGGGCTGCCACTGGCACGGGTTATACCGGGATGGATGGTTTCCACGGCGCATCAACCCGTGAGGCAGGCGGGATCAAAGGTATATTCGCCGCGCAACCAGGCGGTGACCTCCGCCGCCGCCGCACCCGGCAATTGCGCATACTGGGTGGCGAGTTCGTTGCAGCGCGCCGCACCCATCCCGGCTATACCCCGGTGCAGAAACTCCTCACTGTCACGCTGTAAACAGCGCCAGGTATCCGCCCCCAGGTTGGCTAACAGCCAGGCCTGGGCACTTTCGGCGTTGCCATAAAGTTCCGCGAGACCAAGCAGCGCCGGAATGGAAAGCAGGCCCTGGTTCATCGGGTTACACAAATGGCCCGTAAGGCACTGGGCAAGGCCCGCATCGCGGTTCGCCAGTTTGTCGAGGTACAGAGAGTTACTGCGTTTGGCGCCGTCGTTTACAGGGTAATTGTCCCATAACAGCACTTTGCGCCCGACGCGAGCGTTGATGGCCGCTATGTCGGCGCTCCGCACTGATGCAGAGCACACCTGATTGCCGGTCCAGAATATATCCACCGCTGCAGGCAATTGACGGCCCAGTTGCTCCCAGTAGGCATCCGGCATGGGACCAAAATATTGCTCCAGTAACGGGTCGAAGGAGTAATAGGTAGGACAAACCAGGATTCGCGTATCCGGACACCATGCGCATACATCGGCCACAATCTCCGCCTGTCGCGCCGCCAGGTCCTCCAGGTTTCCGGGCATGTCGTCAAACAGTACCGCCAATAAGGGCGCCTGGAAAACCTCCATACCTTTAAGCCTGGCCTGCAACTGGCGGCGCTCTGGCGCACCATAATCGCGATAGAGTTCAAACGGGGAAAGACCCACCCCCCAGTTAATGCCCTGTCGGTGATACTCCGACGCCAGGGACTGTAAGCACTGCAACTGCGCCGCCGGCCAATCCTCCCGCCAGCGCTTGCGCAGAAAAGGGTCGTCTTTCGGGGCATAGAGGTAGGTGTTGAGCCGCGATTCGGCAAGAAAACCGGCATAAGCCGCCCGCAACTCGAAGGACCAGGCGCGACCGTAGAAGCCTTCTATAACGCCGCTAAGGAACTCGCAGGGGGCGGACATTCTGTGCCTATATAGCTATTTATAATTAAAGAGTATTTCTTTAGTTCAAAATATGTTTAAAAAATGACCATGCCACTGTGGAAAAATACCAAAATTGAGCGATACTGAGTATGTGTCTGCCTATCCCCTAGTTAAACCGGGCGGTCACAGGGAGCATACCCATGCTCTTTCAGGGAAGCAATTCCTTTATGTTTCACTCCTAATGGTCTTATTGGGTCCCTTTCGGGACCCATTTTTTTGAATTAAAATCTTTAATTACAGTAAGTTGCACGGAACTTGGAGAAGTTACTTCAATTTTTTCTGTGGCGCTCACATGGTGTGAGTGGGGCGGTCCGAACTGAGCGAACCGGCCAGGTGATTTTCGATTTTTGAGTTGGCATCGGCATCCTGTTCGCTGAACTGCACGCCGATCCCGGCTGTCCTGTTACCCTGGGCCCCGCGGGGCGTCACCCATACCACCTTGCCGGAGATGGGAATTTTCTCCGCTTCATCCATCAACGTCAGCAACATGAAGACTTCATCGCCAATACTGTAGGGTTTATTCGTCGGTACGAACAGGCCGCCATGACTGAGAAATGGCATATAGGCTGAATACAGCACCGCCTTGTCCTTTATTGTCAGCGAAAGAATACCGTTACGGCTGTTTTGTCTTGCGTCATTCATCCCACAGGTCCCCTTACCACTGGCTTATACTATCACTGTGCAGGCCGCTGCCCAACTCCCGCTGGCATCTGGCCAGCAAACTTTCCACCAGCAGCTGGCCGTTAGGATTGGCACCGGCTGCCACGGCCCGCTGTAAACGATTCACCTCATCGCTCAAGCCAAAAGCCGCTTTGACGCCAGGCTTGTGCAGAGACGGCCCGGACTGCACCCGCAGCAGCGCCTGCAATTCTGCCTGCAGGTGCACCAGGAATGCTTCTGTCCCGATACCGCAGAGCAAGTTCACGACTTCATTCGCCGGCAGTTTTCCAGTGAGCACCCCGGCAAGGGCGGCGCGAATGGCCGCCAAGGCATCGGCACTGTCCTCCCGGTACAACTGCTCAGCCAATAGCGGCCGGCCGGCGGCTATCTCCAGCAGGCGGCTACTATGCTCTGCGCTCCCGGTCAAAGCTTCCAGCCAGGCTATGCTGGCAGCCTGGCCGGGCTGCGCCAGTTTTACGATCTGACAGCGTGAACGAATCGTTGCCGGCACACCGTGCAGCCGGTCACAGCACAGGATCAGGTAGGTACCGGGCGCCGGCTCCTCCAGGGATTTGAGCAGGGCGTTAGCCGCATTGGCATTCATGCTGTCAGCCGGGCACAGCACCAGCACCTTGCGCAGCCCGAAGTTTGCCGTCTGGTTGGCAAATCCAACGGCCGCGCGTACCTGATCTATCTTTATCACCCGGCTCTTGTCCTCGGGTTGCAGCCAGCGCAAATCGCCATGGCTACCTCTGGCAGACAACTGGCAGGCATGGCACTCCCCGCAGTTGAGGCCCCCGCTGGGTGCTGAGCACAACAATAACCGGGCCAGGGCCAGGGCCAGCCGCGATTTACCGATATCTGCCGGCCCTGCCAATAGCAGCGCATGGGGTAATTGCTCGCCGGATAGTTGCTGCTTAAAACGCGACCATATCGCCGCCTGCCAGGGCAGCGGGGCACTGGTGGGCTGCAGGTCGGTAAGTTCCATCACACCCGCTGCCCCTCGAGATGGTGACAGCGCACCAACTCACGACAGATTTTGTCGATCTGTTGCTGCACCCGCTCCAGGGGTTGGGCAGCATCCACCAGGCGATAGCGGCCACCGCCCTCCTGTGCCAGTTGCAGGTAAGTCGCACGCACGCGCTCGAAAAAGTCCACTTGCTCGCGTTCAAAACGGTCCAGTTCTCCCCTGCCCCGGGCCCTTTCCATGCCGATATTCACCGGGGCGTCCAGTAGCAAGGTGCAGTCCGGGCGCAGGGTGCCCTGCACCAGTTTTTCCAGGGATCTCACGGACGCCGCCGCAATACCACGCCCACCACTCTGGTAGGCGTAAGTGGCGTCGGTAAAGCGGTCGCACAACACCCATTTTCCGGCTGCCAGTGCCGGTTCGATCAGCGCGTGGATATGCTGGGCGCGAGCGGCAAAAATCAACAATAACTCGGTGGTGGCGCACACCGGTTCTTCGCTCACCTGCAGCAGCAGGCTACGCAGTTCTTCACCCAGACGCGTACCCCCGGGCTCCCGGGTAACGACCAGGTCTACGCCACTGTCTCGCAGGCGCTGCTCCAGGAAGGCCATGTTCGTGGATTTACCCACGCCCTCACCTCCCTCGACCGTGATAAACAAACCTCGTCTACTCAAACTAATTCTTCTCCGGGCTGGAACGGTAATCTTTCTTGCGTCGCAGCTGGTATTTACGCACGGCGCGCTGATGCTCGGCAAGCGTAGCGCTAAACACGTGTCGGCCATCGCCGGTAGCCACGAAATACATCGTATCGCCCGGCGCCGGGTGCAATGCAGCGTGAATGGCCGCACGACCAGGCAGGGCAATAGGTGACGGCGGCAACCCGCGGTGGCGATAGGAGTTGTAGGGGTTGCCCTCGTCTTTCAGGTGAGTACGCAGCAGGTTGCCATCGAATGACTCTCCGAGACCGTATATCACCGTGGGATCAGTTTGCAGTCGCATGCCGCGCTGCAGGCGACGTACAAAAACCCCCGCAATCTGTTCACGCTCTTCCGGTGCACCGGTTTCCTTTTCGATAATAGAGGCCATTATCAGCGCCTCATAAGGTGTTTCGTAGGGCAACTCGGGCGCGCGTTGGGCCCATTCCTCCGCCAATACCGCCTGCAATGCGCTGTGAGCCCGCTGCAACAACTCCCAGTCACTATCCCCGCGTTCATAGCGGTAGCTGTCGGGAAAGAACAGTCCCTCTGCGCTGGTCCTGGGTTGCACCAGCTGCTCAATTTTTGTATCGCGCACATCGGTGATTACTTTCTCCAGCGCGTCCTCTTGCTGCAATATAGACAGGGCCTGGGCCAGGGTAATACCCTCTGGCAGGGTTACCTGGTATTGCACCACCTTGCCGCTGTGCAGCAGGTTGAGCAGTGACAGCGCCGTCGTGCCTTCCGGTAGCAGGTATTCCCCCCGCTTTATCTGCTGGTCCAGGCCGCTCCAGCGACCGTAGAGTATCAGCAGATCTGGATAGGGCATGTAGCCCTGGGTGTGCAAACGGTTGGCAACAGCCCGCAGGGAGTCGCCCGCAGCAACCGTCATCACAAAGCCCTCCGGGGGAATTACCAGAGGCTGCTCCCAGCGCTGTTGCACTTCGTGCAATACGGCCCAGCCCAATAACAGCAGCGCGACAATGGCCAGTGTCAGACGGCGCATCAAGCCTGTTCACCGCGATAGTGTTGAAACAGGGCGTGGCACACCGGGTGCGAGTGCCAGTGCCGCGAACCGCAGGAAGCGACCGGGCGCAGGCCCCATAATGTATTGCTATAGAACACCTCATCGGCCTGCTCCAGTGCATCCAGGTCCAGCCGAGCTGCAACGACCTGAAGGCCGATGGCCGCCGCCCACCGCTCGATCACCAGCTGTCTTCTGGTCCCGGCAATACCGCAATCGTCGAGCGCCGGGGTGTATAATACGCCGCCTCGGTGCAGGAACAGATTGCCCGCGGTGACAGACACCAGTTGTGAGGCCTGCCCCAACATAAGCGCCTCATCGGCTCCAGCGCGCTGCCACTCGGCTGCAGCAAGGACCTGCTCCAGACGATTCAAATGCTTGATGCCGGCCAACTGCGGCTGGCTGCCCCAGCGCGTGTTAGCAGTAATCAGATGCGCCGCTTGCGGCAACAACCCGTCACTGCTGGCTAATTCGGTTGCGCGCATGATGATGCGCACCTGCGGTGTCCGGGGGGGCGCATAGCCGCGTGGGCCCTCGCCCCGCGTAACGGTCAGGCGCAGGGCAGCCCTGGACCAGTTGTTAAGCTGTAATTGGGTAAGGACGAGCTGCAGATGTTTGCTTACGACTGACAGGCAATCGGGAAAGGACAACAGCGCAAGCCCACGCTGCAGGCGCTGCAAGTGCAATTCGGGGTAGCGCAGCTCACCGTGCTCCAGCAACAGGGTTTCGAATAGTCCGTCACCAAAGTCCAGACCGCGATCTGGAAGCGGCAGAACATCTGCACGCTCTCCGTCTACCCAGATCAGGGTTTGCCCGGTCACCGCAACGTCAATCAGTCAAGCTTGCTGAACAGCAGTGAGCCGTTGGTGCCGCCAAAGCCAAAAGAATTTGTCAGCACGCTGTGAATAGCGCGCTCCTGTGCCTGGTTGGGCACATAGTTCAGGTTGCAACCCTCTTCGACGTTATCCAGGTTTATGGTGGGCGGCGCGACCTGGTCACGCAGGGCCAGGATCGAGAAAATAGCCTCTACCGCACCGGCAGCGCCCAGCAGGTGCCCTATCATGGATTTGGTGGAACTCACCGCAACCTGGCTGGCTAAACTACCGAGCACCGACTCAACCGCACGGGATTCCGCCACGTCGCCGGCGTTGGTCGAGGTACCGTGCGCATTGATGTAGTTGATCTTGTCCAGTGGCACTTCGGCATCGCGTATGGCGTTGTTCATGGACGCCGCTGCGCCGCGACCATCTTCTGGTGGCAGGGTCATATGGTAGGCATCGCCGCTCATACCGAAACCCTTGAGTTCCGCGTATATATGGGCGCCTCTGGCCTTGGCCGACTCATACTCTTCTATCATCAACATGCCGGAACCATCACCCATGACGAAACCGTCCCGATCCCGGTCCCAGGGACGTGACGCCGCCTCGGGATCATCATTGCGAGTGGACAGGGCCCGCGCCGCGGAAAAGCCGCCCAGACCGACCGGCGTGGTAGCCATCTCGGCGCCGCCCACCAGCATGGCGTCCGCGTCTCCCAAAGCAATAAGACGCGCACCGAGGCCTATATTATGGGTCCCGGAGGTACAAGCCGTCACTATCGCCAGACTGGGCCCCTGCAGGTTGTACATCACCGACAGGTTGCCGGAAATCATGTTGATGATGGAACCGGGCACAAAAAACGGGGATATCTTGCGTGGGCCGCCCTGTTTCAGGATTTCCGCATTCTTTTCTATCTGCCCTATCCCGCCGATACCTGAACCTATGGAACAACCAATGCGCGGAGCATTTTCCTCGGTCACTTCAAGGCCGCTGTCTCTCATGGCCTGGATACCTGCCGCCATGCCGTACTGGACGAACACGTCCATCTTGCGCGACTCCTTGGGAGCCAGGTAAGCGGATATATCAAAATTCCTGACGCTGGCGCTGAACCGTGTGTTGTAGGCCGACACGTCAAACGTCTCTATGGGAGCGGCCCCGCTCTTACCGGCCAGTATGTTTTCCCAGGTCTCTGCCACTGTGTGGCCAACCGGGCTCACCATGCCCATACCGGTAACGACGACTCTTCTGCCTATCAACGCTCTAACTCCTCTACGCACGAAGGTGGGGGGAAGCTGAAAAAAGAAAAGCCGTTCTACTGTTAATAGAAACGGCTTTCCTGGATGAAGCTGTTAAATCAGGCGAGGTTGTTGTTGATGTAATCGATCGCCAACTTAACAGTCGTAATTTTCTCCGCTTCTTCGTCTGGAATTTCTGTTTCAAACTCCTCTTCCAAAGCCATAACCAGTTCGACTGTATCCAGGGAGTCTGCACCCAGATCCTCTACGAAAGAAGCCTCGGTTTGTACTTCTTCTTCTTTTACGCCAAGCTGTTCAGCCACAATCTTCTTAACGCGCTCTTCAATGCTGCTCATGATTATTTGATACTCCTGAGATTTTTTAGTGCTAAGTCAAACCCGATTAATCGGCCTGAGGGCGAAGTTTACTCTGTTTTAGCAGAGAGTAATAAACTTTTTTTAAACAGCCGCGACAGGCCTGTGCCAGGGGCAAGATAGCAAATTGTCAAGACATGTGCATGCCACCGTTTACATGGATCGTTTCACCCGTAATATAGCCCGCCACATCGCTGCATAAAAAAGCGACCAGTGCACCGATTTCCTCGGGCGCACCCAGGCGGCCCAGGGGTATCTGGCGCAACATCAACTCGCGTTGCTCGTCTGACAGTTCCCTGGTCATATCGGTATCGATAAACCCCGGGGCGACGCAGTTGACCGTAACCGAGCGAGAGCCGATTTCCCGGGCCAGTGCGCGAGAAAACCCCTCTGCCCCCGCCTTGGTCGCCGCGTAATTACTCTGGCCGATATTGCCCATGGAACCCACCACTGAGGTGATGTTTACAATGCGTCCCCAGCGCGCCTTGGTCATGCCACGTAAACAGGCTTTGCTGACGCGGTACAGGGCGCTAAGGTTGGTATCTATGACGTCGTCCCACTCGTCGGTTTTCATGCGCATGAGAATATTGTCGCGGGTGATGCCGGCATTATTAACAAGGACCAGGGGAGCGGCGTAGGTCTCTGTAATCGTCTTGATTACCCCACTGATATTCTCTTCATCCCCCACTTTCAGAGTCATACCACAGCCACTGTTACCTGCCGCCTGCAGGTACTGTGTGATGCTTTGTGCGCCGGCGTCACTGGTTGCCGTGCCAACCACGATAAATCCGCTGCCTGCCAACGCCTCGGCAATCGACCTGCCAATGCCACGACTGGCACCGGTGACCAGCGCAACTTTTGCTTGCTCGTCCATTACTCGTTTCCCCCCGTTGATTGATTCAATGCCACCACGGCGCTAGACAGGTCATCGGGCTCTTCCAATGCATAACTGCTCAGCGACTTGTCAATGCGCCGGGTGAGTCCACTGAGGACCTTGCCCGGACCGCACTCCACTACGGCAGTGGCGCCCCTTGACACTATGGTCTGCATGCAACGCGTCCACTGCACCGGGCTGTAGATTTGCTCCACCAGCAAGGCGCGGATCTTCTCCGGGTCGGACTCACAGGCGGCATTCACATTGTGTACCACCGGGATCGCCGGCTGGGCGATTGGGATGTCGGCTATGGCCTGCGCGAGGCGCTCGCCTGCGGGCTGCATCAGCGCGGTGTGGAAAGGCGCGCTCACCGGCAGCGGCAGCGCGCGCTTCGCTCCCGCCGCTTTCAGTGCATCAATAGCCTGGTTTACAGCTGCGGTATGCCCGGCGATGACCACCTGCCCGGGTGAATTAAAGTTTACCGCCGAGACCACCTGGGACGACGCCTGCGCCACGTCATTGCAGATGCCATTTATTGCTTCATCATCGAGGCCGATAATCGCCGCCATCGCCCCCTCGCCTACCGGCACCGCACTTTGCATAAAAGAGCCACGCAGTCGCACCAGTTGAACGGCATCGGCAAACTCCAGGCCGCCGGCACAAACCAGGGCGGAAAACTCTCCCAGGCTGTGGCCGGCCATGATCATGGGCGAGGCCCCGGAAGACGCCTGCCAGGCGCGCCACAAGGCCACACTGGCACTCAGTAGCACCGGCTGGGTAGTCTCGGTCATGTTCAGGGCGTCCTGTTCACCGTTCTGGATCAGGTCCCACATGTTGTAGCCCAACACGTCGGAAGCCTCTGCAAACGTGTCGCGCACTGCGGCGAAGCGCTCGTGGGCCGCCGCCAGCATGCCTACTTTCTGTGAACCCTGGCCGGGAAAGACGAATGCGAGGGTGTTATCTGCCATGGTCTGGTTCCTGTTTGCTATCAATAGAAGCTAGGTGCGGGCGAGGCCGCACTCGTAATGTAGTGTAGATCAGTTGACCGCGCACAGTTTCCAGAGCACACGCGCGTGCCCCGGCGCAATGTTGACGGTGTTACGAGGAGGAAGTGGAACGAACTGCGGAGGCCGAGGCCTCCGCATATTTTGGTAACGGCTACTGCAACCGTCGGGGACAATGCCAGCCGCTGCCGGGCTGTCTATAACTTCGGTAGTCGCTTCGGTTAATCGTCCATACCGGTTTCAACCACTTTCTTACCGCGGTAAAAGCCGTCCGCAGTCACGTGGTGACGGCGATGGGTTTCACCGGAAGTCTGGTCTACAGACAATGTAGACCCGGACAGTGAGTCATGTGAGCGACGCATACCGCGACGAGAACGCGTCTTCTTACTTTTTTGAACAGCCATGGCTAACTCCTAATGTTTATTGCCGGGCTTCAATTGCGCCAGCACGTCAAACGGGTTGGGCTTATCCCCACCTGACTGCTGATCCAGCAGCGACGAGGACAAATCCGACTCTATCTGTATTTGTTTACACTCTTCCAGGCGGTGGTAGCTGAAAGGCGGCAATGCCAATATCAACTCGTCTTCCACCACATCCCAGAGACTGTAAGCCTCCTCATTGACGATCAGCGGTTCGAGGTGCCTGGGCAAGTGCGCGGCCTCTTCATCAGTCCACACTATCGCCAACGTGTTCTCGCCTGCAACAAGCAAGGCCATAGGCTCGAGGCACCGCTGGCATATCACCTGCACTTCCACCACCACCGACACTGCGACCAGGTAGCGGTTTTCCTCGTCCCGGGAGAACGTTAAGTCCACCTGGACCACACCTTCGTCTGCCGCCAAAAGTGGCCGGAAACGCTGCAAATCCAGCGCCTTTACCGTACCCTTAACACTCACACCACGCGTTGCTGCCTTGCGAAGATCCAGCGTACTCGGGAGGGGCTCAGTCAACATAGGCGCGCATCATAGGTGCGGATTCCCCCTTTGTCAAAAAAATCTTTAGAATACAAACAGTTCACTCACAT
>Ga0316191_10002718_pt1 | contig 12936 bp, 13 predicted proteins | sample Eddworburr2cm_MG_FD_204928 | JGI IMG/M metagenome (GOLD analysis project Ga0316191, IMG submission 204928) | Coastal sediment microbial communities from Maine, United States - Eddy worm burrow 2 cm | ecosystem: Environmental > Aquatic > Marine > Coastal > Sediment | place: USA: Maine...
TAGACAGAGAGGAACAGCATGAAAAGCCAGCGGTCCTGGGCGAATAGGGCGATGAAAATCAAAGCGACAACGGTCGTTACAAGTGTGCCGAGCATGCGCAAGGCGGCCTTATTCAGGGACTGCCCGGTCGTCGCCAGGCTGATGAAGGCCACGGCGAAGCCGGCCCAATAGGGCTTGTCCCAGTCCATTTGCAGGGCGATGCCGTAGGCGATGGTCATCGCCAGTGCGGTCTTGATCGCTTCCTTTGTACGGGTGGACAGGGTCAGCATGCCACATCTCACATCCCACATCCCACATCTTCAATATTCAATCATAAAACTACAATCTAAAATCCTTATATGGTCGCTACTCAGATGTGCTTGGTTCTGGTTCCAGCTCTGTATCCTCTTCGAGCCACCTTACAAAAAGCTTGTAGCCAGCCGTGAAAACGATGGCACCAACGAAAAGGCCGATGATGCCCGATGTGATGAAGCCGCCTATTGCTCCAATGAAGATGATAAGCATTGGAACGTCGACTCCACGGCCCAGCAAAAGGGATTTCAGAAAGGGGTCACTTATACTGACGAGGACACTCCAGATTGCAAACAAAACTGCGGTAATCGTACTGCTGGTGGAGAAGACGTAGACAATGATCGGGCCCAAGATCAAGAGAGGGGGAAGCTGAACCATAGCAACAAGCAGGATCAGGAGGGCCCAAAGCCCCGCCCCAGGCACGCCGACCACGAGACAACCAAGTCCTCCCAGGATGGACTGGATTAGTGCGACGCCCAGAATACCCTGGGCAACACTTCTCACCGTTGCCCCAGCCAGTTCGACGAAACTCGCCCCCCTCTCACCTGCGAGCCGGGAAAAAAGTGTCAGCGCAGCCTGATTAGCACCCTGAGCATGTGCAAGCAGAACACCGGCGATAATGATCGAGATCACGAACATCAGAATCCCGACCCCGGCATTGGCAGCGGCGGACAACAGCGAGACACCATACTTTTTGAGTCGGGGCGCCATCTTGTTCATCGCAGCTCCGAGATCTTGTGAGCTAAGGCTCCACAACCTGTATACAGGTTCGCCGATGACCGGCCAGGATCTGACGTTCTCCGATGGTGGAGGCACTTTCAGGGTCCCGTCTTCGAGCTGTGCCGCAACCTCCCGTGCCGTGTCGATGAGGGAATCGGAAAGCATAATGGTCGGAACGAGTAAAAAGATCAGGGCAAGGATTGTTATCAGGGTTGCCGCTAACCGATCACGCCCACCCAGGGCGGACTTCAGCCGGTTGTAGACGGGGTGGATTGCAACGGCAATGATGATGCCCCAGACGATAATCTGAATGAACGGCTGACCGATCTTGAAACACCAAAATAACACGAGACCGACGAGGCCTATATGGATGCTTGCCTCGAGCGCTCTCCTGACATACAACTTGTCGTTCGAAGACTGATTCAATGTACTCATGCTGTGACCCTCCGGGCAAAGAGAAAGTTGGAATTAACAATATTGCCAGGCGTATAAGTCTGAAAGACTTCCTGTCAATAACAAAGATACCGTCAAAGATACCGTCTATGCCCTACGGTTGTTGCTCACCGCTCTTGATCTCTGACTTCTTTTCCTCGCTGCCCATTTTTTGTTGTTCGCTGTCTGCAGTCTCATCCGATCTTTTGCTGGCCTTGCTGCCAGTCTCCGGCTCGTCTGCCTTTCTAAAGATTACGAACTCGCCCTCTGATCCTGTAAAGAGGCCCTTCTCCGGACCCTCTTCCCTATGGTCACGGGGCTCGTAAGGCTTGATCCCAGCGCACCCGGTGACCAGCAATGCCATCAGCAATGGACCGATCCAGAGCGTTTTTCGTTTATGTATTCTCAATATACCCATTAGAATTTCACCCTTGCCCCGATTGATCCCACGTTGATGTCATGGACACTGGGATCTGCATCGCGATCAAGGGAGTGAAGGCGATAGAGCAAGTAAACTTCAGTGCCGTACTCCTCGAATTGCTGGACCGCCGCCACACCCACCGAATAGCCGTCGTCCCTGCCGGTGGGAAGATTCAATGATCGAGTGTAATCAACGCCAAAAGCCGTCTCGCCGAAGGAAAAGAATCTCGTTAGCCATCCAACCTTGGCGTAAAGGTTTTGGGCATCACCCTGGTTGTCACGCTCCAGCAAACCGGCGGACAGGGTGAGATTCAACCCGGTGTCCTCATGCAATAGTGAAAAGGAGCCGTCGTATTGAAAGTCGGTGTCGTCCTCGTTGGGATAAGCGAAAGCCGCGGCACCGGCGGCCTTGAATCCATAGCCCTGCACCCCCCAATACACAGCCGCATCATAGCGCTGGTCGCTGATAGCCGAGGTGGCAAGGTGGAAACCATGGAAGGTGGGAGTGTCATAGCGCACCCTGTTTTTCCGGGACAAACCGTCAAAGCTATTGAAGGCATCAACGATTCTGACATTGGTGAGGTTGTCGTCGGAGGTTTGCCTGAACAACATGCCCCCGGCAGTGTCCGCGATGGTGGCGTATGAGATCACGGCGGTTCCGGATAGATCGACGCTGGCGGTGCCGTAGGATGCCGTGTGGCCCTTGCCTAAGGAAAGCTTGCCGAAGCGCTTGCTGTCAAGGGTCGCCTCCACGATGCGTTCATCGAAAACGTTGTTGGTTTCTTGGTTGTTCTGGTCAACTTCTCCGGCCTTATTCGGTGCAATTGAGAGTTCAATTGTCGAGCCGATGGTCAAGTCGTCGGTTGCCTCGGCGGTACCGACAAAGCGAACACGACTTTCGCTGTTGTCGTTGTCCACGAAGTAGGCATCGGTGCTTTTCCCATCGTCGACGATGTTCACTGCCCGGTTGACCTGCCCTGAGATGGCGAGTTTAACCCGCTTCCCACCACCCGAAGTAACGACCTTTCCACCGGGCGTTTGTACGGTTGTTTTCGCTTCCTCGGCCGGTGACTCTATCTGCGTCTGAAGCTCCTGCAGCAACTGCCTTTGTGTATCGAGCTGCTTCTGCTGTGCATCAAGCTGGTTCTGCTGCGCATTAAGCTGTTTCTGTTGCGCATCAATCACACGCTGCAACTCTTGGTCTTTTCCGGCGTCCTGGGCGAACGCCGGCATCGTAAGTAACCCCAGACCGATAATTCCAGCAGCCAAAAGCAGAATGTAGAGTAAAGAAGAAGTTTTCATGGTGTACACTTATCCTTAATGCTCCGGTTTTCCCACGTCTTCGATGCCTGCTCTCCAAGCCAGACCTCGATACGATGCAGTGGGGTCCTATCGAGAAATTGTCGTTTCGGCAGCCCACTCCGGCACCACAACCCAATTACCAGCCTGCTATGCGCCAAAAGGCTACATCCCGGCGTTGTTGAAGCCACCGGCGACCGGGAAGAAATTGCCGGTCGTGTACATGTTGTAACCATCGAGCAGGGCCAGGGTGAAGTGCGCGGCCTCTGCTGTCTCTCCCAGACGCCCCATCGGAATCTCTTCCAGGAGAGCCTCCATAATCTTCGGGTCCTTGTCGGCGCCCAGCGTGTGCTTGAATCCCGGATAGTTCATGAAGTTCGTGCCGACGGCGTTGACACAGACGCCCTTGGGCGCGGCCGTGAGCGCGGCGCAGCGGCACATCATGGCCGCAGCGGCGCGGAAGGTGCTGTAGGCCACCAACCCGGGGTGGGGCTTCTCGCTCGTGGCGCTGGTCTGTACCACGACCTGACCGCGGCCCGCCTTCATCAGCGGCGGCAGCACAGCCTGCAGCGCAAACATGACTGCCAGGCAGTTCTGCTCATAGGACCTGTACAGGCCCTTTTCCGTTTCGTGCAGGATGTCCCCCGTCGTGTGAATTGCGGTCCGGATAAAGGCCGAATCAAACCCGCCGAACTTATCCATGGCGGCATCCACGATTCTCTGCATACCGCCCCTCTGGGCCTCACTACGTGGCCCGTCTTGCTCGAAACCGGGAACGATGACGACGTCTGCTGCACCAAGCTTGCGTAACTCTTCGGGCAGTCCTTTGCGTACATCAGCGATGACCAAGTTGTAGTTGCGCTTGGCCATCTCGCGTGCCAGGTACGGCCCGATATTCAACTGGGTATCGGTGATGATGGCGGTGCGCTTGCCGGTCTTCGAGTTGGTCCACGGGATGTTGGGATCCGGTGCTTTCGGCTGTGCCGATGCTGTATTTATACCGAGGCCGGCAGCGGCAATGCCTGCCGCTCCAAACGCCCCAGCCTTAAGCAAATCACGGCGATTGATGCCTTTCGCATCCTGTTTTTTCGTGTCTGAACTCATGATTATGTTCCCCTTTATGCTTGATGGTTCTTGTGAAAGTTGTTTTTTCATGCTTCTACACTCTTGGTTTTGTTTTTGAAAAATGAGCAGCCTGCCGCAATCGACCTATGCTTTAGGCCGCGTTGCCGCAAAAGGGATATCGAGATACTTGATCGCCTCGGCTCCGGTGACGATGGGTCGGCCGACCTTATTTATGAGCTCCTTGGCCCTCTCCATCTGCTCCAGATTGCCCGGACCAGTGCCCCAGTCCTCCAACCCGACACGGAAACTGCCCCCCCGCTCGAGGGCCATGCGGGCAAGGGGCGTGTCCATGATGTCGTTGGCAATCAGGCCAACAGACCATTTCAGGTCGAGCCCCTCGATCATGTGCAGATAGAGCTGCAGCGCCTCGGGGATCGGCGGCGCCATGCCCGCAAAGCCGTAGTCGGCGAAGTAGATGTTGAGTTTCGAGCCGCGCGGCAGCGTGCCGGCCCGCGCCATGGCAACGACGTTCTTCATCCACCCCGGCTCGAACACCGAGATCGACGCGCCGCAGCCGAGCTCGTTGCAGGTGTCGATGTTTATCTTATTGTCACCCGGCCAGAAGCCATACCACCAGAAGCCCTTTTCCGGGATCATGCCGTTCTTGTCGTAGACCGCGAGCGGCACGACCCCGGTGTCGAGCAGGATCATGTTGGCGAGGCCCGCCTCCGCCAGTGGGCGTTGGTGCCCGCTCTGGATCTTCGGCGGCCAGACGGTGCGGCGCTTTTGGTAGACCGCCGGATCGAAGTTCGCCGTCGGGTAGATGATCCCATGGGGGTGCTTCTTGCGGACCGGCGTGAAGGCGTCGACGTAGGCCTGGACGGCCTCTGCCACGTCCTCGTTCGGCTTATTGGAATGGGCGTGGACGATCGTCGCGCCCGCATCGAGGCACTTTATCGTTTCTTCCGCGATTTCGGCCGGCGTCTCCGGCACGGTGGGGTTGACCTTCTTCGTGGTCGAGCCGTTGATCGCGACCTCGAGGATCACCGGCGTGTCTTTTTTCTTAAAGGCGAAGTTGCTGCGCATCCCGGACGTTGCCGGCCCGGCGACCGCCCGGCTCGCCGCCAGCGTGGCGCCGGCGGCGACGACTGTCCCTAAAAATTCTCGTCTTTTCATGGTGTCCTCCTTATCAGCCGACCTCGACGGTGCCGTCCTCGTGGATGGCGATGGGATCGCCCGTTTTGACGGATTTGAGGAAGTCGTCGCCGAGTAGATCGATGGTGATGACCCGCTTGCCGTTCCAGACGTCGTCGATGATCAGCCCGCCGGCAGAGATGCTGTCGATGTGCGAGGAGAACAGCCATGCCTGAGGCTGTACACCGAGTTCACTCAACATCATAACGGTCCCGGCGCCCATGGTGGAGCCGACAGTCTGGGGCGTGCAGATGATGGCTCCTTTGAGGTCTTTCTCGTACAGATCCTTGTTGGCCGAATCGGTGCAAGGAGCGCTCTTGGTTTCACCACCGAACATGTTTTTCAAATAAGAGCCGGTCAGGTTGAACGGCTGTTTCGATAACAGCGCCTTGCCCTCGAGCTTGCCGGAAAGCACGGGCCGGCCTTGGAATGTTTTCTTAGCCATTTTATTTCTCCTTTATGAAGTTGCTGTTTTGATTGCTGATATCCATATTCATTTCCGGCTACGCCGGCTTGGGTATCTTACCCGTCACGATGATTTTCACCAGGACGTCGTCCGGGAAGTACCGGATGGAGGAATAGTTGCGGGTCTTGGCTGAATTGGTGACCCCGCGAACACGCTCAGAGAAGCCCTTCATGCCGGCATAGCTGACGCTGCACATATTGGTGGCGCGCATGCCGGCCCGCTTCATCTTGCTGATCAGTTCGCCATTTTCCTCGATCGCGCGGTCCCGCACCTTGTTGGGCATGAACATGTAAACCGGGATGGCGGCTTTCTTCTTGCCGGCTTTGTCCAGCGCCTCCGTCACGAGTTTTCCCCACTTTATGACCTCGTGGTAGGTGTTATGGGGGCAGCCGATGAAGGCGGCGGTGGGATCGCCGTCCTTTTCCGGCCAGAGGTTCTTAAAGGTGCTGACGATCCGCGCCTGCTCCTTGTCGTCGATCACGTAGGTCTTATACCCCTTGGCCAGCAGCTTGCGCCCTTTCTCCTTGGCATCCGGCGTCACGCCCTCGACATGGTAGAGGCCGACGGCGCCGGAGGAGGCGGTGGCGCTGCCCATGGCCTTCAGCAGGTGCAGGTTGTCGGGCGTGACCTTGCCGCCCTTGAAGTACTTGTCGAGCCCGGTGACATACGGAACGTCCTCGATACACTTGCGCCCGATGGCGGTGCCGACCGCACCCCAGTCCGGCTCCTTCGAGGTTTTGACCTCTACCAGCCACTTGGCCTTGCGGCCTTCGTCGGTCATCAGACCAAATTTGGGCGCCTTGCCGAGCATGGCCTGGATCAGATCCATGCCGGCGCCGTTGCGGTTGGTTCGGATGCCGAGGACGGAATTGCCGTAGTTCACCGCAGAGGATTCGGCCCAGGCGACAGGGGTGCCCGGCTTGGGCGCGTTGCCGATCTCGTCAAGGTAGCAGGCACAGGTTCTGTAGTTCAGGTCCGGAGCGCCAAGGCGGACATGGACGTAGTCCAGATCCCACTGCAGCGAATAGCCCTCGTAGATCATCGTCATGTCCTTGGCATTGTTCTGGACGTTGTAGACGTCATAGGGGCGCGGGTTGACCGTGTAGGGCGCATAGGACTTGAGCCCGGCCTTGGCGCACTGGTCCAGCATCTTGATCATCGATTTCATGTACGGGGCGCCGATGAACATGTTGCTGTGCGGGGCGCCGCCCAGGTCCACGAGTTTCTCGGCGCCGAAAGTATTGCCGAAGGCGACCAAGATCTTCATGAGTTTGGCCTTCTCCTCGCCGTCCTTGCCATCCAGGATGGCCTGCTCTTCCTTGGTGAGTTTCATCTTGTGCCGCATAGCCTCCTCGGCCTTGGTATTCGCCTTGGAGGCCCCGGTGTAGGTCGCCTTCTGACCCGTCGGCTTGCCGTCCGGTCCTATGCCGTCCATATCGGAGTGCAGCATATCTTTGGCATAGTCCGGAACCTTACCGGTTCCGGTTGCACCAGAGGATGCCGGCGCGCCGGTCTTCTCGGCTTTTGCAAGCAAGCGTCCGGGTAGAAGTACGACTGCCCCCCACGCCATCGATAACAGTTTGAAGAAATTTCTACGATTCATGGTCTACTCCTTTTTACTATTTAGTGCTCATCCGAAAACGGCTGTTTTCGAATGAGCGCGATCAGCGGTCAGTTTTCAGCAAAATACATATATAAAACTAAGTAGCTAAGCTGAGTGCCGAAAGCTGAAGGCTGACACCTCCCTCCGTCCTGAAACCTGAACACTGAAACCTGAAATCTTCAATCCTCTCTCAAACACTCCACCGAAAGAATCGGCAGGTGGAACTCATAGAGGGTGTTCAACACCCCGGAGAGCTCGGCCTGATCCCTGAGCCGGCCCACCAAGGTCGTCATCACCCCTTCATCCCCTTGGCTGGACGTGGTGATAGTCATACCGCTAAGAAAATCAGACCGGCTCTCGTCCAGGTAACCCTGGACCTTGATGCGATAGGTTGCCTCCGTCCAGAGTTTGAAATCTTTCCCGGTGTGTGAATCCATGACTCTCTCCTATCATTATCAACAGTTGGCACCGAATCGATCTCGGATGAACTTTAGTTACATTGTTTTAGAAGTGATTCCTCCGCTTAATAGTCTTTATTATCTTGGAGCGGTGAAAGATTGACATTTCGAACCACGTGCTGAGACGTTTGAGCATGAGACGCCCCTGTGGCTTTAACTACAAAAGTACCCAGAAGTATTGGGGCAAGAGAAAGCATCAGAAAAATAAGCAAAAGAACAATTAGAGATATGAGTCTGGAGTTGTTATGATGTGTCCAATCCGTAGCCCTCTACAGTTCATTCAGACAACTAATGAGGCGGAGCCGAAGCTCCGCATGGTATTTGGAAAGGGGAAAGTACAACGCCGGAAGACTCCCTCCCGGCGTTGCTACGTGCAGTCAATGCGAAGCTATCAAGCCGAACCGTGATTCAATTACAGGTATTATTTCCACCCGCTAAATTGAGGGAGCCGGTCAAGTCCGTATTCTCTCTGCATGTGATGTCTTGCGCTGCAATGTTCTTTTGGACAAACGCTTTAGTATTGAAATTCACGCGGATATCCCCGGTGACGGCATCATTTTCCAGGACATACGCGGTGTCGTTGTCTCTTACAACGATCTTCTCGCCTAATACGGTATTGGCGATAACGTTAGCGACGCCGATACCGGCATTACCGTCTACCCGGATAATGCCACCAACCTTGTTGTTCAGCAGCAAGACGTAAGGAAGGTTAATAGCGCGAATGTCTCCCTGGATGGTGCATCCTATAATTACACAAGGTTCATCACCCGTGATGCGTAGGCCATGATTAAAAACTTCGTCTTTGAGCACGCCGTGGACGCAGCATCTCCTAGGGCGCGTCTCCTCGGACGTCCGAATCTGGAGCCCTAGAAGGGCGGGAAGACCTGGCCGCGGATCACGCCGTCGGGCAAAGCCACCGTGTGCACGTCGATGTAGACCCTGCCCTTTCGCACGGCGTCATAGAGCGATACGATGTTGTTCACGGAGTCCACCGTTTCCGTGCCGATGAAGGTCTCAAGGACGGTAAAGTCCTCGGTCATTTCCGGAGGGTCAAGTTCTATCACTGGGACGACGATATCAGTGACTCCATCACCGGTGCCCGCCTCCCCGAGGTGGAGATGGATGTCGGTGACCCCCGATTCATTGTTATCAATTTTCACAAAGACGCGCACAGAACTCATACCCTCTTCGAAGGTGATCCTCGCCGAGCCCTTCATCTCTGTTACCAACCCCAGCGGCGGGACTACCTGAGCTAGGGACAACTGCACCTTGAAGACCCGTTGCGGCTGATTTTTGCCCGCGACGGCGTTGCCAGCGAAGGTGAGCGTCAACAGAACAGCAAACAGCAGTAAGACAGTTCTCTTCATTTCTTGATCCTCCTTTACAATAGTTGCTAAAAAACAGTTCGTCTGCGTTTCGTAACATTTCCTCCTTCCAATAAAGATGTACTCGCAATGCTCAAAGGGTGGGGCATCGCGTCCTAGGTTGATAAAATAACTTTCGAAGTCGCGGAAAACAACCTCCAAAAAGGACTAAAAAAGGACTAAAAAAGGCGGCGTCAGGATCTTTTGTGGGGGATGGGGCTGTGTGGAAGGTGGAATTGAGACTCGGCGTCGTTCTGCTGATAGCTGAGATCTGCCGCGGCTGTCGATGAGGAAGACGGAATTAGAAGGGCATAGGAAGGTTGGGAGACTGGAAGGTGGGGGGATTAGAGCGGCTGGTTTTCTGGTTTGGTGATCATATGTACCAGCCTTCCTGAAAATTCGAACTTCTTGGACAGTTCAAATTCAAAGAATCCCAATTTTCTTCGCCTTTTCAACCGCCTTACGGCGCCTGTTGACGCTGAGCTTCCCATAGATGTTCTGCAGGTGTGCTTTGACGGTTCTTGTTGAAATGAACAGCTTGTCTGCGATCTCCTTGTTGCTAAACCTCTGGGCCAACAGTGCTAGGACATCGATCTCGCGATTGGTGAGAGGATCCTCCAAATGCTGGAGGTTGGCACCTAGAGTAGGGGAGGCTTGAGACTTGGATACCTCCTGCACCAGCACCTTTTCATCATCCCTGAAGGCTGCAAGAAGCTTTTCAATATAGTCCACGGCAACGTTTTGCTTGTGCAGCCGTTTCAGCAAATCGGCCATCTGAGGCCCCAGATCCACAAAAAGGCGGATGAAACCGCTAGGCTCTGCCAGAGCAAGCGCTTTGGCTATCTTTTCGTGTGCGACTGGCTCATCGCCCAGGGTGTCGTGAAGCAGGGCTTGGAGGGCCAACACCTCAATCAGAGATTTTTTATAATGGATCGATGCAAGAAAGTCGTGTAATTGGTCGAGGAGATCAGCGGCTTGACGTCGGCTGTCGGTCGTATCCTGAGCCAGCAGTATTTTGACCAGTGTCAGTTGCGGCATATAAAAAGCAAAAGGTGGCAGGAACGGTTCGGGATGGAACCGGTTCGCCCAATTGGAGGCTTCCGAAAGGCGCCCCTGGCGGAGCGCCAGCTCCGCTTCAAATGCCTGTGTGGTTCGAAGAACCATTTGATTGCCAGTATCGCTGGCATATTCCATCATTTTCCTGTTGCGCTCTCTGGCCTTGTCTGGCTGCCCTTGGGCCTGATAGATCAGGGAAAGGCAAAAAGAGCCGTGGGTATGGACCAACTGCATATACATATAGAAATCTTTGACCAGTCTGGCCAACTTTTCTTCAGCCCTTTGCAGGTCGTTTTGGTGGTAGCAAGCAATACCACTAAAATAGAGGCTGAAGGCAATAGCCTCAGATATTTGCTGATCCATTGCAATCTTCAGTGTATTCTCGGAGGTCTGCAACATAGAAATCAAGTCAGCATCTATCCAGTACATAAAGCAGAGGTTTGCCAGATACATGGCTTGGTCGCCGCTGCTCAGATTGGGATTTTCTTGCACCTCTTTATAATAATGGGACAGGCCGGTTTCCAAATCACCGACCATTTGATATGACGCGACCTGAAAAATATGCGCCCGGAGCCGCACCCTTTTATGGTGGATGGGGATATTTTCGCATGCTGACCGCGCGTGTTTCAGGGCGATCTCACCTTCAGCACCTATATAATGCTGGAAACTTCGCAGGGCGTCACAATGGCTTCGTATCTGCTCCACCTTGACTGAACCGCTTGGTGGCGGGGTGGAGATCAGAGTCTCTATCTTTCCAAGTTGACTTGCCAAAGCTGTCACGTCAAATCCGGCTGTTCGCATATGATTTGACCACAGCCTAAACATGAGCATTTCAGGGTTCTCTTCAACAATATCTGGGGGAAGCACGTCAAGCCATCGTTCCAACCGTGGCCACTGCTGGTCATCCATCAGTTGGTGGCCGTGTCCTGCCACCAGCTTTGTCGCTGTTGGGACGTCACCTGCAGCCAGCGCGTGCTCAAGCGCCTCCTCGATCAGACCCTCTTCGGCAAACCAAGCACTGGCTCGGGAGTGGAGGACGTTGATTTCCTCCGTGCTGAAATGACGTTTTAACTGGTTGCCCAGGAGCCTCTGGAACAGATGATGGTAGCGGAACCAGCGGTTTTCAGTATCCAGAGGAATCAAGAACACGTGTTCCTTTTTCAGCCAGGCAATAAAATCCCACCCACCGACTTCGCGTGTCGACGAGTCAAAATCCGGTGTGTGCACTGCTTCGCATAGGGGGCCGCAAAAGCGATCCAGTATGGCCGTACCCATAAGATATTGACTGATTTCCGGTGGCTGGCGGGAGAAAACCTCGGTGAAAAGATATTCCATCACAAACTGAGCGTCAACATGTGGCTCAAGCAACTTGGGATCCAAGTCACTCCGATGGAGCATGGAAAGGCACGCCAGACGCAAACCAGTCACCCAGCCTTCGGATTTTTCTGCCAAAGTCGCTGTTTGGGCTTCATTGATCTTCCTTCCAAGTTCTATCTGCAGAAACTCCGCCGTTTCCTCCATGGTAAAACGGAGATCAAGAAGGCGCACTTCGGATACCTGCTTCTTGGCACGGAGAGATGCTAATGACAGGCTCGGATCCCGCCGGCCGATCAGCACAAGGTGCATGGAAGGGGGCGGGTGGCGCAGCAATTCGGTGAGCAGTTTATATACTGATTCTTCCCGGATGCGATGGATATCATCCAGCACCAGGATAAAATCCTGCTCAATCAGATCCAGTTCGTTGACCAGGCTGCCTGTCAAAACCGACAGAGGTGGCAGGGTCGGGGTGTTTACCAGCGTCATGGTCTCACTGACGGCATCTGGGAACATGGTCTGCACGGCAGCCAAAAAGTAGTTCAGGAAAAGGTGCAAATCGTTGTCATTTTTATCGAGCGATACCCAGGCGTGAGGGCTAGAGCACTCTTGCAGCCAGCAGCTCACCAGCGTGCTTTTTCCGTACCCGGCCGGGGTGGAGACAAGGGTTAGGGGCCGCTGACGGTTCTGCTCGAGCCGTTCCAACAGCCGCGGCCGATGCACGTGGCCTTCGGGTATCGGAAACCGATGAAGCTTGGTGCGCTTAATAGCGGGGGAGGTTGTCTCGTCTGCCATACCTTAATGTTCCTCGGCTTGGATATACGAGAAACGAGGAGAATCGAGATGACGGTCAGTTATTTGCAACTTTTCTACTATAGCATGATCAAAGAGCAAATTAAATCTGGAAGCATCGAAGCAGGATTACAAAGGGGTGGGATAAGTCTGCAGCAGGAGTTGTAACTTTGTTCAAAAATCTCTGGAGTTCATACCAGTTTCATATTATTTAGCCTCAAAATCTTGGGCTGGCCCCTTACCATGTTGGACTCCACATAGCTTGCCAAGATGTGAATTTCTTGAAAAGTTCAGATATGAGAAGGAGATCTCAAATATTGGGGTGTGCACGCGATTAAACATACATAGCAGATATGTTTAATCAGACCTTTTCGGGGCGACTACTATATTTGGTAGCTGACTCTCGAGGGGTAGAGTGTGCATTTAAGTATGATAAGTAAACTCTGAGGGTACTGGTGCCTC
>Ga0316191_10002719_pt1 | contig 12936 bp, 9 predicted proteins | sample Eddworburr2cm_MG_FD_204928 | JGI IMG/M metagenome (GOLD analysis project Ga0316191, IMG submission 204928) | Coastal sediment microbial communities from Maine, United States - Eddy worm burrow 2 cm | ecosystem: Environmental > Aquatic > Marine > Coastal > Sediment | place: USA: Maine | collected...
TGATGCGGATCATATTTTATCTGATCTGAAAGAGAATTATGAAGAGGTTCTCGATTTTCTTGAAGGCAGAGACGATTGGGAGACAGCCCGCATTCATCCGCCGAAATTGATATTGGGAAACTTTCAAGGTGTTGAAACCGGTGTTCGGCAATTAAGACGAAACCGGCCCTTGGAGACAGAACAGATCAACATCGCAGGTAAATCGCTCACGACACCGACCCTACCGGAAATGATCCGAACCAAGGGATGGATGATCGTTTCCCGCAATGCGACGCGTGATTATATCGATTTTACAGCCCTTGCCAAACATATGGGTATTGAGGACGCCGTGGAAGTCTTGAACGACTTTGACGGCTTTTATTCGGATCTAGTAAGGGGCAGCCAGGCATCACCGATTGTCCAGCTTACTCGACAATTGGCTGAACCTAAACCCGGAGATCTCGAACAAATTGATCTCTCCCAGTATAAGGGCATCCAACCGCCGTTTGATTCCTGGGACTATATAGTAAAAGTTTGTGAAGAAATATCTGTGGAATTGGGTGACAGATTATAAGTATGAAAGCATCAACCGCGCAAATAGTCAGAATTTCGATTTTGTCCATTGTAACACGTTGAATTTAAAAACCCTGAAATTTTACTTTTGTGCTTTTTGAGCCTTTTTGCGGCTATATCAAAATCAAATATCTGAAAATCTATTGCGGCTGTAACGAACTTTAGTCAAGATTGGTAATCGACGATGAAAATAGATTTTAGCGGTAAGCGCATTTTGGTGACCGGCGCGGGAAAAGGAATCGGTTACGATATCGTTCGCCATCTGATCCGAGAGTGCAACGGCGAGGTGGTTGCGTTGAGCCGCACACAGAGTGATCTCGATGCGCTCCGGGCCGAATATAAATGTGATTGTATACAGGTAGACCTGGCGGATGTCGCAGCGACCAGGGAAAAAGTCGGCGCCGCCGGTCGCATCGATCTGTTGGTCAACAACGCCGGTATCGCCATCCTCGAATCCTTTCTGGAGACGACTGCCGAGGCCTTTGACCTGACAATGGCCATCAACGTTCGGGCGGCAATGATCGTGTCGCAGGTCGTCGCGCGCGGGATGATTGAACGCGGTAAAGGCGGCGCGATTGTCAACGTCTCCAGCCAGTCATCGATGCGTGCGTTGAACGACCACACCGCCTACTGCGCGTCCAAAGGCGCCCTCGACCAACTTACCCGCGTAATGGCATTGGAGTTGGGCAAATATCGAATCCGGGTAAACTCTGTAAACCCTACCGTCGTTATGACGCCGATGGGAAAACAGGCATGGGCAGATCCAGCCAAAGGCGGGCCAATGAAGGCGCGTATTCCCCTGGGCCGCTTTGCCGATCCCCATCACGTCTCGCAGACGGTGGCCTACCTGCTTAGTGAGCACGCCGGCATGATAAACGGTGTGCTGCTGCCGATTGACGGCGGTTTTCTTACGACATAGTCTTCGACCTATTAATTGTCGTTTTCACCCAATCGACCATCCTTCGTAAAACGTGAGCATATACTTCATGTTGAGTCATATTGGCAGACTTCAACAATCCAAGGGAATGATCGCCGCCATCAATGACTTCTATATCCCAGTCGCTTTTCATGCGGTCCAACACCATACGCAAAAGGTCCAGATCGCAGAAGGTGTCCCGGGTACCGGCAAAAAAGAGCAGGGGCACCTGCAGTTCATAAAGATGGGCATCTCGCAACTGATCTTTTTTACCTGGCGGATGTAGGGGATACCCTAAAAATATAAGACAATCAGCCTGGAGCTCACCATCTGCCGCCATCTGGGAAGCCACACGACCGCCCATGGATTTTCCGGCTGCCACAATTTTTTTCGTACCGAAATCCGGGTTGTCTTTTAGAAAGCAGAAAACTCGCTGCCAGGTCTGAACTAGTTTTTTCTGGGAATCCGGTGCCTTGCGGCCTTTCTCTTTATAGGGGAAATTAAACCGTAGCGTCAGAAATCCGGCCTCGGCAAGTCCGTTGGAGAGAAAGACAATCAAAGGATTTTCCATATTGTTGGCGGCCCCGTGGGCCAGAATGACTCCGATGGTCTCTCCCTTTTGAAAATCTGCCGGAACGGCAACTACACCGGATACCTTTTCATCATCGGCAATTGGAATAGATACTTTCAGCGTTCTCATCAAGATTTTACCTTCAGGGCTTTGCTAATCCGGGCCCAGATCGCCTCTTCTTTTGGATTGAGATCCTTATCGGCAAAGACGATTTGTTGGGCGGCCGCCATGGCTCGCTGCCGATCTTTACCGGTTTTGATCAGTTTGGGAAGCGTGCCAATCGCTTGATCGAGGTCGGTCTGAAGAATGCGAGACTGTTCCTTTACCATTTGGATATAGTCGGCTCGCTTGATTTTTTTTGATGGTTGGTAATTCAGAAAGATGTCTTCAGCCGCTGCCAGCTCATCACGGTCCAGGCTCTTGTCGGCAATGGATAGGGCTAAAATGATGCGAACCAGACCGGCGACGAATCCGCCTTTTTCCATAGCATGCAAACACCGGTCCGGGTCTCGAGCTTCCATTTTGGGACTTTTCTCCGGCGTCTCTTGCCGAACGTTCTTTTCCGCAGCGCCGTCCTCAAAAAGCGCTTTCATCCAGGGGTTGTCGTAGACGGATTTAAACCAGTATTCATGACAAATGTCGCGCATGTCGCGATAAAAATTCAGACCACTTTTCGTGGAATCAGCAAAAATTTTTTCCAGCGCCAAATAGGGATTTTCAGGTGTCACCGGCCGGCGTTGGTTTTTGATCATCGGCGTCAAGGCCTTCACCGGCCAAACCGATTGATTGCGATCGGAGAAAATATAACGGGAAACTCTCAGGGGGTGAAGCTGCCGCAGAATCTCGGCCGAAAGCTCAGTGGTCCAGAATTGGATCCAGGGTCGGATAAACGCACGGTAGGCTAAGTCACCGGCCTGGGAGACGGCGGCGACCGTTTCAAATGCTTCTTCGTCTTGCAGTCCGTCATCCAGCGCCAAAATGTCTTGAATACGGCGTTCTTCAAACCGGATTCGATAGTCGGTGATCCCCAATCGAGTGTCTTGCTCCTCGATGACCATTTCATAAAGACCGGGGGGCAGATATTCGATTAAATCGATACTGTCGATGATGGCCTTATGCTCTTTGCGGGCGACCTTGCCGGACACAAAAATGCCCAGGTGACCTATCTCCTCGTGAACCAGGTAGACAATGACCTGCTGCTGACGTCTGATCTCTTCCACGGAGCCATACACTTTCACGATCCAGTTCAAGGCTTGCTGGGGGGGCGTGATATTATCACCACTGGACGCGAATACCACGACCGGATCCTCGATATTTTTCAGGTTGATCCACTTGTCATTTTCCAACTCCAGGTTGCCTTTTTCTAGATGGTTACCGATAAAGAGGCTGTCCACAATAAAATGGATCTCCTCGGAGGCCATCAAAAAGTAACCGCTCCACCAGCGTTCGAAGTTGAGAAACCGCGTTTCTTCCGTGTCCACCTTCGCGTACAGGTTGTATTGTTTGGTCCACAACGTATTTGCCGGGTTGAGGTCCTCAAAGCCCGCCACCAAATTAGCGCCATCAAATTTACCGTTTCCAAGGTCGCTTGCAAAAGACGTCAACCAGACGCCGCCCAATAGCCCACCGCGATATCGCATGGGATTTTTGCCTTCGACGCCGGCCCAATAAGAAAGCGGTGATCCGTTGAAGATCAAAGGCCCGGTGACATCGGGCCGATCGGCGCCCACCAGTGCGGCGGCCCAGCCGGCCTGGCAATTTCCGATCACGGCCGGTTCAGGGGCCTGGGGATGCCGCCGGACAACTTCTTCAATGAAACGGACCTGTGCTTTTTGTATGTCGGAGATGGTCTGGCCGGGAATCGGATCGGTATAAAATATCACGAAATAAACAGGATGCCCGTTGTTTAACGCCATGCCTACTTCCGAATCGCGCTTGGAACCGCCGATCCCCGGTCCGTGTCCGGCCCGGGGATCAATAATGATTATGGGCCGATTCTTTTGATCGGAAATTTGGGGTGTTTGCATACCATTATTACCCCGCCGTTCAACGGGGCAACGGCGCCTTTCCAGGGGATACCCGCTCCTGAAAACTGGATTGTTCCGTCTTTCAACGCTGACATCTTTCCTTTCAAGCGGCGGATGGCGGCGATTAAGAATTCGAACCAGGGCATAATTTACAGGCCGTTCGAGGGTGCGTCCGTCAAGAATCAGCTCGTAGTCAAATGTCAGAACAGGCGGCTGTCTGGCTTTTAGATGCTGGAAGTAAAGATTGCCGCGTTTGCGGAGGACATCCATAAAAAGGACGGAGCGTTGGGCGGCATCGACGCCGTAATCATAGGCCGCCCGGGACCATCCTATCCCTGAAAGGCCGGTTGAGGAAGAATTTTCCATAACTAATTTTCCTTTCACATTGAGAAAGCAGCACCATAACCTCTGCAATCGCAGTGTCTCCGGCTATTGTGCCATGGCTTTTTGAAAATTTACCTCAACGGTAAAAAAAAATCAATGTTGACATTAAAGCCAAGCTTCGTTATCCGGAGAATGACAGTTTCCATATCTTTTATTAAATGCAAATTATTTGACTTTCTGATCATTAATTTCTAAGATAAAAGGAAGTCAAGCATCCCTCTATCCGAATATTTTATGTTCCATGAACCATACCAAAAGAACAAACAAATAACCCCGGCAGATGCAAATTGAACCACACGGCCTGCCTTATCTTGAATCTATCTTTACCAAGCTCCGTATTGTTATAAAACCCTATATTCTTTTAACCGGACAACTTTACAGGAGGTGGTGAAATGAAAAAGTGTTTGATTTTACTGTGTGTTGCAGGCCTGATCGCTGCCAGTGCTTCTCCCCTTTTTGCCGGCGGTATTATCAACAAACAAAACCTTAGCGCGGATTATATGCGCACCATGAACCGCAATGCGGCGACGGATTACGCCGATATCGCCGTGTACAATCCTGCCGGCATCATGAAGATGGCGGACGGTGGTTACGCCAAACTCGATGTCATGTACTTCGACAAAGACTACTCCAATAAGGTGCCGGATAATTTCGGCGAGTTTGACCAGAATTTTGGGACACTCAACTCGGACAAACCTTCGATAATCCCAGGGGCCTTTACCGTCTATAAACAGAAAAAGTGGGCCGGCTTTTTTGCCTTCACCATTCCGGCTGGGGGCGGTGAACTAGACTATAATAAAGGCAATGCCAGGACGGTTCTGCTTGCCGACGGGATCGCTGCAAATTTCAACGAATTTCTTCAGGGAACATTTAGAACTGATCTATTCAACTACACCAAACTCGACTCCCAGAAACTAGAGGTTAAAGAAAGTAGCGTTTTGGGTTTCACCATCGGGGGATCTTATGCCATCAACGACATGTGGTCGGTGGCCGCCGGCGCTCGATATGCAAAGGGCAAAAGAGAGTTCAAGGGTAAGTTTAAAATCAGTGCTGAGAATCCAACACCGGTGCCGGTATTCCCTGATCCATTCACAGGAAAACTCCACCTTGAACAGGATGCAGACGGATGGGCTGGAATTATAGGCTTGAATTTTTCACCGAATGACAAACTCAACGCCTCCCTGACATATATTTCCAATACAAAACTAAATTATAAGCTAGACGTAAATCAGGACACGGAGTTGCCGAGTGGAGATGACCTTTCAGATGCGATCGGATTTAAGGATGGATCACATACCCGGATCGACATTCCGGCTTTGCTGGGCTTTGGAATTTCATATAAATTTTTACCCCAGCTTAAAACCGATCTCAATTATACCTATTACTTTGAAAAAGACGCTAAGATTGACACCTTTGAAGGCGAGGGCAATAGCTGGGACCTGGGCCTAACCGTTGAATATACTTTCTCACCCCAGTGGAAAGCCAGTCTCGGTTATCTTCGCACCGACATCGGCCTGGACAGCGATCAGCAGATAAATGAGCCTGAAGAACCGAAATTGAGTGCCAACACAGTTGCCGCAGGTTTCGTCTGGAGCCCTAAACCTGCCTTTGCGATCACCGCCGGTGGCGCCCTTATAACATACGATGACGTAGACGGCCCTGTGGAAAACGCCAGGGGCGAGAAGGAAACCGTTGATTACGATAAGGAAGTCTGGAACCTTTCCATCGGCTTCCAGTGGAAGTTCATGTAAAATTGCCAAACGTTTTTGAAGGTATCGGCCCGGCAGCACTGGAAAGAAAAATTTCCTTGTATTGCTTGATTCGCAATCGGATGGAGTTTGTGCTGCCGGATTGATTTGAGAACCATAAGACTGTCCCGTCTCATTACCCGAAAACCGGGATGGTGAAAATCATGCGTTCTATCGTAATGGTTCTTTTGACAATTGATCCCAATTTTGTTCTTAATAAATTTGGGATTTAGGATTTTAGATTCTGGATTTAAGGTATTCTATCAATTTAATAAAAACAGATAGAGCGCAGCAATACAAAAAATCCGACATCCCTCCGGGGCTTAAGCCCTTATGGCCCCTCCGGCCCGGAGGCCAAAATCCAAAATCCAAAATTGCGCAAAAGTTGTTTTCACGGAATAAAGACCGGATTAAAGTTAAAGCCACGTTGTGAATGATCTTCATCACCTCCCCCGCAATCCCCCTTTTTGTTGAGGACAAACGGTCTTGGCGAAGTCTGCTTCAAAGGCCGCCAAATCCGTGCTGTTCACATCACCATCGGAAGAGCCGACGATCAATTCATTCAAGGGCTTTTAGAATTTTATTCTTGATATTATTTTTAAATGGGAATAATATTTGGTAATATTGGATTTATAAAGAATGATTGACGGAATTAGCTTAGAAATACTGAAAATATTGCAGGAAAAAGCCCGAATCCCCAACGTGGAAGTGGCACGGCAAGTCGGTATGGCGCCGTCGGCGGTTTTAGAACGAATCCGTAAACTTGAAAAGCAAAAAATCATCGAAGGATTTGAAGTTCGGCTGGACCCAAAATTTTTTGACAAAGGCCTGATTGCTTTTATAACGGTAAAAACGGATGAGAATGCCGATGAAATTGAGGTCGGAAAGAAATTGGCACGGCGTCCCAACGTCCAGGAAGTTCATTTCGTCGCCGGGGATGATGCGTTTTTGGTGAAACTGCGCGGTGCGGATACCGAAGAGATCGGACGCTTGATCCGTGACACCATCAAATCCATCAACGGCGTCCAGCTGACAAAGACCGCCATCGTAATGTCCACTTACAAAGAAACCGCACAATTTCCGATCGACAAAGGTGATAAAAGATCATAAAGGTTCAGGAGTTCAGGGTTCGGGGGTTATGTTAAATTTGTCCCGCGATAAAGGTCCTAAAGCTGCTTTTCGTTCGTAGATAGCAATCATTCCCACAATATATCAATATAATTGTTTTGATTTTTATATATAAATTCATGAAAAATATCTGCGGAGGTCATCACAGGCAGTAATAATTTTTTATCACAATTTTAAATTTATCTTTAAATCTACATGAATTTATCAGAGGTGAATTATGATCAAAATCAATGAAAATTATCTTAAGCTCCAGGCGTCGTATTTATTTGCGGAAATAAAAAACCGGACAGCAGCATTTCAGGCGGCGCATCCGGAAAAAGAAGTGATTAAACTGGGAATTGGGGATGTCACGCGGCCGCTTCCGCAGGCCTGCATTCAGGCCTTTCACCGGGCTGTCGATGAAATGGCGGATGGCAAAACCTTTCGCGGATATGGTCCCGAGCAAGGATATCCGTTTTTGCGGGAAAAAATAGCAACGAATGATCTTCAGTCGCGGGGGGCCGATATCTCAGCGGATGAAATATTTGTCAGCGACGGCGCAAAATGCGACAACGGAAATATTCAGGAAATCTTTTCCCGTGATATTAAAATCGCGATTCCAGATCCGGTTTATCCGGTCTACATCGATACCAATGTCATGGCCGGAAGAACCGGATCATATAACCAGGGTCGCTACGATGGCATCGTTTATCTGGAGGGGACACAGGAAAATAATTTTATTCCGAATCTACCGCCGGAAAAGGTCGATTTGATTTATCTATGCTATCCCAACAATCCCACCGGTGCCACGATAACTAAATCCGCCTTAAAAGAATGGGTGGATTTCGCCAAAGACAACAAAGCCCTGATATTATTCGACGCAGCCTATGAGTCCTTCATCCGTCATGAGGAGTTGCCCAAATCGATTTACGAGATCGAAGGCGCGCGCGACGTGGCGATCGAATTTCGGAGCTTTTCAAAAACTGCCGGATTCACCGGCATCCGTTGTGCATATACGGTGGTGCCGAAATCCTGTGCCGCCTATACCGGTGACGGAGAGAAACACCCGCTGCACGCTCTCTGGTATCGACGCCATTCGACCAAGTTTAACGGGGTTTCCTATCCCGTGCAAAGAGCGGCGGAGGCAGTCTACAGCGAAGAAGGCAGATCGCAAACCAAGGCATTGATCGATTATTACTTGAAAAATGCGACCCTCATCCGCAAGGAAATAGAGGCGCTTGGATTTGACTGTATCGGTGGCGAAAACGCGCCCTATATTTGGATAAACGGCCGATCGGATTCATGGAAATTTTTTGATCTTCTGCTCGAAAAGGCCGCCGTCGTCTGTACTCCCGGTGCCGGATTCGGCAAATGCGGCGAAGGATATATTCGCATCAGCGCATTTAACGACTACGACATGGTAGAAGAAGCCATGGCCAGGATCAAGGAGGCGCTGAGCGCATAGAGCAGAGGGCAGAGGGCGAAGGGCCTATAGCAACGAGCGCGGCGCATGGGCATCGCGCTCCTATAAGAATCTGGTTAAATAGTTGAATGGTTGACTCGTTGAGTAGTTGATTAGTGCCTGTTGTTTTCTCAATGATTCAAGGACTCAAAGGCACTCAGACAACCGATATGGCTGAATTTAATATTAAAAAACTAAGATCCGGCGGACTGATTACCAACTATTTCTGCACCTCCAGCTGCAAACACTGCTTGTATAATTGCAGTCCCCAGTGGGAAAAACGGTATATCGATTCTAAAACGGCTGAGAAAAGCCTGATGAAAATTCGCTCTCTGGGATGCAGATCGGTTCATATCGGCGGCGGAGAACCCCTGCTAAGACCCGATAAACTCGGAACAGTACTTGAGGTCGCTTCAAAGATCGGTGTTTCAGTAGAGTATGTTGAAACCAATTCCTCGTGGTTCCGGGACATTGAATCGGCCAAAGCGCTTCTGGCACGGCTGCGCCAAAAAGGGCTTCAAACCCTGCTGGTATCCATCAGTCCTTTTCATAATGAACAGATTCCATTTTCCAGAGTACAAGGCGTCATCGAGGCCGCAAAACAGGCGGGTATAGGTATCTTTCCCTGGATCACCGACTTCATATCAGATCTGTCACAATTTGATCCCACCAAATCTCATTCCATGGATGAATACCGGCACGTCTATGGTGACGATTATTTGATGCAAATATTGCAGCGATACTGGATTCATTTGGGCGGCAGGGCCCTGGAAACGTTTCGCCCCTGGTTGGGGAAAAAGACCTTTCAGCATATTCTCGATGAAAATCCAGGCAGCTGTGCGGCCGAACTTACCGATACCAGTCATTTTCATATCGATCTATTCGGCAACTACATTCCGGGCCTGTGCTCCGGCTTGGCCGTTTGGAAGGAGGATTTGGGGCTCCCGCTTTCAGCGGAGAAATACCCGATTCTGGTAAATCTCTATCTAAACGGTATTGGGGGGTTATTTGTATTCGCACGGGAAAATTATGGATTTTCTCCCCAGAAAACCAATTATATCAACAAATGCGATTTGTGTATGGAGATCCGTACCCATTTGATAAAGAATGAGTATGATGAATCGAATGAATTAAATCCCGTTGAATTTTACGCCCGAAATTGAAAATTTCAGGCCGTACAATCACACATTCATTATGATCTGTGTAGTCTGCGGATAAAGGTTGATATGGCCGCAAAAAGGCACAAAAATCACAAAAGTAAAATTTCAGGTCTTGTAATTTCAGAGGGTTACAATGAATAAAAATCCAAATTCTGACTTTTTACGAGTTCATCAAGGTTAAACTATCAATCCTCAATCCGGAAAAGGGATCGTGACCGCCGCGTCATTAAGTTCTTTGAAAAGAAGATCAATTCTGTCTTTTACAAGCTGGGTCAATTTATCAAACGATACAAATGAATAGTCTTTTTCCCTGCGGAGCTTAATTTCAACACCGCCATTTTTTATCGACTTGTTGCTGATGGTCAGGCGGATAGGCAAACCTATCAAATCGGAATCATTAAATTTTATGCCGGGACTTTCATCGCGATCATCGAAAAGGACCTCGATTCCCACATTTTGCAATTCGTGATAAACCCTATCGGCCTTTTCCCTGATATTATGCACGTCATCTTTCCCAGGAATGACGATTAAATGCACCTGATAGGGTGCCACGGTTATGGGCCAAATCAAACCCTTTTGATCGTTTCGTTCTTCAGCGACACATTGGAGCAATCTGCCGCTTCCGATGCCGTATGATCCCATGATGACGAATTTTTCTTCTCCGTTCGGGTCCAAGAATTTGCAGCCCATCGATTCGGAATAGCGTGAGCCGAGTTTGAATATGTTTCCCACTTCAACGCCGCGTTCGGAAGTCAACGGGGTGTCGCACTCTGGGCAGGCGTAACCTTTTTTTGCAGATGAAATATCGGCGATGATGTCGGATTTAAAATCTCTATCGAAATTAACGTTTTTCAGGTGGTAGTTTTCTTCATTGGCGCCAGCGACCATATTGGTTGTCTCTGTGATGATGTCATCAATCACGACAATGGCATTTTTTATCCCGATCGGTGATGCATATCCGGGAACCACGCCGCATCGACTTATTTCTTCTTCGGTAGCCGGTCGCAGCTCTTTTGCGTTAACCGCATTTGCGATTTTCGTTTCGTTTACCTCAAAGTCACCTCTCGTCAGCGCAAAGATTAATTGGTCCGGTTGATTTTCATCGGCAAATTCCGCATAAAGCAAAACGGCTTTTGCTGTTTTGGTCAAGGGGATATCGAGAAAATCTGCTAGTGACTCTATGGTTTTGATGCCCGGGGTTTCAACTTTTTCTATTTCCTGGGGAATTTCTTTTTCGCCTGATGCTTTTTTGAATTTTGCTATCTGACGATTGGCAGAGTACTGGCACTCATTACAGAATATGATCGTATCTTCGCCAATCTCATTCAAATACATGAACTCATGGGCCATCTGTCCGCCCATCATACCAACATCGGATTTCACGGCGATCACGGGCAATCCGCACCGATTAAAAATATTAAAATACGCTTGATAGTGATCACGATACTGGACATCCAATCCCTCCCAATCCTTGTCCAGACTATAGCTGTCTTTCATGGTAAATTCTCTTACCCGGATCAAGCCGGCTCTTGGTCTGGCCTCGTCTCTCCATTTTGTCTTGATATGATATAGTAATCGCGGCAGCTGGCGATAGGTGCGAATATCTTTTCTAACCAAATCCGCGATCACTTCCTCATGGGTCATCGCCAGCACCATGTCACGATCGTTTCTGTCTTTAAAACGTCCCATTTCCTGGCCGACCTGGTACCAGCGTTCCGTTTCCTTCCAAATGTCACCCGGATGAACCACCGGCATGCTTATTTCCTGGCCACCGATTTTATCCATCTCCTCACGCAATATATTCTCAATTTTAGTGATAGAACGCTTGCCCAGGGGTAATTCGCTAAAAATTCCGGAAGCAAGCTGTCTGATATATCCAGCACGCAATAGCAGGCCGTGGCTGACGACGTCAGCTTCTGAAGGGATGTCACGCAAGGTCTGGATAAATAGCTGGCTCATTCTCATGATAGGACCTCCATATTTAGACAAAAATTCGCCTCTATATATATATAAGAAATGATGATTTCGCAACATTCAATTTTTCTGAAATTAATTTGAGTTTTAGATATGTTACCAATATAGTTGCCTGAGCGATGAGATATTATTTCCCAAACTGAGTGGTTCAAGGTTCAGAGTTCCGGGTTCAGAGGTTGTAATATCCTGACATCGCTTATGTTTGACAACGACGCTCGGATTGGTCTTTTTCACCCAGTAGGTGAAACAGGCTTGTCGACCCTATGAATGCGAAATCCCCTAAGAATGAAATCTTTTATGGCTGTTCAACCAGGAACCCTGAACGTTGAACCGTTCAACCCAGGACTTTATAAAACGGATTCTTTTTGTTTTCCGATGGTCAACCGTTAAAATATTTAAAATCGAATGGTTATCCCGCCATTGCGGGACATCACACCGGGAAAAAAATAATTAAACCTTTGCGTTCTTTGCGCCTTTGCGGTGAATAAATAGCTCTCGTTGGAAATTCGGATTATGATGAATATTATGAGAGGATCAAAATTTGCAACAAAACGCTGTAATTCCCGCATCGACTTAACCCAAGGGCCGATACTCAAAACCCTGATCAGACTGGCCGTACCGGTCACCATCAGCATGGTGATGTTTACCATCTATCTGCTGGCGGACCTTTATTTTGTGGGGCGTTTGGGCCCGGATGCCGTGGCCGCGCTTTCCATTTCGAGCAATGCTTTTTTTATCCATCTGGGATTAGCCACTATTTTGGGAACCGGCGGTATGGTCTTAATCGCCCAGGCATGCGGGCGGAAAGATTATCGCCACGCAGCGCAGGTGTTTAAACAAAGTATGCTGATGGCCCTGATTATCGACACTCTTGAAACCGTAATCGGCTTGCTGATTGCGCCGTCTTACATCAGATTTTTTGGCGGCACCGGAAATCACGGTAAATTTGTTCTAATTCCGCAAGGCGCCAGCACATGAGTTTTCAGTCATGCGCAGATAGTCAAAGACCAAGCGCACATTGAGCATGAGCTGTCG
>Ga0316191_10002720_pt1 | contig 12936 bp, 15 predicted proteins | sample Eddworburr2cm_MG_FD_204928 | JGI IMG/M metagenome (GOLD analysis project Ga0316191, IMG submission 204928) | Coastal sediment microbial communities from Maine, United States - Eddy worm burrow 2 cm | ecosystem: Environmental > Aquatic > Marine > Coastal > Sediment | place: USA: Maine...
CCCGGAATTTCCCGCCATCTATAAGCACGACATGCAGACGGGCCAGCGCAGCCAGTTCGATCTGGGCGCCGGACGGCAGAGCGGCGAGCCCTACTTCGTTCCCCGGGAGGGGGCGACGGCGGAGGATGACGGCTTCCTGATGACTTTCGTCTACGACGGCGAGCGGAACGCCAGCGAGCTCCTGGTGCTGGATGCACAGGATCTGTCTGCATCGCCGCTGGCGCGCGTATTGCTGCCTGCCCGGGTGCCGTTCGGCTTTCACGGCAGCTGGGTACCCGATGGCTGGGATGGTCCTTCCGTCTGAGCCACCGGGGTTCATGAAAACGATCGGCATCCTGGGCGGCATGTCAGCCGTCTCGACCCAGCTCTACTACGCGAAGCTGTGTGACCTCGTGCGAGATGCGCTCGGTGGCCTGCACTCGCCGGAGCTGCTGATCCGCTCGCTCGATTTTGCGGCCATCGAAGCGCTGCAGATGAGCGATGACTGGGCGGCAGCAGGACGGGTGCTCAATGCCAACGCCAAAGCGCTCGAGCGTGGCGGCGCCGATCTGATCCTGCTGGCCACCAACACCATGCACAAGGTTGCGGAAGAGATGATGGCGGGCGTCTCCATTCCGATGCTGCACATCGCGGATGCGACCGCCGAGGCGATCCGGGTGGCCGGTCTGGAACGACCGGGCCTCATGGCCACCGCCTTCACCATGGAGCAGGCCTTTTATACGGACCGCCTGCGTGCAGCGGGATTAACGCCGGTCATTCCGAATGCAGATGATCGGCAGGAAACCCACCGCATCATCTATGACGAGCTCTGTCGGGAAGTGGTCACGGATGAGAGCCGTACAACCTATGAAGGAATCGCCCGCCGGCTCGTCGATGCCGGCGCGGACTGCGTGATCCTGGGATGCACGGAAGTCGGCATGTTGCTGAGTGCCAGCAACGTCTCCGTGCCGGTGTTCGACACGACGCTGATTCACTGCGAGGCTGCCCTACGATGGTCGCTGAAGTGATCCGACGCAGGAGAGAGCATGTCTGACTCGCAGAAGTTCTGGGACAAGACTGCAGACAGGTACGCCAGAAGTCCGGTCTCCGACCAGGAGACCTACCAGCGGAAGCTCGATGAAACCCGCAGCTTGCTGCGGGAGGACATGCAGGTTCTCGAGTTCGGTTGTGGGACAGGTTCCACGGCCGTCTATCACGCGCCCCACGTCAGGCACATAGACGCGATCGACATCTCGCAGAACATGCTGGACATCGGCCAGCGAAAGGCGGATGAGGCCGGGGTGAGCAACATCACGTTCACCCGAGGCACGCTGACGGAGTTTCAGGCAGCATCTGAGAGCCTGGATGCGGTGCTGGGTCTGAACGTGCTGCATCTTCTGCCTGATCGGCAGGCCGTCATCAAGGAGGTCGTGCGAATTCTCAAACCGGGCGGCATCTTCGTCAGCAGCACCGTCTGCCTGGCCGGCTCCAAGCTGCGCTTCATCACGCTCATCGCGCCCCTGGCCAGGCGGCTCGGGTTCATGCCCGATCTCTTCGTCTTCTCAGAGTCGGAGCTGGCGGATGAAATCAGGTCGGCGGGTCTAGAAATAGAGCGGCAGTGGCATCATGGGAAAGACGGCATTGCCGTCTTTATCATCGCGCGTAAGTCTCAGTAGGGCTTGAACTCAGTCGTTCTCGATCAGCCCGGCCAGCTCCGCGGGGGTCAGCTGAAAGGCGTCGGCCACCATATTGAAGAACCGGGTTTCCTTGCTGGTGACCCGGGCATCGCTGACGATGACCTCGGCCAGCGCTTCCGCAATGGTGATCCGGTCTTTCACGTCGAGGACGCGACCGGCTCTGGACAGATACTTCTCCAGAGGCTCGGATTCGAAGAGCTTTGAGTTGGCCTGGACGCGGACTTCCGCTTCGGAGACGTCCTCGCCGATGACCTTCTCGATGATCAGGCGCACGGTCTCGATTTCGACGGGTTTGATGTTCGTATCCGACGCCGTGGCCCTGGCCAGAGTCATCACCGTGACTTCTTTGAAAAGCTCCTGCTTTTCTTCTTCGGTGGGCTCAGCGCCGCCAAAGATCTTCAGGATGTTGCTGAAATTGCTGATGCTCATCGGTGTGTGGGCCCCCGCCGCTGTCTGGTTTATTCCCCCGCCCCTAGGGGCTGATCGGCCGGAGTATACACTACTGATCGGGCAACCGAATGGCAGGTAATCCGGGACTTTCCGGACGCTTTCAGAGGTAAGAGCAGGGAAAAAGGCGGACCGGCTGCAAGGCAGATCCGCCTGAAAAGATGGGCTGTCAGCCGATGGCGGCCTGTTTCGGCTTGAGGGATTCCTGCACCGGCACTTCCACGACCAGCGAGCCTTCATCGATGAGGATCTGACGGATCTGCGTCATGGGCAGATAGGTGATACCGGGGCCGTCCGGCGTGCGTCGGCTGCAGCGAGCCATGCCGGTCTCGGCATCGGTACCGAGCACGAAATGTATGGCATCGTCGTGCGTGAAAACGCGACCCAGGATCTGCGCTTCGATAGAGCGTATGTATGCTTCAGTCATGAGCGCAGTATCTCTGTCGCAACGGCTGGATTATGTGCGCCAGGCACGTCCTTACAGGACCATTACAAACACACGATTGGCCCGCTGAACGACGCTGCTGGGCAAGCGAGCGCGGCTCTGGTGTCTGCTCTGCTACCCTAGGCGTTTAGATCACTGCCAGAAGGGGCCTCTCTGCCATGTCCGAATCCGACGGGCCAAAGCACAAGAACGATATCTACGGTGATGACCTGAAGGCGGAAGGAGACGGCACCCCCGCCATCCCGGCGGCCACGGTCGTGCTGCTTCGGGACGATCCTGATCCCCGAGTGCTGATGCTGCACAAGACTTCGAAGATCGCTTTCGGCGGCATGTGGGTCTTCCCCGGTGGGCGGATCGACCCCGAAGATCATCCCGAAGATGGGGATCTGGATACAGCGGCCAGGAACGCGGCAGCCCGGGAGACCATGGAGGAGGCTGGCATTCCATCCAGGCCCGAGGACTTCGTCTGGTTCTCGCATTGGACCCCGCCAGCCATCACGCCGAAGCGATTCGCCACCTGGTTCTTCGCGGCGGAGGCGGGCGGTCACGATGTGACCATCGATGGTGGAGAGATACAGGACCACGAGTGGCTGAAGCCCGCCCAGGCGATCGAGCGCCATGCGGCTGGAGAGATCGATCTGGCGCCGCCGACCTGGATCACCCTGCATCAGCTTTCCCTTTATCGCAGCACCGCGGAGATTCTGGACAAGCTGCGAGGGTTCGAGACCAAAGTCTACGAGACGAAGATCAGCAAAGACGCCGAAGGCATCCGCGTTGCCATGTGGGCCGGGGATGCGGGCTACCCCAGCGGGGATGGCACCGTGGCCGGCGAGCGCCATCGGTTGGTGATGAAGCCGGACGGCTTCGTGTTCGAAAATACGGTGGCGGTCTACTGACCCCGCTCAACCGCGCCGATCGGGTTTCGGAGTCACCTCAAGGGCTTACTCTGAACTGCATCTCCGCGTAAACGTCTGGCGCTGTTAACGCGTTGCGCACCCGAACCGGCAGTAAAATGGTATCGCTGCGCTCAGAGACTCTCAGGCTGTAGGTGTCGTTCGAATGGGGCGGCACGACGATCGTGTTGGCGTCGTTGATCAGGGTGTGCTCGGAGAGGTTTTCGAGCACGAAGCTCGCATCGGACGTATTGGCTAACACGAGCTCCAGCACAGAGCTCTCACCGCGCCAGCTGGCGCTGGTGGCTTTGAGCGAGGCTTCCAGCAGAGGCCGCAGATCCCGCTCCCGGCCGATCAGCAGGTTGCGGAACCAGACCACCGTGTGCCCGTCAATCAGCGCAGCGCGTATGGATTCGGCGGACCGTTCCGCTGCCAGCACCAGGTTCACCGGCCGGTGATCACCGGCGTGCGGTGGGTAGTCCCAGTCGATCAGATTGTGTACGTCGGACACGCCAACCAGGGTGAGATCATGGTCGAGGGCGATCTGGAAGGCTTCCGGGGAATAGGTATCACCGTTGGCGATCTCGATGCCCTGCAGTGTGCCTGCCCGGGCGGCCTGCACATGGAAATCGGTCATTGCCGCCATCTGGTTCGGCAGCTGCCACCAGGCATGGTTCCAGAACACGAAGGCGCCCTGCTCGTTGGCCGCCTGCAGCACTTCCTCTGCCGGCCACTGACCGGACTGGATGTAATAGTCGCGCATATCGAAGGGCTCAGAGGGCGTGCCGCGTTGCAGCAGTGCGTTCGCGTCTTCGATGAAGACGGCGTTCATGTGCCCGATGGGTTCTGAGCGGGTGATTTCGGATCCGGCGATGAGGATCAGATCGGAGCCCTCCGGGAGGCTTGCCAGCGCTTCCTCGTAGGCGCGATTCCGGTCCTCGTGTGGAATGTCGGCCAGATGTGGCTGCCACTCCAGATGTTCGGTAATGGCCATGGCATCGAGACCGTCCCTGATGGCTTCGCCGACCCTGATCCGCGGCCAGACATGGCCGTCGGAGAAGACCGAATGAGTGTGCAGATCCACAGACAGGGTCAGGCGGTCGGCGGTATCAGGAAAACTGATCTCCCGGCCGGGGACGTTATCGTCCGGCACGCTGGCAGGCCCGTGGGCGCTTGCGGTTTGAACAGTCATGCTGATAAGCGAGGCCATGATGAGCGGTGTGAACCTGTTGAGTCCGGACATATGTGGATCCCTGCCTTTGCTGATCGTCATAGTAGCGCGCAGCCGTGTGACAGGGGAGTGACAGATCGGCTCCGGCTGCGCCCGCCTTCAGCGCGGCTTCTGTTGACCGGTATCCGACCACCGAGGTAGCTTCAGATCCGGTTGCCGGGGGAATGGCCGGGAGGAATAAATGAGGAAGCAGAAAGTCAGCCGCCGTCGCGTGGTCAAAGGCCTGGGCCTCACGGCCGCGCTCGGGGCGCTGCCAGCTGCGGGGTGGGCGAATCCTGCGCTCGGCAAGGCCACCCTGATTGTTGAGGGCGCCACTTTTCACACCATCGATCCGGCCTTTACGCGTGTGGAAGCGATGGCCGTTCGCGGCGAGCGGATACTGGCGCTCGGTCGTGCTGCCGAGATCGATGCGCTTCGAGGCAGCAATACCACCGTGATCGACGGTCGGGGGCTCACCGTCACCCCGGGTTTCATCGATGCCCACAGCCACCCTGTGATGTTCAACGAAGCGATAAGCGTGGATGTGAACGTGCGCACCATAGGCGAGGTGCAGACGCTGATTGCCGGTCAGGCCGATCGCACGCCCCCTGGGCGCTGGGTGCAGGCCCACATGTATGACGACACCAAGTTCGAGGAAGGCCGGCCGCTCAATCGAGACGACATCGACATGGTGGTGCAATCCCATCCCGTGATGGTTCGTCATCGGGGCGGGCATACCGGGGTGGTGAATTCGAAAGCCTTCGAGATCGCCGGGGTGAACGACGCGACGCCGGATCCGGAAGGTGGCCGCTTCTTCCGGGAGAACGGTCGGCTCACCGGTAAGGTGGCCGAGCACGCGATGGATGTGTTCCAGGAAGTCGGCGAATGGCCGACCGTCGATCGGGAAACCAACCGCAAAGGCGCCAGCCTGATGTCGCGGCGGATGGCTGCGGCCGGACTCACCAGCACCACGGACGCCTTCGGCTCTGAGGATGCCTGGGTCGCCTATGTGGACGCGCTGGCCAGGGACGAGCTGCACTTCCGCCTTGCGTTCATGCCGGGGGGCAACGCGCCGATCTATGAGCAGATGAAGTCCATGGGCATCCGCTCCGGCTTCGGCAATGACATGTTGCGGGTGGGCGCCGTGAAGTACGCCGCAGATGGCAGCGCATCGGAGCGAACCATGCGCATGAGCACACCGTTCGAGGGCACGGACGACTACGGCATCCTGACCATGAGCCAGGCTCAGATCGATGCGGCGGTGGACGATGCGGTGGCCAACGGATTCCGCATCGGCATCCATGCCAATGGGGACGTGACCATTGCCATGGTGCTGGACGCCTACGAACGGGTACTCGAGAACTGGCGCGGCCCCAACCCGCGGTTCCGGATCGAGCACTGCTCGCTGGTCAACCCGGATCTGCTCTCGCGCATCAAGGCGGCGGGTGTGGTGCCCACGCCTTTCTACACCTATGCGCACTATCACGGTAACAAGTGGCCGGACTACGGGCCGGAACGGATGAACAGCATGTTCGCCCATCGTTCCTTCATCGACTACGGCATCCCGGTGGCACCCGCCTCCGACTTCACGCCCGGTCCCTATGAGCCGATGATGGCGCTGCAGAGTATGGTCACACGCAAAGACGTGAAGGGGCGGGTCTGGGGTGAAAAGCAGCGGATCAGTATCAAAGAGGCGCTCGAGGTATGCACGATCAACGGCGCTTATGCCTCTTTCGAAGAAGAGAGCAAAGGCTCGTTGACGCCCGGCAAGCTGGCCGACTTCGTGCTGCTGGATTCGGATCCCGTGCGACAGGACCCGGAGGCGCTGCAGGAGATCAACGTGGTGGCCACCTATCTGGGCGGCCGGGCGACCTTCGAGGCCTGATCGAGTCAAATCAAAAGGAAAACCAGGGAGAAAATCATGGGTTCAAGCATCTCGACCGATCCGCGGCTCGATCCGCGCATCAAGGCTCTTATGGGCGGCATGCCTCAGATGGAGGCCAGCGACGCGGAAAGCCGGGAGCAGCTCCTCGCGGAAGCAGCCACCGAGGAGGCCATTGCTGCCCGGGAGGCCATGGCCGGGTTCATGGACATGGTCGACAACGAAGAGGTGGCGCCCTCTGCTGGACTGACGACCACGACGAAGACATTCACTTCGGCGCCGGACGGCAATGAGATCAAGGTCCAGTTCATCCGTCCGGAAGGAAACGAGGTGCTGCCTTGCGTGTACTACATCCATGGCGGCGGCATGCAGACCATGTCCTGCTTCGACGGCATGTACCGGGCCTGGGGCAAGGTCATTGCCGCCCAGGGCGTGGCGGTGGCCATGGTGGATTTCCGCAACTGTCTGGTTGCCTCCTCCGCGCCTCAGGTGGAGGAGTTTCCCGCCGGCCTCAATGACTGCGTGTCGGGCGTGAAGTGGGTGCACGCGAATGCCGCCGAACTCGGCATCGATCCCGATCGTCTGATCGTCGCCGGCGAGAGTGGCGGCGGCAACCTGACGCTGGCGACCGGGCTCAAACTGAAACAGGACGGCGACCAGGGTCTCATCAGAGGGCTTTATGCGCTGTGCCCCTACATCGCTGGCCACTGGCCGCAGGATCGATTCCCATCTTCCATCGAGAACAATGGCATTCTCCTGAATCTGCACGACAACCGCGGGCGTCTGGCGTACGGCATCGAGGCATTCGAGGCCGAGAATCCGCTCGCCTGGCCGAGCTTTGCCTCCGAGGCGGATGTGGCCGGGCTGGTGCCCACGGTGATCAGCGTCAATGAGTGCGATCCGCTCCGCGACGAAGGCATCGAGTTCTATCGGCTGCTGCTGCGCGCCGGCGTGCCTGCCCGGTGCCGACAGGTGATGGGTACCAGCCACGGCGTGGAAATCTTCGTGGTCGCCTGTCCGGATGTGAGCCGGGAAACCGCCGGCAGCATCGCCCAGTTCGCCCGGGAAACCTGACGCGCACCTGACGCTAAGGAGGGCTGGCCTGTCAGTCTGCTGAGCGAGCTTGTATGCTCACCCGATTGAAGGCCGGGCAGGCTCTAGAGACCCGAGGAACACGGCAGCGCCCTCTCCTACTCGTTGACAGTCCCACCCATCCATCGATGTGTAACCTAGACTGAAAACCGAAAAGGAACCGAAGGAGTTGCCATGAAGATCGCAGAATCCTGCGTCGTGTCTATTCACTACACCCTGACCAACACCGAGGGCGAAACGCTCGATTCATCCTCCGGTGGTGATCCCCTCGCTTATCTGCATGGCGCAGGCGGATTGATACCGGGCCTGGAGCGCGAGCTCGAGGGCAAAGAGAAGGGGGATCAGTTCAACGCGACGATCCAGCCCGAAGACGCCTATGGGGAAGTGAATCCCGGCCTGGTTCAGGAAGTGCCCATCGATGCGTTATCCGGCATCGAGAATCTTACCGTGGGCATGCAACTGCAATCGCAAGCTCCGGACGGTCGGACGCAGATACTGGTCGTCGAAGCGGTTGGCGACGAGACGGCAACACTGAATGCCAATCATGCGCTGGCTGGGGTGGTGCTTCACTTTGCTGTGGAAGTCGCCGAGGTCCGCGCAGCGACTGAAGAGGAGCTGGCGCACGGCCACGCGCACTGATGCCTCTGGCATCTGCGTCGACCGTTAGGGGGTCTGCTGAAAACGGTGCGCGAGGGATCGCGCACCGGAATTCTCAGCGCTTGCGGGTCCGGCTGATGACGATGTGCTTGCTGCGACCCAGGTTATCCTGGCCGCTCACACCTGTCGGGACCTGCTCGATTTTCTTTCCGGCATCCAGGAAAGCCTGGACATCGTCCGCGAGCGTCTTGCGACGCTCACGACTGGAAAGATCGTTCTGGCTGGATTTGGCTGCCATGGTCAGGACCGCTTAGTAGCGACCGCCGCCGCCGCCACCACCACCGCCACGAGGACGCTGCTCATTGGCCTCGTTCACGCGCAGGGCTCGGCCGCCCATGTCTTTTCCGTTCAGCTCTTCCATGGCCCGTTGGCCATCTGCCATCTCCACGAAGCCGAAACCGCGGGAGCGGCCGGTTTCCCGGTCGGTGATCACGCGAGCGGAATCTACAGGTCCGATGGCGGCAAAGAGTTCCTCGAGCTCGGCGTCAGTCGTGCTCCAGGGAAGGTTTCCTACGTACAGTTTCATTCAAGTATCCGTTTGACTTGCCACGAGGGCGTTGTGGTGCGCGTTCCCGCCTAGTCGCACTACGGTTGATTTTGTTAAGAAGCGAGCCGACAACTGACGGAAAACACTGGAGAGCATGACCGGGAGATGATCGGGGCGGGCGTTTCTGTGCTTGCAGTATAGCGGAATCCAGCGCCCGGGCTAGCCCCCGGGCTTTCGGCCTGCATCCGGATCGGCGCCGAAGTTCTGCAAGCCATTGTGGCCAGAGCGACCGGGCTGGTCATGCTCCTCGGTCGCCTGAACCGAGATGGATCGATAAAGCCGAATTATCGTCTCGGTATTGTCTACTTTTTCCGATTGATCTGGCTCTTCACAATTACCTGACTCGAGAACAGCAGTACAGAGAAAGCCCGTGCTCCGCAGCGATCCGCCCATTCACGACGAACTGTCCACCCGCCATGAGGATGGGATGGTGCGATTTCTGCACATGGTGATCCGGCTCTGCATCCGGGTACTCGCGTTCCTGATGGTGGTGGTGATCCTCTGGGGCATTGCGGATGTGGTGTACGTGATCGCCGAGAAGCTCTGGGAGCCGCCCAGGTTTCTGATGACCGTCAGCGATATCTTCGCGCTGTTCGGGGCCTTTCTCGTGGTGCTGATCGCCATCGAGATCTTCGTCAACATCCGCATGTATCTGGGCTCGGACGTGCTGCCGGTTAAGCTGGTGATTGCGACGGCGCTGATGGCCATTGCCCGAAAAGTGATCGTCCTCGATTTCGAGCAGACAGATGCGGCCTATATTCTGGCCATTGCGGCGGTGGTCGCTGCACTTGGCGCCACGCATTGGCTGCTGTCCCGGGAAAACGTCACGGATACCGAAGCCAACCCGCTGCTCGGCGGTTTAACCCTACGGCGTTGAAGACTTCCTGCCCGTAACCAGCCACAGGGGGTCGGCGTTCTCCGGCGAGCGATCCTCGAAGTGCACTTCAGTGAACCCCGCCCGATCCAGATAGTAGCCCACCAGCTGTATCCGTTCGCGGGTCGGCAGCTGCTGAAAGGCGGCGATGGCCTTGGTTGGAAACAGCCTGTGTGACATGGCGATACAGATGGCGCCACCGTCGGCCAGGGTCTCATGCACGGAGGCGAGCACCTCGAACGGCCGGGTCAGGTACTGGATCGACACGGCGATCATCGCCCGGTCGAACGTTCCCGGGTCGAATGGCAAGGATGGGTTGGTATTCAGATTCTGCACGCGGAATTCGTCGAGTTGCCTGTTCGCTTCCAGCTCGCTGGCATTCATGCCTAGGCCGGCGACGTGCTGGTAAGCCACCTCTTCGGGAAGATGCGAAATCCAGGAAGACATGAGGTCCAGCACACGCGCGTTGGCTGGAATGAACGCCCGGTAGTAGTCGGTCAGGGCATCGATGGTCGTTTGATCGATGTGGGTGACGAGCCGCGGCTCGGTATAGAAGTGCTCGTCTGGCGACTCATCCGCCCGGGCGAAGAAATGAGCCGGTATGCCCTCATCTTCGGCATCGATCACGACGGGATTTCCGCCGTTCTGCGTTCGCGCAGCCAGCGTGAAAAGCCGTAAAGGCTGATCGAGAGCCAGCTGATCTCGATCACGAAAGAGGAAAGATTGAAGTCGTGCATGAGCGAGACGATGATCAGGATCGCCCCTGTGGCGTTACTCAGGGAGTAGCCCGGGCGGCGGATATCCATGCGTCCCATCTGCACGAACAGGTAAGTACCGAGCACCAGCAGGACGCCGCAGTTGCCGACCAGATCATGCCATTCGTAGGTCATTGGCGGTGACTCACCTTAATTTGTCAGTGCTGAATATGGAGGTTACAGAGGCTATCGGCTCCTATCCGATGGGTCTACCATGAACGGTCACCCTTCCGGGATAAGAACGAGTGAAGCTCTCAGAAAAGCTGAAAATCCGCGCCAACCAGGCAGCGTTCCTCGGCTTGGGGTTAGCGGAGAAAATCCGTCATGGCCAGAGCATCAACCTGTTTTCGCCGGGCTTCCGGCAGAATCCGCACCGGGCCTTTGCCGATGCCCGCAAGAGAGGCCCGGTCTACTACTCCCTGGCCATTCGAGCCTGGTGGGTGACGGGCTTCGACCAGGTACGTGAAGTCCTGAGGGATCCGCGTTTTTCCAGCGACGTCCGGAAATTCCCAAAGCGGGCTGATGCGATCAGAAAACAGATCGGTGATGACGCGTTCCGGCTGGAGAACTTCGAGAATCCCAGCATGCTGAATCTGGATCCGCCGGATCACACCCGGATCCGGCGTCTGGCCACCCACGCCTTCACTGCCAAGTACATCGCTTCACTGGAGCCTCGCATCCGGATCATTGTTGACCGCTGTCTGGACAGCTTGGCTAACCAGGGTTCGTTTGACCTGATGGAGACACTCGCCAAGCCGCTGCCGGCGATCGTCATTGCGGAGATGATGGGCCTGCCGGAGACAGATCATGCGCGTTTTCAGGCCTGGTCTGAGGATCTGATTGCGGGCACGGCGACAAACGACCCGGATGTGGTGGTCAGGGCGCAGGCGTCCAGCCGGGCACTGATCGAGTACTTCGCCGGGATCATCGAAAGCCGCCGCGGTGATCCGGGGGATGATCTGATCGGCCAGCTGATGGCAGCTGAAGAAGCAGGCGACAAGCTGAATACCCAGGAGCTGTATAACACCTGCCTGCTGCTTCTGGTGGCCGGACATGAAACCACAACCCGATTGATCGGAAACGGGCTCTACTGGCTTCTTAAGCGCCCGGAGCAGCTGGCCAGATTGCGCGCAGACCCGGCGCTGCTGGCGAACGCGGTTGAGGAAATGCTCCGTTTCGAGCCGCCGGTCATGGCGACCCAGCGGTTTGCGCTGGAGGACATGAACTTTCATGGCGCGGACCTCAAGAAGGGCGATGCGCTGTTTATCGGCCTGGCGGCGGCGAATCGTGACGATCGTGCGATCGACAGGCCGAATGAATTCGATATCGGTCGCGACAAGGTCAGCCAGGTGTCCTTCGGCTACGGGATCCATCTCTGTATCGGTGCGACCCTGGCCCGCCTGGAAGGCCGGGTGGCTTTCGAGCGCCTGCTCGATCGCTACCCGGATCTTTCGCTTCCGGATGAGCCCGAATGGGGCGCCAATCCTTTTTTTCGGGGTTTCGACTCGCTCGACGTTCGCGGGGTGCAGCAGTCATGACCAAAGTCGCAGCGCAGCGCTCTGCATTCCAGATGGCTCCACCCGGGGTGATAGAGCGAGCTTACGATAATCCGGAAGAAGTCTGGCATCTGATCGAAGCCGGGGCGCCTTACAAGAGCATCACGGCGGTGCAGAAAGAGCCGGTGGGCACTGCCGCTGCGCCCTGGTTCCGCAACTTCTGGGCCCTCGGCGGCAGGGTGATCTTCCCTGGCGCGGAGAGCGTGTTCAGCAACGGGCGCTTTATCGAGGCCGCTCAGGAAACCTTCCGCGCCGAAGTAATCCAGCCTCTGGCCATGATGACCAATCTCAATGCGCCAGCACCGGCCGCGCCGCCGCATCTGGATCTGCCGTTCTTCCGAGGTGCCCACCAGCGCGAAGTGCCGCTGTGGATGCTTGCCCCCATGGGCTATTCCGGCCTCTTTCAGCGCTGGGCCATTCCGGTGGCGTCCGTCATCACCTGGTTCTATGCAGGCGAAGGTGGCGAGTTCGAGTACTGGCCTGAAGGTCTCGATGGGCCGAGCGCCAAGGCGGCCAATCTGTCGAGCAACCAGGGCGTGGTGGCGGACAACGAGTACATGTACCACCGGGTCTGCCAGATAGGCCGCGAGCATGAGTTCCTGCCGGACAACGAGATTCCCTATGAAGCCATGCTGAGACGAACGGACAGTGGCTGGCAGATCACGGCGAATGATCTCGTGCTCGGTGAGTACGAGCCGGGTGGCATCCGCGCGTCCGTTCTCTGGAAGGCTTATTGCTTCAAGGATCAGGCGGAAGCGGATGCGTTCACCAGCGGTGCGGACAGTCTCAGCCCTGAGCTGATCGTGGAGATCTTCCAGAAGGATCTGAAGGCACGTGGCATTCGCTGCGATTATCCGGACAACCTGGAAGGAAAGGACGACTGGAGTCGGATCGTGCGCGAG